>QWBY01000444.1_pt1 | contig 29895 bp, 22 predicted proteins | sample 1972471 | NCBI WGS metagenome assembly QWBY01 (sample SAMN09866722, study PRJNA288562) | Human gut metagenome isolate term6_stool, whole genome shotgun sequencing... | reverse complement strand
CACCAGGTCTTGGAAAGACAACTCTTTCTAATATAATTGCAAATGAAATGAATGTACATATTAAAGTTACTTCAGGACCTGCAATTGAAAAGCCGGGAGATTTGGCAGCACTTTTAACAAATCTAAAAGAAAATGATATACTTTTTATTGACGAAATTCATAGAATGAGTAAGTCGGTAGAAGAAATACTATATCCAGCGTTAGAAGATTTTTCACTTGATTTAATGATTGGAAAAGGAGCAAGTGCTAGATCAATTAGATTAGATCTTCCACATTTTACTTTAATTGGAGCTACTACAAGAGCAGGAATGCTTTCTACTCCTTTAAGAGATAGGTTTGGAATAGTAGAAAAACTTGCTACATATAATGTAGAAGAATTAGATATGATAATTAGAAGAAGTGCAGACATATTAGGTGTTACTATAGACAAGGATGCATCAAAGAGTATAGCATTAAGATCTAGGGGTACACCAAGAATTGCCAATAGATTACTTAAAAGAGTTGGAGATTATGCAACTGTTTTAAATAATTCAAATATAACAAATGATGTTGCAATGCATGCGCTATTAAAACTTGAAATAGATGATAATGGTTTAGATAACTTTGATAGGAAGATATTAAAAACTATTATTGATATATATAATGGAGGGCCAGTAGGAATAGTTGCTCTTTCTACAACACTTGGTGAAGAAAGAGATACTTTAGAGGATATATATGAGCCATACTTATTGCAATTAGGATATATTGCAAGAACTCCTAAAGGAAGAATTGCAACACCTAAGGCATATGAGTATTTAGGAATAGATAACATCGAGTAAGAAAAAATAAAAATAGAAAAATAAAAATAAAAAAGAAATGGAAGAAATATGCTAAATAGTATTAATATAATAGATAGGAATATATATAATCTCTTCTACAATTCAGGAGATATGAAAACGCAGAATATAATGAGAGGCTTAACAGCCTTTGGTGAACCAATTATTGCCACAATAATTGGGATTATTCTGATTGTAGCAATATATTTTCATGTGAAAAGAAAAGCTAAAGAAGAAACATCATTAAAAGTTAAAGATATATTTGGAAACTATGTGCCAGTAGAAGATGAAACAGAAGATAATATTTTTTTAGAAAATGAAGAGGAAGTTATTGAAAAAAACTTAATTAGAAAAAATATAATATTTGTACTATCTACAATAGGTATAACACAAATTACTACGTATATAATGAAAAACATTATAAGGAGGGCTAGACCTGAAGAAAACATATTGAAAAATGGTATAGGTGGATTTAGTTTTCCTAGTGGGCATACAACTATAATATCAACATATTCTGCGATACTATCATATTATATATCTAATTCAAAAATGAATGTATTGCTTAAGGCAACAATAATAGTATTATTATTCCTATTTAGCGTATTTGTAGGTTTAAGTAGGATGTATTTAGGAGCACATTATATGTTTGATGTAATATTTGGGTTAATAATTGGTTGGGGAATACCATTAATAACTATGAATGTATTTGATAAAAGGAAAAGAGATTAAGATGAAAAAAAAGAAAGTGTTTATGCATACATGTTGTGCACCATGTAGTGTATATTGTATAGATTTACTAAGAAAAGAAGGTATTGAACCTGTTATATATTGGTATAATCCAAATATACATCCATATACAGAATATAGGAAAAGAAAAGAAACATTAGTAAATTATGCAGAAAGAATTAATGTAGAAACTATAATAGATGATGATTATGGTGTAATAGAATTTACAAATAATGTAATAAAAAAAAGTAATATAATAGATAGATGTTCAAAAGTATGTTATGAAATGAGATTAGAAAAAACAGCAAAAGAAGCAGCTAAAAGAGGATATGAATATTTCACAACAACACTTTTAGTTAGTCCATATCAAAATACAGAAAAGTTAATTGAAATAGGAAAAGCAAAAGCTAAAAAGTATGGTATAGAATTTTTAGTAAGAGATTTCAAAAGTGGATTTAAAGAAGGCCAAGAAAAAGCAAAAGCACTTGGACTATATATGCAAAATTATTGTGGATGTATATATTCAGAAGCAGAAAGATATAATAAGTTCAAGATAAAAAAAGTAAATATTGGAAAGATGCAAAGAAAAGATAATGTACCATACAAAGATTTAGAAGAAAAGGTTGTTGATTTATTAAAGGAATAGTTAACAAAAGTGATTGACATAATATGGCAAAATGTGTTATAATATATATATACTGATAGTTAAAATAGTTTAACTATTATTCGCTCAAATAAAATTAAGATTTTATTTTATTACACGAAAGGATATATTATGGCAGACTTTGCAATAGACAGAAAAGAAAAACTTTATGAACTAATAGTGAAATACGAAAATCTCACAAAATATTATGTCATAAAAAGACCAGTATTTTCCTCAAATCATTTTGAGGCAATATGTGTAGCAAACTTATTAGGATTTGAAGAGCATAAACTTAAACCATTGTATAAGTGGTGTGAAGATTATGAGTTAATGATTGGAGGCCAAGGACTTATTGAAGTCAAAGAATACAAAGGAGATATAGCAAAGTAATAGTAAAGAAGCATCTAATAGGTGCTTTTTTATTTGGTTTTAAATAAGAGAATTAAAAAGATAATATATAAATATAAAAAATATATGATTTATGATATACTTTTATATAATAGGAAAGAAGAAAATATTATTGAGATAGATAAAAGAAAAGGTGGAATATGGAAAAAAAGAAATTACTATTAGTAGATGGAAATAGCATAATGTTTAGATCTTTTTATGCAATGATTAATTCAAGATTCACTGCACCAGATGGAAGACCAACAAATGCTATATATGGTTTTCTACAAACAATTTTAAAAATTATAGAAGAAGAAACACCAAACTATATTGGTATATCTTTTGATATGGCAGCACCTCTTAAAAGATTAGAAATATATAAAGATTACAAAGCTGGCAGAATGAAAATGCCAGAAGACCTTGCAGAACAAATGGTAATGATAAAAGAAATATTAAAAGATATGAATATACCAATATATGAAAAGGCAGGAGATGAAGCAGACGATATTAATGGAACACTAGCTAAAGCATTTTCTAAAAGGGGATGTGATGTATGTATCCTTACTGGAGATAGAGACTATTTCCAATTAATAGATGAAAAAATATATATTAAATATCCTAAGATAATAAATAAGAAAACTGAATATATTAGTTATGATGTAGAAAAAATAGAAGAAGAATACGGTGTTAGTCCTGAGAGTTTAATAGAAGTTAAAGGATTAATGGGAGATTCATCAGATAATATACCAGGAATTGCAGGAGTTGGAGAAAAGACTGCACTAAAATTAATAAAAGAATATGAAAGTATAGATGGTATATATGAAAAAATAGAAAAAAATGAAGATGATATAGCAAAAGGATTAAGGAAAAAGCTAATTGAAGGAAAAGATACTGCATATATGTCAAGAGAGCTAGGGGAGATAGTAACAGACTTAGATATTGAATATGATATAAAAGATATGGAATATACAACATGGAAAAATGAAAATGTATATAATGATTTAAAAAAGTTAAATATTACATCAATAATCTCTAAATATAATTTAGAAAACTATAGTAATAATAATGATGAAGAAGAAAAATATGAGGATATAGAAGAAAATATAACATTAGAAGAATTAGCAGAAAAAATAAAAGAAAAAAATAATAATATAAAAGAAATAAATTTTGAAAAATATTTAGAAAATAATGAAAATATAATTATATATAATCACAATGAATCAAAAGAAAAATACGAAAAAGAATTTTTGGGAAAAGTAAAAAAAGCTAAGGAAGTATACGTTTCATTTGTGTATAATGAACTAAAAAGACCAAATAGAAATTCAGATATTAAAGAAGCAGACCTAGAAGATAAAACAGCAGACATTGTATATAACTCTTTAAATGATATTTTTACTTCAAAAGATGTAGACTACATCATAGAAAAAACTAAGAAAAAGCTAGAAGAAGATCTACTAAAAGGTAAAGAAAATAGCAAAGAATCAAAGAAAAAAGAAAATGAAAAAGAAAAAGAATCAGAAAAAATATTAGAAATAAAAAACATATTAAAAGAGTATATGTCTAAAAATAATATTAAAGATGATATACATTTTGGCAAAATAAATGATAAGTGCAATGAAAGTATATCAAATGAAATTATAAGATACATTAACATTATGCTAAAAGAAGGAAATAAGGCATACATATATACATATAAGCCTGGAGAAATTAAAGATATTTTAGAAGATGAAAATATACAAAAGATATCACATTGTTCTAAATCACATATTGTGTATTTAAAAGAAAAAGGAATAGAGTTTAAAGGATTAAAATATGATACAGAAATTGCAGGATACATATTAGATAGTAGTTTGAATAATTATACAATTGAAAATATATTTTTAAGAATATTTGAAAAAGATATATCTAAATTAATAGAAGACTATATAAGAGAACAAAATTATTTTGAAACAAATAATAAAAAAGAAAACAAAATAATAATGTCACTTAAAAGGACTATTAAAAAAATACTAGAAGAAACAAGCAAAAAAGAAAAAGATAATAATAGTATCAATAATTTTTATAATTATAGTAATAACGAAAATTATCAAATAGATTTAGATACATTTTTAAATGATAATATTGAAGAAAATAATGAAAATAAAAATAATGAATATAAAAATATAAGTATATATAATATAGAAAAAGAATTAAAAATAATATATGGTATTGATTCAAAAAATATAGATGAAAAAGCAAAAGCAAAAAACATGAAAGAATATAAAAAACTGGTAGATAAGCTAGAAAAGGAAATTATATCAGCAGTAGCAATGCAAATAGAAAGAATAATAGAACTGGAAAAATATGAAAAGACTAAATATTATTTACCAATAATTATATATATATTAAAAAAATCACAAGAAGAAAGCATAAAAGAAAACAAACAGGAAAGATTATTAGAAGAAATAGAGATACCACTAATATATGTATTAGCAGATATGCAGTACAAAGGCATGTTTGTAGATGAAAAAGAATTATCAGCATTTGGAGATAGGTTAAAAGAAAAATCTAAAAAAATAGAAGAGAAAATATCAGAAATTGCAGGCCATGAAATAAATGTATCTTCACCTAAGCAAATTGGTGAATTATTATTTGAAGAATTAAAGATTGCAAAAGGTAAGAAAACAAAAACGGGATATAGTACAGGATTTGATGAATTAAAAAAGATTGAAAAAAATCATGAAGTTGTAGGATATATACTAGAATATAGAGAAATAAATAAGCTGATTAGCACTTATGTAGAAGGATTAAATTCTTGTATAAATAGTATAACTGGTAATATACATTCAGAGTTTAAACAAACAGTTACTGCAACAGGAAGAATAAGTTCTGTTGATCCAAATATGCAAAATATACCAACTAGAACAGAATTAGGACAGGAAATAAGGAAGTGCTTTAAACCACAAAATTATGTATACATAGACGGTGATTATTCACAAATAGAATTGAGAGTATTATCTGCTATGTCTAAAGATGAAACAATGATTAATGCATTTAAAGAAGGAATGGACATTCATAGGTCAACAGCAGCAACAGTTTTAAACAAAGATTATGATGAAGTAACAAAAAAAGAAAGAAGTAGTGCAAAAGCAGTAAACTTTGGTATAATATATGGTATAAGTGATTATGGATTATCAGAAAATTTAGGAATACCTGTTAAGGAAGCCAAAGAGTATATTGAGAAGTATTTAGAAAAATATTCTAAGATTTCAGAATATATGGAAAACATTGTAGAATCTGCAAAAGAAAATGGATATGTAGAAACATTATATAATAGAAGAAGATATACACCAGGTATTGATTCTAAGAATTATTTAGTAAGAGAATCAGCAAAAAGAATTGCAATGAATGCTCCAATACAAGGAACTGCAGCAGATATAATGAAAATTGCAATGGTTAATGTATATAATAGGTTTAAAAAAGAAAATATAAAAAGTAATATAGTTTTGCAAGTACATGACGAGCTTATTATTGACACATTAGAAGAAGAAAAAGAAATAGTTTTTAACATACTAAAAGAAGAAATGGAAAATGCAGCAGATATTGGAGTTAAGCTAATAGCAGATATTAACGAAGGAAAAAATTGGAATGAATCTAAATAAAGAGGAATGTATGGAAGAAAATAATAATATAATAAATAGAAGAAATTTAAATAAAAAAGATATAGAAAACAATAATAATGATAGAAGAAGTATACGTAAAAATTCAAATAAAACAAAAACTAAAATAAAAACTAAAAATATAATGATATTATTAGCAATATTATTATTGATTGTAATGTGCATAATATTAATACCTAAGAAGAAAATGGAAAGTAGAAATGAAAAAGAAAGCAAAGATACAATTGAAAATTTTTTAGAGGAAATAAAAAAAGATGAGGCAATTGCAATTGCAAAATATGGACAAACAGATCTAGAAAAAGAAATTAATAAAGCAAAATACAAGTATATGACATATAAGGTTGAAGAGATTAAAAAGCAAGGGAACAAGCCTTTAAGATATGATGTTATAGTTAAAATATATAATGTTGATGTAAATGCTGCAATAAATGAAACTGAAAATGAAATGAAATCAGTGCAAGATAAAAATGAATATACAAAAAAATATATACAAATATTTAATAAAAAACTAAGTGAAAAAAAGAAAGACAAAAAAGAAGAAACTATAAGATTTAACCTAATATATGATGATATGGCTAAAAAGTATGTTGTAAACAACGCTGAAACAATGAAATATTTAAGAAAAATTAATTAAAAAAATAAATAATAAAAATGTATAAAAATTATTTTAATTATATTTTTAAAATAATAAATTAATAAGAAAATGACATTAAAAATATAAAAATAAATTCGCGCTAAAAGCACCTATCCCTAGGTGCTTTTAGTATATATACATTAATTCTTTCTTATTTATTTAATAGATGCATCATAAATTGATTGTATATTATTATTTAAAATTTTATCAAAATCTTCTTTTGATTGTGATGAAGATAAACCTTCAACTAATGCTCTAGAAAAAGATGCTATTAATCCATGATTTTTGCTTAATTTTTCATTTGCAAGATTTATTGTATAACCACCAGAAAGTGCAACTACTCTTAATACATTTTTATGTGCTATAAGGTCTGAATATCTGTTGTTTGTAGTAGGTATTGTAAGTTTAAGCATAATTATTTCATCTTCTTTTAATGTATTTAATTCTTCTAAAATATATTTTTTAAGAATTTCTTCTGCATGATCTTTTTCTTTTAAATTAATATCTACTTCTGGTTCTACTATAGGAATTAAATTATATGAAAGTATCTTTTTAGCAAATTCAAATTGTTGTTTTACAACTTTTTTTATGCTTTCTTCATTATCTGTATATATTACAGATCTCATTTTTGTACCAAAAATATTTCTTTCATTTGCCAGTTTTAGTATTTCATCAAAGTTTTTTATTTCTTTCATAAGAGCTACACCGTCTTCAACTTCTGCAAGTCCGTTATCTATTTTCAAAAATGGTACAAGATGTTTTTGATTCCATAAATAATCTGCAGTATATTCTTCATCTATTTTGCTATTAACTGTTTGTTTAAATAATATTACACCTATTATTCTATTATCAAATGATTTTGATTTAATAATTCTTGTTCTCATTTTATGTACTAAATCAAACATCTCTTCTTCATTACTATATTCATCCTCATTTACACCATATGCTTTTAAAGCTTTAGGTGTACTTCCACCGCTTTGATCTAAAGCTGCTATGAAACCATTATTATTTCTAATAATTTCAAATTGTTCGTTATTCATATTATTTCTCCTTATTTTTAGTTATTTAAAAAATTAATTGACTTCAATTAATTATGATTAATTTAGACTATATGATAATCATATATTATTAGATTAGAAAAAGAAAGATAAAAAACAAATAGTAAGTTATATAATAATATACTTGAAAATAAAATAAGATGTTGATATAATTTATTTAATATAGAAGATGATTATTCCCTGCAGGGTACGAATTGTGTAATTTTTAGAACCTACAAGTTTCTAAAAGGGAGAGATACTTCTTGGTATTGCGTGTATAATTTCTTTTAGATCTTATCCCATAACTACTGAGAGACTCACCCACCTGTAATATCAGGTCCATAAAATACACCCAAGAAACGGCCATTGCAGGGATTTTTTATGCTTTTTATGCTTAAAATTTTAATCAAAACGTGATAATATATTTTTAGTAGAGGAATGAAAGTTATGAGAAATATTAAGTTAGATATATCATATGATGGTACTAAATATTATGGATGGCAAAAGCAAAAAGACAAAAAAACAGTACAAGAAACAATAGAAAAGGCAATTTTTGAAATTACAGGGAAAAAAATTAAATTAATAGGATCTGGTAGAACAGATAGAGGAGTATCTGCAATTTCACAAGTTGCTAATTTTTTAGATGAATCAAAATTTGATATAGAAAAATATGAAAAGGCAATTAACTCAAGATTAAAAAGAGAATATATAACTATAAATAAAGTAGAAGAAGTAGACATAGATTTTAATTCAAGATTCAATGCAAAAGAAAAAACATATATTTACATAATTAATAATGATAAACAAAGAGGAACAATAACAAGAGACCATGAATATTATTATCCATACAGCCTAGATGTTAATAATATGAATAAAGCAATACAAGAAATAGTAGGTGAACATAATTTTAAATGTTTTGAAGCTGCAGGGTCAAAAAGAGATAACACTATAAGGATAATATATGATGCAAAAGTATATAAAGAAAAAATTAATAATCTTTTTAATAATTCAGAAAGAATTATAATATCCGTTACAGGTAATGGTTTCTTATATAATATGATGAGAATAATTGCAGGAACAATGCTTGAAGTAGGAAGAGGAAATATAAAGGTAAAAGATATTAAAACAATTATTGAAAAAGAAGATAGAAAAAATTCAGGTAAGACATTACCGCCAGAAGGATTGATATTAAAAGAAGTTAAGTATTAGATAGAAGTATTTAAGGGGATAATATGGGAGATTTTGTACATTTACACTTACATAGTGAGTTTAGTCTTTTAGACGGAGTTAATAGAATAAATGATATACCTAAAAATATTAAATCAAAAGGTATGGATGCAGTAGCAATAACAGACCATGGAAATATGTTTGGAGCTGTTAATTTCTATGATGCTTGTATAAAAGAAGGTGTAAAACCAATAATAGGTGCAGAGGTATATCTATCTCCCAGAGATATGCATTCAAAAGAATATGGAATAGATACAACAAGATATCATCTAATATTACTTGTAAAAAATGAAATAGGATATAGGAATTTAACTCATTTAGTAACAGCTTCTAACTTAGAGGGAATGTATTATAAACCAAGAATTGATAAAGAGATATTGAAAGAATATAGTGAAGGATTAATATGTCTATCTGCATGTATGGCAGGAGAAATATCTCAATTAGTATTAGAAGATGAGACAAAAGCAAGACAGGCTGCTATTTGGTATAAAAAGGTGTTTGGTGATGACTATTATATTGAAATACAGTCAAATGGACTTGCAAATCAAAAGCTTGTTAATCAGAAATTAATTAAACTTGCAAGAGAACTTGAGATTGAATTAGTTGCAACAAATGATTGTCATTACGCAGAAAGAGAAAATGTAATAGATCAAGAAATAGTAATATGTATACAAACTGGAAAGAAGTTATCTGATGAAGATAGAATGAGTATTGGTACGGATGAACTATATATTAAAAGTCCTGAAGAAATGAAAGAAGAATTTAAAAATTTCCCTGATGCTATAGCAAATACTGTTAAAATTGCAGAAAAATGTAATTTCAATTTTGAGTTTGGTCATACAATACTTCCTAACTACAATACGCCAAATGGTAAAGATCACGCAGAATACTTAAAAGAGTTATGTAAAGAAGGACTAAAAAAGAGATATGATAATATAACTGATGAGATAAGGAAAAGAGCCGAGTACGAGCTATCAGTTATAATACAAATGGGTTATGTAGACTATTATTTGATAGTTGCTGATTATGTAAATTATGCTAAGAGTAAAAATATACCGGTAGGACCAGGAAGAGGATCAGGTGCAGGTTCATTGCTTGCTTATGCAATAGGAATAACAGAAGTTGATCCGTTAAAATATGACTTGCTATTTGAAAGATTTTTAAACCCCGAAAGAGTTAGTATGCCAGACTTTGATATTGACTTTTGTAATGAAAGAAGAGAAGAAGTAATACGATATGTTGAAGAAAAATATGGTAAAGATCATGTTTCACAAATAATTACATTTGGAACTATGGCAGCTAGAATGGCAATAAGAGATGTAGGAAGAGTGTTAGATATTAGATTTGATAAGGTAGATAAGATTGCAAAGCTGATACCTACAGGTCCAAATATTACAATAGAATATGCACTAGAAACAAGCAAAGAACTATTAGATGAATATGAAAATGATGAAGATGTTAAAACATTAATAGATCATGCTAAAAGATTAGAAGGAATGCCAAGAAACTTATCTACACATGCATGTGGAGTTGTAATTACAAAAGAACCGGTAGAGACATATGTACCACTTGCAAGTAATGATAATAGTGTAATTACACAATATACAATGGATATACTTGAAAGACTAGGACTTCTAAAAATGGACTTTTTAGGATTAAGAACATTATCTGTAATAGACGAATGCGAAAAGATGGTTAAAAAGACAAGAGGTATTACAGTAAAATATGATGATAATTATGATGATCCAAATGTGTTTGAATTATGGAAAAATGCTGATACTTTGGGAGTGTTCCAATTTGAATCTGAAGGCATGATCAGATTTATGAAAGAACTTGCGCCAGACAGCTTGGAAGACATTATAGCAGGTGTATCGCTGTATAGGCCAGGACCAATGGACCAGATACCAAGATATATAGAGGGTAAGAAAAATAGGAAAAGCATAAAATACTTACATGAAAAATTAGAGCCAATTCTTGATGTAACATATGGTTGTATGGTATACCAGGAACAGGTTATGCAAATAACCAGAGAACTTGCAGGTTACTCATATGGAAGAGCAGATATTGTAAGAAGAGCAATGGGAAAAAAGAAAATAGATGTTATGGAAAAAGAAAGAGAAATTTTCATAAATGGATTAGTAGAAGACGGAAAAGTAATTGTACCAGGTTGTGTAAGAAATGGAGTAAGTGAAGATATAGCAAATGAAATATTTGATGAAATGTATGAATTTGCTAAATATGCATTTAACAAATCTCATGCTGCAGCTTATTCAATACTTTCATATAAGACGGCATATTTAAAAACGTATTATAAAGAAGAACTATACGCTGCAACTATGAATAGCTATTTAGGTAATTTAACTAAAATATCTACATATATAATTGATGCTAAGAGGCATGGGATCACAATACTTCCACCTAATATTAATGAAAGCTTTGTAAAGTTTACCGCAATACCTAAAGATCATGTAATTAGATTTGGTATCGGAAGCATAAAGACAGTAGGTGAAGTAGCTTCTAAAATTGTAATAGAAGAAAGAAAGAAAAATGGTAATTATATAGACTTTAGAGATTTTGTAGAAAGAACAAATAAGATTGGAGTTAACAAAAAAGCTATTGAATCACTAATAAAAGTTGGAGCATTTGATTGCTTTAAAGAAAATAGAGGAACACTTTTAAAATCATATGAAGATATAATAGACTCAGTAAATAATACAGACAATAGATTTAGAGGGCAAACTTCTATGTTTGATATGATAGAAGATACAACGGATCTCACATATACAATAGTTGAAGATATTTCTAATAATGAAAAGCTAAAATATGAAAAAGAGTTACTTGGAATATATGTATCAGGTCATCCATTAGAAAAAGTATATAAGTATATTGAGAAGAAAATTAATTTTAATAGTGATATGTTAGAAAAAATGAAATCAGGCAAGTTGCATTTGAAAAAAAATACAATTATGCTAACAGCTGGAATGATAAGCAATGTTACAAGAAAAACTACTAAAAAAGGTAATCTTATGGTATTTGTAATATTAGAAGATATATATGGTGAAATGGAGTTAATACTTTTTGAAAATCAATATATGAGATTCAAAGAATTACTAAAAGAAGATAATATAGTAGCAGTTAAAGTAAGAATAGGTATTAAAAATGAAACTGATGTAACTTTATATGTAGATAATATGACAAACATTAACTTTAACAAAAAGAGTGAGTAATAATAGCAAAAATGTGATTATATGAAAAATAGATCTTAATATTAAGATCTATTTTATTAATTTATTAAATTCTATTCTAGTATTTCCTTACCTGTATATAGGTTATAGTACTTACCTTGTTTTGCAATCAGATCAGAATGTGATCCTCTTTCAATTATTTTACCATCTTCTACAACTAAAATACTATTTGCATTTTTTACTGTAGATAGCCTATGAGCTATTACTAAAGTAGTAGAGTTTTTCATTAGGTTATCAAAACCTTCTTGAATTAACTTTTCTGTAAGAGAGTCAATAGAAGATGTTGCTTCATCTAACATAAGAATTAGTGGGTTAGATACTGCAGCTCTAGCTATCGAAATGAATTGCTTTTCTCCTTTGGAAAGAGAAATATCTTCAGGTGATAGCATTGTATTATAGCCATTAGGTAATCTAGAAATTATATAATCAGCATTAGTAAGTTTAGCTGCTCTAATTATATCTTCATCAGAGGCGTTTAAATTACCTTTTCTGATGTTTTCCATAACTGTTCCAGTAAATATAGTGGGTTCTTGTAGTACGACTGTCATATTTGATCTTAAGTGGCTTTTCTTAATTTCATTAATTGGAAGTCCGTCTATTAATATTTCACCATCTGACACATCATAGAATCTATCTACTAGATTAGATATTGTAGTTTTTCCTGCACCGGTTGAACCAACAAATGCTAACTTTTCTTTAGGATTAGCATAAAGAGATATATCTCTTAATACCATTTTGTCCTTATCTTTCATATCGGTATCATAATTGAAATATACATTCTTAAATTCAATATGACCTTCTGCTTTAATAAATTGACCGTTATTGTTCCAGTATTTGTTTCCATCTTTTTCAATTAGTGTAATTGTACCTTCGTCTATTTCAGACTCAATATCTATTATATTAAATATTCTTTCTGCTCCAGCAAGTGCTGTATATATTAATGAAATGTAATTAGATAGGCTTTGTATTGGTGCTGATAATGAAGAAACAAATTTAATATATATTAATAGGTTTGATATATCTAGCACGCCTTTGTTATAGAAGTACACACCAAGTACTGTAATTACACTAGATAGTATGAATGCAAATGAACTTCCTATTATATTCATTGAGATACCATAAATTGTAGATTTAGTTTGATACTTTTTTAGATTGTCTGCTTTTACTGAAAATCTCTCAACATTTCTATCTTCGTAATTGTATGATTTAATAATTGGCATTCCAGATATCATTTCTTCAGAATATGATGTTAAGTCTGCTAATTTCTTTTGTGATATAGCTGTATAATACTTACTCTTGTTACCAAAAAATCTAATTAGGAAAGTATATACTAGTAATAGTAATATAGTAATTATACTTAGCATCCAATTAATTTTAATTAGTATTATAATAGAAATTGTTATTTCTAGTATACTTATTATACTTTTTGAAATTGCTTGATCTAGTGCTTCAGTAAGTATTGCAACATCATTTGTAAAGGTTGAAACTATTTCACCCGGTTTGTTGTTATCAAAAAATGCTATGTCTAATTTTTCTAAATGAGAAAAAAGTTTTTTCCTAATATTGTATGTTACTTTTTGTGCAAGTACTGCAAAGATAGTATTGCCTAAAAAGTTAAAAATAATTGATGCAGCAACAGCAATAGCTAAATTTGATACTGCAATATTTATTCCATCTAGGCTACCTTCTTTAAGGCTTTTTGCAATTGGACCTACAAGTATACTTGTGTATATTGTAGCAGCTAGTGCAATAAGGAGTGTTATCATACCAAAAATGAACATTTTCTTGTAATTAAAAACATATCTTAAAAGTCTTTTAAATGTTTCAAATGGTTTTTTGCTTTCTTTGTTAATATTGTTATTCACTTCTATCACCTCCTTGCATGTTGTATATGTCTGTATACAATTTAGAGGTTTTAATTAGTTTTTCATGTGTTCCAGAATCTACTATTTTACCATCTTCTAAAACTAATATATTATCACAGTTTTGAACACTGCTTATTCTTTGTGATACGATTATTTTAGTTAAGTTTTTGTTTAAGTTTTCATTTATCATCTTCTGTATTTTTCTTTCAGTATCATAATCTAGTGCAGAAGTTGCATCGTCTATTATCATTATCTTGGAGTTTTTAGCAATTGCTCTTGCAATAGAGATTCTTTGTTTTTGTCCTCCAGAGTAATTGCTTCCATTTTGTTCAACCTTGTGTGATATTGTATCTGTGTATCTATCTACAAAGTTAGAAGCTTGTGCAAGTTGTAATACTTTAGACACTTCTTCATCATTTAGTGTATTATTACCTAATAATATATTAGATTTTATTGTACCTGAAAATAGTTTTGATTGTTGTTCTATGTGTGATATTGCATTGTTTAAATATTTTGTATCATAGTTTTTAATATCAATTCCACCAATTGTTATTTTACCTTTTTGTGGATCGTATTTTCTAGATATTAGATCAACTAGTGTACTCTTACCAGAACCGGTTTGTCCTATTATTCCTAAAGAAGTTCCTTCTTTTACAGTAAAATTAATATCTTTTAGTATAGTTTCATTTTCATTGTAACCAAAAGTTACATTAGAAAATATTATGTCTGTATTTTTCATTTCTCTTATTGGATTTTCTCTTTCTTCTAAAGTAGATTTCAAATTATATATTTCGTTTATTCTGTCGATAGATGCATTAGCTTGAATAAGAGATGAGAAGAAACCAAACATCATCATCAATCCATTAATGATTTGTGTAGAATATGATGCGAAAGCTAAAAGATCACCAGGTGTAAGTTTTCCTTCTAGTATTAGCTTACTCCCTCTAGATAACATATATACACCTAGTCCTAAAGCTACAATGCTTCCAATAGGTGCTAGAAGGTTAATAATAATTACAGCTTTAGTTGATATCATTTTTAAGCTTTCATTTTGCTTTTCAAATTTTTCAGATTCATTATCTTCTAGCATGTATGATTTAACATCACGTATTCCAATTACATTTTCTCTTACCACATTGTTAATTCTGTCGATGTTTTTTTGCATTTTCTTGAATATTGGTTTAACAAATCTATTTGCAATGAAAAATATTAGTATTATTACTGGCAGTATTGCAATTATTAAATGAGCAAGTTCACTGTTAATATTTACCGACATTATATATGCGATAATTATTAGAAGAGGTGCTTGTATTAAAAATACAAGTGACATCATGAATAGTCGTGCAATTTTGTCTACATCGTTTGTTAAACGAGTAAGTAGTGTTTCATTAGATAGTTTGTTGAAGTTTGCTAGTGAAAATTCATTTATCTTTTTGAAAACATTTTTTCTTAAATCTGCACTTAAACTGTATGAAATGGTAGCTGCAAAAAGCAAACTTAACAATCCTGTTAAAAGAGATAGTATAGAATATATTAGCATTATTGGGCCTTTAGTTTTTAGGTAGTGACTATCACCTTTTACTAAACCTTCATTAATGATTCCTGCATTAAGTTTTGGTATATACAAATTAATGTATACTCCAAATATTACTATTAGGAGAGTTAGGATAATTTTAAGCTTATATTTTTTTGCGTGTTTTAGTATCATTTGCATAGCATTAATCCTTTCTTTTTCTTACTATACAATTATATATATAATAGGTGGATTTTTCAAGAATAAGAAAGAAGGGAGATGCATTATAAGTAATAAAAAAGAAGTAAGATAACATAGGATACTAATAATATTATTACTTATACTATAGGATATATAATAAAAGATTTGTTAAAATGATTCATATAAAATATAATTAAGATAATGAAGACAAAAAGCAATATACCAAAAGTATGCAAGCGAGTTTATACCAAATAATATAGCTTTTTCTTTCAACTTTGATGATAATAAAGTCTCATTAGATTGGCAATTTAATTCATTAAAGCAAGCAATGGAAGTATTATTAGGTTTAAATGAAGCTAATGATAGAAAAGAATTAAAAATGTGTAAACATTGTGGCAAACCTTTTATAGCTAAGATCTAAAAGCAGAATATTATTCTATTAGTTGTAGAAATGTTGCTAATGTTTATAAGAATAGAGAAAAAATAATGGAATCGAGGATTAGCAGATGGAAGAATGTTTGATTATGCCAAAACAGACTGGACAGAAAGATGCTTTTTATGCATCTCTTGAATTGTATTATAATTCATATAAAAGGGGAGAAGCATGGTACAGTAATGATATATTTAAAATTGAAATTCAAAAAAAGTTGCCTTATTTAAGAAAAGGAGCACAAGATGGGCCATATCTTGTTAAACAATCGGAATTAACAAGGTACTTTGGCTTAGTATATTATGATTATACCAGTAAACCAGGAAAAGGCCACATAACAAATAATGGAATAAGATTTTTTAATGCATATTTGCAAAATAATTATGATTTACAAATTGAAATAATTATAGATGCAATATTTAATTTATCATTTGGTAGGAATAATACTGCAATAAAATCTAGTAATTCTAATGTAGATGCTCCAAAATTATTTTTAAAAGCAATTGTTGATTTAAATGGTATAACTAGAAAGGGATTAGCTTATTTATTATATGTTACCCATAACTTAAATATTAATTATAATGATGCAATCTCTGAATTAAGCAAAACTGATGATAGGGATAGAGAAATTCCAATAAAAGTAGCTAATAAATATGGAGATGTGAAATTCACAGTATTATTAAGAAGTTTTGGAATTGTAACAGAAGAAGATAATATTTATAAACTTTCAGAATATACTAGGCAGCATTATCTTGAAAAAATTAAAAAACTTTCAATCTATAATAAAGAGCCAGAATTAACATTAACATTAAATGACGATATTGAAGAAGTTAATGAAAATAAATTAGGGAATGACGTTGATCAAAACAAAGTTATTACTTCATATGCGTATGATTTAGCAAGTCCAAAATTTTTTCAACAGAACAACAGACAACCTATTCCATATAAGAAAGGAAATGTTATTAGATATAAGACAAATGCACGTATTGCAAAAACTGCCTTAGATATTGCGAATTATCAGTGCTTAATTAATCCTGAACATAAGACATTTATCTCAAAACTTGGAAAGCCTTATATGGAAGCTCACCATCTTATACCAATGGCTAGTCAAAAAGATTTTTCTATAAATATTGATAGAGTGGAAAATATAGTATCAATTTGTCCTATTTGCCATTCGGCAATACATTTAGGTGATGAGGCAACTAGATTAGAATTGGTAAAAAAATTATATGATTTAAGAGAACGAAATTTAAAAAGAGTAGGATTAAACATAACTTTTGGAGAATTATTTTCAAAATATTATAAATAAACTGAGAATAAAAAATTCTCAGTTTAAATTTTTTATTAGATTTTCTGTTAAAATTTTTATCAACTTTGGAGGAATACCTTCCCCAATAACACTTCTAATTAATCTGTCATTTGCCCATTCTGGTATATTCCAATCTGTAGGTAATGAAAAAACAATTAATAATTCATATATAGTTAAACATCGAGGATCTGAATATAAAGTTTCATTATTGAATATATATTTTTTTCCTGGATGAACACAACAAAGAGAAGAAATAACACCATTGTTTTGAGTTATTGTTCTTGCAGGTTTATCCCATGAATATCTTCTATATGTATTATAATGGCCATTAACTCTTTCCCCATTATCCTTTTTTGGATAATATATTTTATTATCAAATGCTGTCATTCCAGAAGGTGTATGCATCATTGCAATAACATGTTTTTTTGCATGAGTTGGTGGATGATGCCATTTAGAAATCTTTAATGCATTTGCCTTTTTTATTTCAAAATCAGGAAATAATTTAAGTGTTTCATCAATACCTTCTTTTAAAAGTGGATCTACAGAAGGTAACTTAAATATTGCATCTCTAAGTGTAATTTGTTGTTTTTTTTCGGGTACTTGCCATATATAATCCATATCTTTTCTACTAATTAGATAAATATTTCTTTTTCTCATTTGAGGAACTTCGTAATCCATTGCACTAATTAAATTTTGATTAGCAAATATATAGTTATTTTCTAATTCTTTATGAATATAATCAGGTATTAATATATATTCATTATCAATTTTAATTTTTGTTTTTAATGCTTGAGGAACATTTTCTAATAATATATATTTAGGCTTTAATTCTTTTATTATTTCAATAGCATAATAAATAAGTTGATTTCTTTTGTCTAAAGGATCCATAGTTCCTGCTAAACTCATGCCTTGACAAGGCGGTGTTGCAATAACAAAATCTATATTTAGTTTTTTGCTTTCTTCTAAAACCTTTTGTTGAATTTTTCTATCCGTTATATCACCAACTATCATATTACAATCTGGATATAAGTGATTATAAAATTTAGCTCTAACTTCATTTATTTCATTTGCGACCAATATATCAATACCAGTCGATTTTAAATATGTTTCTGCTATACCAACATTTGCAAATAATGATAATCCTTTTAATCTATTCATAAATATTATTTAACTCCATCATAATTTTTTTTACTAGTAAAGGCGGTATTCCTTCCCCAATAACTCGTCTAACAAAATTATCAGAAGCCCATCTAGGAATATCCCAATTTTTTGGTAAAGATGATACTAACATCAATTCATATATTGTTAATACTCTGGCATCAGAATACAAATCATAGCCTTCATTATCTTGTCCTATATATCTACCTGGATGTACATTGTTTTGTGAGCCTATTGTTCTATTATACATGGTTACTGTAAAAGCTGGTTTTTCCCATTCTTGTCTCTTATAAGTATTTTTAAATCCCTTTGTTAAACTGCCATCTTTCTTTCTAGGTTTAAATTTATCTATATTATCAAAAGCTGTCTTTCCAGAAGGCGTATGCATTAAACTATATACTTGTCTATATACATGCTTTGGTGGATAATGCCATTTTGAAACACTTAGTCCAATATTTTTTTTCTTTTCAAAGTCTGGAAATATTTTTATTAAATTTTTATATTCTATATCATAAATTTCCGGGTCCAATGAAGGCAAACTACCAATTGCATCATTAAGTGTTACTATTTTTTTATCTTTTTCAGGATAATTCCATTTTTTATTTAGGTCTCTTCTTACTAACAAAATAATAGCTCTTTCTCTTAATTGTGGTACACCATAATCAGAAGCATTAATAATATATTCATCATTAAATACATACTTATTTCCCAATTCTTCTTTTAAATAATCAGGTATTAATATTTTTTCTCCATTATATTCAATATATGTCTTCAATTGTTCAGGAACATTTTCAAAAAATATAAATTTTGGTTGAATTTCTTTTATAATATTTACTGCATATTTTATTAATTTGTTTCTTTCATCATTTTTATCTTTTTTTCCAACTGTACTCATACCTTGACATGGTGGCGTTGCCATAACTAAGTCAACTTTTTTTTCTTTTGCTAATTTTATTATTTGAGAATCAATTTCATTGTTTGTTATATCCCCTTGAATAACTGTAACATTAGGATACAAATGCTTATAAAATTTTACTCTTTGTTTATCTATTTCATTTGCTAAAACAACATCAATGCCAATTTCGTTTAAATAGGTTTCTGCAATTCCAACGTTTGCAAATAAGGATAAAGCTTTAATTTTTTTCATTATTTTTCTTTTCCTCCTTTTTTAACTCTTTTTTTATATAGTTATACATTAATGCTTGAATACTTTTTTTCTTTTTTGCAGCAAGTAACTTCAATTTAAAATGTTCTTCTTCTGTTAATCTAATACTTATTCTTATATCTTTCATATGTTTAGCTCCATTAATTTATTTTGTTATATTCTATCATTATTAAAAATAAAAAGTCAATGAAAAAACGCCAAAACGCCAAAAATGTTTTATTAACTTATTAATTTTTTTAATATTTTTCCATTCTTTCTTGAATTTGTTTAAAATGTTTCAAATCTTCAGTAAGAGGAAAGATTTCTTTAGAAATTTCAGCAATTCTATTTCCAATTTTGGATTTTTTGTTTTCGTTTTTGCTCTTTTATGTTTTTTACATAAATTTCCTCTTTCATTTTTCAAAGTATTAATCTTCTCATAAACAATTTCAAAATTATCTAATTTAGTTTGAGTTTTAATATTATATTTAGTAAAAAATTCTGCCTGATTAGAATATTCTTACATCTGTTTTAAATCTCTAATCAATTCTGGTATGTATTTTACTATATTTAATTTTGATACATTTTCTATATTATAGATGAATACTTTTTCATTCCATAAAATTAAATTACTGAAAACGGATTTATTTGATAATAATTTGTTTTTGGAATTTAATCTATCGTTTATACTCAAATATGCTTGAGGAAAATATTTAAATTGTGGTTGTTCTTCTAAAATTCTTTTTTGAATAATTTTAAAAGAATAATTTTTAGTTGTCACCTCAAACAAAGGATACTAATAATAATATTATTACCTATACTATAGGATATATAATATAAGATTTGTTAAATTGATTCATATAAATTGTAATTAAGATAATGAAAAGGAAGAGTTTTATGATATATTTCAAGTATATATAATAGTTGATAATAAAATATCAAGTAAAATGTTTTGTGAAATAGATGATATATGTGACGAAATTGATTGTGGAACTGCAGAAGTAGATCCAAATTATTTTGAAGAATTTGATCATAAGTTTATAAAACTATTAAAGGAACATGGTTTTTTAAAAGAATAAAAATATAAATGGGACAGAATATGAATTTAATATTTCGTATATTTTAATGTTTTAAAAATGTTAAAATAGCCTTTTGTAAATAAAGGTGTAGCAAAAGCTAACAAATGTGAAACTTTTTTCAATAATATTTATAAATATTGTTTCACATTTTTAAAAATTCATACAATTTATAAAAAAGTTTAACAAAAATACTATCAAAAAAAAGATTACCTCAAAATTCAAGTTGAAATTATAATTTAATGAAATTGACTGCACTTTGACTGTATTTACTTAAATTTTTATAGTTTTTCAAAGTTTAATAAAGATTCAAAAGGGCTATATAAAACACTTGAAATACAGTAATATTAAGGCTTTCCTCGAAATGCAGAATCAGTATCCAAAATAGTTACCAATAAAAAGTACATAATAAAAAACACTGTAATATCAGCAATTACAGTGTTTTTTATTATGGTCGAGGTGACAGGGATCGAACCTGCGACCTCATGGTCCCAAACCACGCGCGCTACCAACTGCGCTACACCTCGATCAATGCAATATATATATATTAACATTAATTTTTAATAATTTCAACATATTGCATCAACTTTTTTGAAAAAAGTTTTAAAACATACTTTTTAAACTATTTTCTATTAACCTTACTTTGTTTTGCATAGTCTGTTTTTCTAGTTTCTCTTAATACTGTTACCTTAATCTTACCTGGGAAAGGTAATTCTTCTTCTATCTTTTTAGAAATATCATGTGCAAGTACAGTCATTTCAGAATCAGATATCTTTTCTGGATCTACTATTAAACGTATTTCTCTACCAGCTTGTATAGCGTAAGATTTGTTTACACCTTCAAATGCTGTAGCAATTTCTTCAAGCTTTTGTATTCTTTTAATGTATGCTTCAAATGTATCTCTTCTAGCTCCAGGTCTAGATGCAGAGATTGTATCTGCAGCTTGTACAAGTATTGCTTCAACTGTTTCAGGTTCTATATCATTATGATGAGCTTCTACTGCATGAATTACTTCCTTGCTTTCTTTAGCCCTAGTTAATACTTCTACACCTAATTCAACATGTGTTCCTTCAATATCTGGATCATGGTCTAATGCTTTTCCGATATCATGTAATAATGCGGCTCTTTTAGCTACTTCCTTATTTGCTCCTACTAAGTCTGCCATTATTCCTGCAAGATTTGCAACTTCTATTGAGTGTGTAAGAACATTTTGACCATAACTTGTTCTATATTTTAGTTTACCTAAAAGCATAATTTCTTCTGAGCTTAAATCTGATATACCAGATTCTTCCATTGCTCTTTTACCTTCAGCTCTTACTACATCTGCAATTTCTAATGTTGCTTTTTCTACAATTTCTTCAATCTTACCTGGATGGATTCTACCATCATCTAGTAATTTTTCTATTGCTAATTTAGCAACAGCTGTTCTTACTGGATCAAATGCCGAAAGTGTTATTGCTTCTGGAGTATCGTCTATTATGATTTGAACACCAGTTAGCATTTCTAAACTTCTAATATTTCTACCATCTTTACCAATTATTCTACCTTTCATTTCTTCTGAAGGAATAGAAATAACAGTAAGTGTTGTTTCTGAAGTATGATCAGCTGCACATTTTTGTATTGCTGTTGTAATAACATTTTTAGCTAACATTTTAGCATTTTCATTAATTTCTTCTTCATATTTTTTAATAATTTTTGCCTTATCCTCAACTAATTCTTTATCAAGGATTTCAATAATTTGTTTCTTAGCTTCTTCTTCACTAAGATTTGCTGTTTCTTCTAATATTTTTCTTTTTTCTTCTTCAATTTCTTGTACTTTTAGTTCTCTTTTGTCTAGTTCTTTACTATAGTTATCTAAATGTTTTAAATCTTTTTCAATTCTTTCTTCCTTTTTTCCTAATTGTTCCTCTTTTTGGAATAACCTATTTTCTTGTTTTGAAAGTTCTGCTCTTCTTTCTTTCATTTCAGTGTCTAATTCATCTTTTAGTTTTAATTCCATTTCTTTTGCAGTTATTTCTGCATCTCTTCTATAATCATTTGCTTCTTTTTGTGCGTCATTAACCATTTTGTCTGCTTTTTCTTTTGCATTAGTTAATAGTAATTCATTATTTTTAATATTGTTTTTAATTATAATTATGTATGTAACTGCTGAAACAAGGAGGATAGTAAGGATGATTATTGCTATCACCATAATTACCCCTCTTTCGTTTTCAAAAATCATTTATTATTTGATTAAAATATATCAATTGTTTATTAATTACTTACTAAAAATATGTTTATATTAATATATTTTAACTTAAAATTATAATATACTTTTTTTATTGTTATGTCAATTTGGTATTAGAATAAAAATAGTTAAAAAACTAATATTATTTTTAATATATAAATTTTAAATTATATAAAAAAAGACTGCTTATACAGTCCATTTAATGGCTGGGGTAGTAAGGTTCGAACTTACGATCGAGGAGTCAGAGTCCCCTGCCTTACCACTTGGCTATACCCCAATTATATGAAAATTATAATATATTAATTATAATTATGCAATAAAAAAAGCTTACGTTTTAGTAAGCGAATGGAGGCGACACTCGGAATCGAACCGAGGATAAGAGTTTTGCAGACTCGTGCCTTACCACTTGGCCATGCCGCCATGGAGCGGGAAATGGGACTCAAACCCACGACCTATGCCTTGGCAAGGCATCGCTCTATCGACTGAGCTACTCCCGCGAGATATCATAATTATACTTAAATATTTTTTAAATGTCAAATACTACAAAAAGCGTTTTAAATGTGCAATAATAGTCTTATGAAAATATATAGAGGTATAAAATGATAGAGTTTTTAAAAGTAATCGCACTTGGAATAATTGAAGGAGTAACAGAGTGGCTTCCAATAAGTTCAACAGGACATTTAATACTTGCAAATAATTTTATTAAGTTAAATGTCACAAAAGAATTTATGTCAGTGTTCAATGTAGTAATACAACTTGGAGCAATATTTGCAGTTATATTACTATTCTGGGATAAGATATTTCCTTTTAAATATGAAAAAGGAAAAGGAATAAAGGCTGAAAAAGAAAAATTTAGCCTTTGGGGCAAGGTATTAATTGCATGTATACCTGCAGGAATTATAGGAGTATTATTTGATGATAAGATAGAAGAACTATTCTATAATCCAACAAGTATAGCAATTGCATTAATAGTTGTAGGAATAATATTTTTAATTGTAGAAAATATAAAGATTACAAAATCAAGACATGATAGGCTAGCAGAAAAGAAAGATACTTTAGATAAGATAACTGTAAAGGATTCATTAAAAATAGGAATCTACCAAGTGTTTGCAGCGGTATTTCCTGGTACATCAAGATCGGGTGCTACAATAATAGGTGGTATGGTAAATGGATTAGATAGAGAAACAGCAGCAGAATTTACCTTTATTTTAGCAATACCAGTTATGTTAGGAGCAAGCTTATTAAAAATAGTAAAGTTTGGTTTTCATTTTTCTAAAAATGAAATGATAATATTACTTTTAGGAATGTTTGTAAGTTTCATAGTTTCACTTTATACAATAAAATACTTATTGAAATATATTAAGAAACATGACTTTAAACCATTTGGAATATATAGAATAATATTAGGTATAATAATATTGCTTAGATACTATGTATTTTAAGTAATTAAGTAAATTAAGTACGTAATTATCATACTTTTTAAAACATATAGTTTAAATAATTAGTATACAAATCATGTAACTAAGTATTAAAATTATTTAATTAATGTATATAAAGAAACAATGAAGTATTACATAAATATAAAAAAGTTGCAAAATTATATTAATATATCATATAATTTTGTTAAATCTAAAAGCTAAATATGATATATATAAGGAATAATATGGAATTTAAACACAAATCAGTACTACTAGACGAGGTTATAGATAACTTAAATATAAAAGAAGATGGTATATATGTAGATGGCACATTAGGTGGAGCAGGACATAGTACAGAAATATTAAAAAGATTATCTAATGGAACATTAATTGGAATAGATAGAGACATGGATGCAATTAGGGAATCTGCAAAAAAATTAGAACAATATGAAAAGAATAACAAAGTTATATTAATTCATGGTAACCATGAAAATATACCTAGCATATTAGATAGCCTAGAGATAAAAAAAGTCGATGGTGTACTGCTTGATTTAGGTATGTCTTCATATCAGATAGATAATGGCAAAAGAGGTTTTTCATATATTAATGATGGGCCATTAGATATGAGGATGGATGAAAGCCAAGAGTTAACAGCTAAAAAGATTGTAAATGAATATTCAAAAGAAGAACTTGCAGAAATATTTAAAAAATATGGTGAAGAAAGATTTGCAGAAAAGATTGCAAATGCAATCATCAAAAAAAGAGAAGAAAAGGAAATATCAACCACACAAGAATTAGTTGATATTATAGATAGAGCAAAGCCTTTTAGTAAAAAGGGACATAAGGCAAAACAAGTTTTTCAAGCATTAAGAATTGAAGTTAATTCTGAAATAAAGAATTTAACAGATAGTATTATTGAAATAATTAAAAGAATAAATAAAGGTGGTAGACTTACAATAATTACATTCCATTCCTTAGAAGATAAGGCGGTAAAAGAAGCATATAAAAAAGCTGAGGGCGAATGTATTTGTCCACCAAATTTTCCAATTTGTGTATGCAATCCAATAAAATTAGGGAAAATAGTAAATAAAAAAGCTATACTTCCGAGCAAAGAAGAACAGGAAGAAAATTCAAGATCAAAAAGCGCAAAACTTAGAGTTTTTGAGATAGATTAAAAAGAAAGGAGTAAATTAATGTTAGAAGCCAGAAGTTATCAATATGATACTAATCCGCGAAAATTCTATACAGGTTATGATACTCCAAATTTAAAACAAAAGAAGAAAAAGAATAATAAGCCAAAAAATAAGAAGGTAAATAAACAGGCTCAAGAAATAAGAAGAAAAATAAATCAAAGAGCAAAAGAAAATAAAAAAAGAAAAAGAAATGTAATTATGATGTCAATAGTAATTGCATCAATAGTAATTGCAAATCTTTTCTTGCAATCACTTGCACAAGAAAAAATAAGGGGAATAAACCAAAAGAAACAACAAATAGAAGAGCTAAACAAAGAAAACGCACAATTAAGATTAAAACTTAAAAATAACCAAAACTTAGCAACTATACAAGAAGAAGCAACAAATAGGCTAGGTATGAAAAAAGTTGAAAAAAATGAGCTTATAAAAGTTAAGGTTAAAAAAGAAGACTTTATTGAACCTAGTACTAAAAATATTGTTAAATGATATAATATATAATATAATAGTTTGAGAAACATAAATATTAGCACCATTAGCGTGCTTTTTTTATTAAGAAATCAATAAAAAAGAAAAGGAGATCTATGAGTAAATATAATAACCAGGAACCGATGAAAATTCCCGAAGATAAAAAAGAATATGAAAAAGCAATAGAAGAATGGGCAGAAGGAAATGAATCGCTAAAAAAATTATTAATACTTTGCAACAGTGTTGGTGTTAAAACTTTTACATGCTGTGGTGGTCATAAAGATGGATTTGCATATCCATATATATCAGTAGTAGTTGATGAAAATAATTTTAATTTGATAGTGGATGTATTTAAAAGAATATATATAAATATAGACGAAATATTTTCAATAGGTTTTTCTCTAAATAATGGCAACAATGGTTTTACTATTACTACTAAAGTAAATAATCCAAATGAAAAGTTTGATGAAATATACAATATAATTAAAAATCATAATGAGAATAATGAAGAAGAAATTGAAATAGAAGAAAATGTAGAAAAGGAAATAAAATATATTATTGAACTACATAAGTATATGGTTGAAAAAAATATACCATATGCAATTAATTTAGGGGATATTGAAAATACTAAAAGTGCAGGAATATACTTTGCTTTAACAGAAAAGAATAGTCCAATTATAGAACTCTTAAAAGAAAACAAAAAGTTTAAATTAAAAAATGAGACATATTTAAAAGAAGAAGATTTTTATAGTATAGCATACTATTTAAATAACTATAATTATATGGACTTAAAGGAATTATTAGATGGAATAAGAAGTATATATGATTAGAAAAAATTAATAATATTGTTGTATTAAAACTTATTTTTTAATAAACTATTTTGATTAAAAAATAAGCTAGTTCTAATATATTTACCTTTTTAAATAACAAACTTACATATTGTGTTTGCAATAAAAAATAAACGTGATATAATAATTAAGAATTAAATTTTTTAATTCATTGTCGGAATGTTTCAATTTTAAAAATAAAAGGAGGACATATGTACCCTGACACAGATCAAGATAACCATGCTGCTAATGATTATAAATATGGTGCAGAGGATATGACTGAAAAAGAATTTAAAGATATCCAAAGGCACTTCGGTTATGAGTACGGTGACGATGATGAAGAAGATGATTAAAATTATCATCTAGTGTAAACGAACAAAGAGGATATCTATCCTCTTTGTTCATTTTAGTATAGAGGTGGGAATGGCAAAGTTATATAAACTAAGTGAATTAGTAGAAAGAAATAATGAAATAATTGAAGAAATTAATAATGGAAACATGGTGTCTTTTTCAATAACAGGAGAAGAAGAATACAATAAAATAAAAGGTGATGAGTGCTATATTAATTTTATTAAGAAAAATGTGAAAAACATCAGAAGATTATTTTTGCGCTTTAAAACATATGCTAATAAAAACTTTGAAGAGTTAGAATTTTTAAAAAATGAAAATGTTGAAGTGACATTTTATTTAGATGGTTTTTATGAGCAAGGTATAGATAATTATTATGATTCTAAAAAAGAAATAATGAATATAATTAATAATTTAAAATCTAAAGAAAGAACTATTGAAGATACTGTGGTAAATATTTTAAATTGGATAGCAGAAAATATTAAATATGATGAAAAATATAATGTTGATATGTCAACAGAAGAAAATAAAGAAATACTTAAAAATAGGCTTTTAATATCATATATTTTAAAAGAAAAATCAACTAATTGTGCAGGCTTTTCTAATCTTGTTTTTGCTTTTTTTGATGCATTAGGTTTAGACGTAAAAATAGAATATAGCAAAAAATATAAGTGGCATTCTTTTAATTCAGTATATATCGAAAATGAAAAAAGATACATAGATGCAACTGCTCTTTCATACAATAAAGATAAAGATAAAAATTACAAAGTGACAAAAAATAATTATTATCTTACAGATGAAGAACTTAAAAATTCATCGATTTATACTGGAGATATTTTCAATGATAATTTAAAAAATAGATACAATGTTATAGATATTAAGAAAAGATATAATGAAATTATACATAACTTTCAAAAAGAGAAAATTTCATTTTATATACATGGAAAAAATGATTATGTTGAGATTATAAATGATGATTATTACATGAAATTTTTAAAAGAAAATATGTCAAATATCAAAAATATGTATTTTATATTTGAGGATTTTGAAAATGGATTTAGAGATATAGATTTTAAAGAATTTGAATTTTTTGAAAATGAAAAGAAAAAAATAAGGATAACATACTCAAATTTTATATATGAAAAAGGCATAGAAAATTATAATGTAAGTAAAAGAGAAATTAAAAATATAATTAAGAAAATAATTGAGGATGGAGATAGTAAAGAAGATAAAGCAGTTAAAATAATAGAATGGATAGCTAAAAATATCGAACCTTTTGAAGGTGATGCGAAAAAATTAACAAAAAAAGAAATTGGAAATTTAGTCATTGTATCAAATATATTAAAAAACAGGAAAGCAAATGTAGCTGGATATACAAATCTATTATATTCTTTTTTAGAGGAAATTTGTGTAAAAACACAAAAAGCTTTTTGTAAGCCTGACTTGTGGAATATAATATATCTAGAAAATGAAGAAAGACATGTTGATATAAAATCACTAGCAGAAGAATTAAGAAAAAACAAAGGTTTTAAAATAACTTCTGAGAACTATTTTATTAAAGAAGAAAAATTAAAACAGTATCTATATATTAAAAAAATATAGTTTTAAATAAGATTATAAAAGAATAATAGAATAATTATAGATTGAAATAGATTGAATAAGTTGTATGCTTATTCTTTTTTTATTGTGATGAAAATAAAAAGGATTTAATACATATACATATTAAAAATTAACTACACATAACAATATATGTTAATTATTTGAGTTAGTTGAAATATAATGGGGTAATAGTATGAAGAAGGAAAAAATAATATGGATAAAGAATTTGATACAGATATAAGAACTGGGCTTTCAGAAAAAGAAGCAAGTAGAAGATTAAAAGAATATGGATTAAATGAAATAAGACATGAAGAAAAAGTAACTAAAACAGGTGTATTTTTAAAGCAATTTAAAGATCCGTTAATTATAATGCTAATAATTGCTACAGTAATATCACTTATTTTAGGTGACATTACAAATGCTGTAATTATATTAATAATAATATTAGTATCAAGTGTTTTAACTACAATACAAGAGTTTAAATCTGGAAACACTATGGAAAAGCTATTAGAGATGGTTAAGATAAAAACAAATGTTAGAAGAAATTCTAAAAATTATGAGATAGCAGTAGAAAAAGTAGTACCAGGTGACATTATTAATTTAACTACTGGAGATATAATACCTGCAGATGGTGTTGTAGTAGATTCTAAAACACTATTAGTAGATGAATCTAGCTTAACAGGTGAAAGTATACCAGTTAATAAAGAAACTGGCCAAGAAGTGTTTATGGGAACATATGTATACTCAGG
>QWBY01000736.1_pt1 | contig 30010 bp, 31 predicted proteins | sample 1972471 | NCBI WGS metagenome assembly QWBY01 (sample SAMN09866722, study PRJNA288562) | Human gut metagenome isolate term6_stool, whole genome shotgun sequencing... | reverse complement strand
TTAAATCTTTTTAATATATAATTAAACATTTTAATCCTCTTTAATTAGTTTGTAGCCAAGACCCTTTATTGTGATCAAAATCTTGGGATTTCTTGGATCGTCTTCAAGCTTTTCTCTGAGCCTGTATATGTGCGTTATCAAAGTATTTTCGTAACCATAAGAGTCTTCCCAAATATTATCTAAAATTCGGTCAATTGAAACTATTGTATTTATATTTTGGGATAAATAATCTAAAATTTTAAATTGCTTTGCTGTTAAAGGAATTTCTTCACCATTTTTTTCAAGTATTCCTCTTGATTTATCAAAAACTACCTTACCTAAATTAATTTTCTCATCACTTTTAATTTTTTTACTTCTTCTTAAAACTGCATCTATCCTCCAAAGAAGCTCATCAGGAAAGAAGGGCTTGACTATGTAGTCGTCGGCCTTATTTTCAAAGCCTAATCTTCTGTCATCAATGCCATCGAGTGCAGATAGTATTATAACAGCTACATTAGACGTGCTTCTTATCTCCTTTAATAGATCAAAGCCACTGCCGTCTGGAAGCATTAGGTCTAAAACTACCAAATCAATTTTATAATTTTCTAATTTAAATCTAGACTCCTTCAAATTTTTTGCTGTATAAACTTCTTTAAAACCCTTATCTTTCAAAAAATTATATAAATTTTCTAGTAAACTTTTTTCATCATCGACTAACAATATGCTAAAATTACTTCTAAAATCCATTGTCCCACCTCATTAAGACCATTATACAACATTTTTTAAATATATTTGGCTTTATTTGAATTTGTTATCTAAAAGCGAGCTTGTGTAAACTTTATATTTATCTTTGAGTGTTATTATGATCTTAGGAGGAATGATTATGAAAAAAATACTTGAAGTAAAAAATTTAAAAAAATCTTACAACAAAAAATTGGTCTTAGACATTGACTCTTTAGAAATTGAAGAAGGCTCTATCTATGGCCTTATTGGTAAGAATGGCGCCGGTAAGTCAACTCTTATGAAGATAGTGCTTGGTCTTGTAAAAAAAGATGAGGGCACAGTTAAAGTCTTCGATCAAGAGGTAGAGGCCAAAAATCAAAAGGATATTAACAAAAACCTTGGTGCCCTTATTGAAAACCCATCCTTTTACGAGCATCTAAGTGGCTACGAGAACCTTGAGATAGTCGCAAGTCTAAAAGGTATTAAAAAAGACAGCATTACTAAGACTTTAGATCTTGTAGGACTTAACAATGTAGGTAAGAAGAAGGCTAGGAACTACTCCTTAGGTATGAAGCAAAGACTTGGTATAGCCATGGCACTGATGGGCAGCCCTAAACTATTGATATTAGATGAGCCAATCAACGGTTTAGACCCTCAAGGGATTGAGGAGATGAGAAATTTATTTAAAAACATTGTGAAGAACACTTCTACTAGCATTCTTATTTCTTCACACATACTTGATGAGATAGAAAAAATTTCTACTCACATAGGCATACTTAAAGAAGGCAAATTGACTTACAACGGAAGTTTAGATGAATACAGAAGACTTCATCCACCATATATATCAATGATTACATCTGACAATAATAAAGCTTTAGAACTTTTAGACCTTGATATAGATTGCATAAATGATAAGAAGATAATTTTAGGTAAAAAATCTAACCAAGAAATTGCAGACATAGTTAATTTTTTAGCAGAAAAAGTAGATATATACAGGATAGAGGAAGAAAAAGAAAGTCTAGAAAAGCTATTTATTGAAGAAAGCAGGTCTTAAGATGAAAAACTTAGAGAGGAAAAAATATAAAAGACTTGGAACAAATTTCTTAATAATAGTAGTGTTTATCGCTCAAATGCTGATGGTAGCAGGTGTTAGTCACTCGAAATCTTTTGCAGAAGGGGCATATCCACTTGCCTACATCCTAGACACTTATTTATTCATATCGCTACTGATTAACCCAATACTGATCTCGTCTCTTGTTAAAAAAGTTATAGAGATTGAAGAAAAAAATAATATGTGGAAGATTCAAATTATGCTTGGAGAAAAAGTTAACCACATACTTATAAATAAATTTAAAAATTTATCGTTAAAATTAATTATGCTGCAAGCACTTGAAGCTCTATTCTTTATCTTACTCGCAAGAAAATCAGCAAATTTCAGTATGAGTAGCGAAATGCTCTTAAGATTTGTGCTAGTTAACTTATCTGCTCTGATAATAAATTTATTTTTCTTGGGATTTTTTATGATAGTGGAGATGAAGACAAAAAAAGTCTACACTTTATCGTTTATTTCAATAATAGGTGGACTTACAGGTATCATCACCATGCTAACATCTAAAGCACTGTCATTTATCAACCCCTTTGCATGGATGGCAAGCCTTTTAAATGTTTCTTATGTGCTAGAAAATGAAAAGTTTATTCAAGTTTTAAACCCAATAAATTTCTACACATTAATCATTGCTTTTGCATTTTTAGTGCTTATGATAATTTATATAAAGACAATGAAATCATATAATTTATGGAAGGACTAGGAGGAAAAATGTTAAAATTAGAATTAAAAAAGATAAAATTTATAAACATATTGCTAGTAAGCCTCATAATACCCTTATTAGCCAACGCTTTTGGACTTATAAACTACATGGGCAACAAGGCTTCACTAACGCACGAGTGGCAAAGTCTGTGGGCGCAAGTAAGTTTATTCTACTTCTCGTTCTTCTATATACCTTTAATTGCGATCGTCGTAGCAAGCTTGTGGTCAGTAGAGCACAAGGCAGGACTTAAATTTATAAGACTAAGTCCAAAGAAGAACATATCCTTTGTATTAGCAAAGATGCTTCTAGCTTTCATTATAGTAAGTCTATGCCAAATATATTTCTTCTTACTTTTTTATTTAGGAGGAAAATTTATAGCGAATTTTGCGAGTATAAACTTTAGCATATATATTTACTATATAGCGATGAGCATACTTTTATCACTTCCAATCATAGCAATCTTCAGTGCACTTGCCATAAGGATAAAGTCCTTCGGCATCATAGTTCTTCTCTCTAGTATATTTACAATACTAGGCTTGGGAACTGCGTATAGGGCACTCAAAATAGTTGGACTAAGCTTTTTGGCAATCGAGTCAAACAACTTAAGGTTTATAAATGCTCATGATTTAAGCTTATTAGCAGTCTTTGCAGCTGCGGAGATCTTGATATCTTTGTATCTATCTAAGAAAATTTTAAAATACGAAAATAAATAATATCAAGGGGCACAATCATATAAATTGATATGTGCCTTCTTTTTTATTTGTGCTATAATATAGTCAAGAAAGGAGTCAGTATGAACTACATTACTTACGGCGATAAAAACAATAAGTCCTTAGTCTTTATTCACGGTCTTGCATCGACTGCGAAGCTATGTTTTGGAGCACTTTTGCCATATTTAAGTGATTATTACGTTGTTTTATGTGAGCTTGACTGTCATTATGATGAAAGTGACAAAGATATCTTCTCTATGAAGGAGTGCATAGAGAGAATCGAAGATTATATTGTGAAAAATTTGTCTGGCGAAGTTTATGGTCTATGCGGCTTTTCGATGGGAGCGACCATGGCTGTAGATCTTATTACAAGGGGCAAGATAAGGGCTCAAAGGCTTATACTTGATGCCGCCATCACCATAGAGATGGGTCTTATGGCAAAGCCGTTCGCCTATGCGTTTGCGATAGGTACGGATAGGATCAAAAAGGGAAAGTTCATACCAAAGTTTATGCTTGACTACTTTATGGGCAAGGGCAACGACGGCGTGAGTGAAATGATGTATGCAAATATCACAAAGAAGACTATATTAGACGCTTGCAAGAGTCTGTATCACTACCAAGTATCAGATGAGTTGAAAAATTACACTAAGCCTGTTTTGTTTTTAAGGGGCAGTCAAGAGGCTATACCGAAGAAGAGTGAAGAGGTCCTAGCGCAATACTTACCACAGATGGAGAGTATGATCATAGAAGGCAAGGGACATGGCCAATTCTTGCACGAAGAGCCACAAGAGTATGCTAAGAAATTATTAGACTTTCTTAAGTAAGACAAGCGAATCTATATATAAAGAAATGCACCTCATATGAAGTGCATTTTTCATTATTATTTAATTTTTGATTTTCATCAGTTGCGATGGAAGGCAGCCTTTGTATCTCTTATAAAGCGTTGTGAACCTACTTTGTGATGAGTAGCCAACAGACTTTGCTATGGATTTCGCGTCAAGGTCAGTTGTTAGTATTAGGTTCTCCGCAACATTCATCCTTTTTCTTTGTGTGAACTCAGTTATACTCATGCCGTACTTCTTCTTAAAAGTGTACTTAAGCTTGGTTGGACTCATCATGGCAATCTTTGAAAGAAGCTCCTCCTTAAAGTTCATAGAGAAGTGATCCTCTATATACTTTGCTACGTTAGTGATGGCTCTGTCATCATCTGGTGCTAGCTTTACATCTCCTTTTTCATCAGCTAAGGCACTAAGCGAGATGGCTATCCACTCCTTAGCTTTTTCTTCGAAGAATGCTTTTGCGCTTTCCTCATCAAGCTTGCACTTAAGTATATCCGTCGCTATCTTTTCAATCTTTTTAGCTACCCTTCCCTTAGTCTCTACAAAGGTGGAAGGGATTTTTGTTTTATTAAGATTATTCGTCTTATAAAAATCATCATCAAGGAAGCCCTCTTTAATCTTTAAGCTCACAGCACTATATCTAGAGTTCTTGTGTAAGACATACTTAGACACAGGCTTTGACCTATCCATTATATATATAGTTCTTGGCTCAACCACTTGATAAGGGTAGAAAGTTTCGCCCGAGGCAGATATGATGAAAGTCGACGATATACAGTAGTGCATTGAGACGTCAGGTGCGTCCTTATATACGATGTCATCAAGCATCTTCAAATCATGAATATCAAAGATAAAGTCATCACTTTCGTAGAACCAGTAGTAGCCCTTGATATTTTCTTTGTTTATTAGATATGTTTCGCCAAGTCTTGGGAATTGTTTAGGACTCTCGACTTTTTCATCTACGGAAGCTTGGATTAAGTTTTTAAAAGTATTCATAGCTTCATCTCCACTATCACAATTAGACAATATATCAGAATGATATATGCGTGTAAATATATTGTAGCACAGTTTGAAGCCTTGTACAATAGATATTGATAAAAAACTTAGTAATAAGTAAGAAAAAGTTTATTTGCACTAAACTTTGTTAATATATGTCTGAATAAGATAGTAGACATATGCCCAGCATAAAAAATGCACTCCAAACATGAAGTGCATCCTTATATATTACTTAGTTTTTATATCTATACCTTTTTTCTTAAGCTGCTTATTCTTATATATAGTAAGCAGTGTATATATAGTCGAGAACAGTGGCACAAAGAGTATCATACCTATGACACCAAATAGTGCACCGCCTACAGTGATAGCGACTATGACAAACATCGGAGGTAAACCTACCTTGTTACCAACTATACGTGGGTAAGTGACATTGCCGTCAAACTGTTGCAAGCATAACATGAAGACCACAAACATCAAAGCCTTAAACGGCGATTGAAGTAGTATTAGAAGTGCGCCAGTTATGACACCGATGTAGGCTCCTAGTATTGGCACCAAGGCACCAAGACCAACGATGATGGATATCGCAGGAGCGAATGGAAACTTAAATATCAGCATGCCAACAAAGCACATCGAACCAAGAGCAAGGGCCTCAATGAATTGTCCTGTGAAGAAGTTGTAGAAGTTGTCAAAAACTATCTCCCCAAATCTAACAAACTTATCAGCCAAGTTTTCAGAGAAGGCAGAGTATAGTAGCTCCTTCGTCTTTCTCGATAAGTCTTCCTTAGATAGCAGCGCATATATTGCAAAGGTGAAGCCCATAAACACAGCAAATAAGGTGTTTAATACCGAGCCGACCCTCTTAACAACAGTGTTGAATAGGTCCGCGTTTGCATTTTTAAAGTAGTTCATAAGAGCTCTCTGCGCACTGTCGATGTTGAGCTTAGAGAAGAATTCGCGGATGTTCTCTTCGTACTCCTTAAGTATAGGCAGCTTAACAAGTTGATCTTCAAACTCAGGAAGCTTTTCTGCAACACTAATAAGGGACTCTTGCACACGAGGCGCAACGATGTAGCCAAGTAGGAACATAACGCCGATGAGTATGCATATAGTTAGGAGCATGGATATACCGCGTTTGAAACCAATTTTCTTTGGTCTCCACTTGCCAAAAATCTTCTCCTCAAACAGTTTAAGCGGTATATTAAGTATGAAGGCAGCAAAGCCACCTGCCAAGAACGGCGTGATGATGCTTAAGAAGAAGTTTAAGTGCGACCACAAAGACTTCAAATTTGAAAGCGCCACATACAAAATGACACCGAATGCAACTATCTTTAAATAAAAGAACAACGATTTTTTACTGTATTTCTCGTCCATAAATAAGCCCCCTTCTTAATTTAATTATACAATAGACAAAAATTTTATTCAACATAAAAGTAAAATTTACATAAATTTTACAAGAACTTAAGCGTAAAAACACATGATATGACTTATAATATACTTGTAGAAATTTTTAAATCAATAAAAGGAGTGTGTTAAATGAGATTAATGTCACTAGCATTTTCACTTATTAAGTATCCGAATATTTATAAGAATGCGGATAAAATACACTTCAAAAAACCTCCAAATTAATATTTAAGCAGAAAGATAGGCTCGTTGAGAGTCTATCTTTTTGTAGTTAGAATACCCCCAGTCTAACTGGGGTAGGTATTCTAACTACAAAAAATCCGCAAGTTAATCTTGCGGATTCTTTATTTCATATCATATTCTTAAAGCCACTTGGCAAGGTCACAACGCTAGGCTTCTCAGGCATCTTATTGTTAAGCTCGAGTCCCAAGTAGCCTATCTTGTCATCTCCGAACTTCTCTCTGATCTCATTGAAGACTTTTTCGAGTCTATCGTCCTTTACAATTTTCTTAGGGGAGAACAGACTCAGCTGCTCGGTGTTTGTGTTCCTTGTAAGGTTTATCGCGGATATGCATAGGCTTCTTATACCTTCTTTGAAGTCGTAGCGCGACCTAAAGAGCTCCATCGCCATATCGTTTATTCTAAGTGCGCTTATGCTTGTATCTTTAAAGACCTTTTGGAAGCTAAGCGTCTCAAGCTTTCTGTCTCTTATCGATATCCTTACTCCGCCTGCTTTGAGATTCTCTTCGACCAATTTTTTACTCACATCAATTGCGAGCTCTTCGAATATCTTTTTAACCTCATCGTAGGAGTGTAGGTCTGCCTTAGTGGTTACACCTCTAGATATGGACTTGATCTCATCGCGGTGGTAGTAGTCACAAACTGCACTTGTGTCGTAGCCGTTAGCGTACTGCCATAGATATAGTCCTCTTATGCCAAGCTTTCTTCTTAGGAAGCTCACATCTGCCTTTGCAAGCTCTCCTAGGGTGTTTATGCCCATATACATAAGTTTCTTCTTAGTCTTAGAGCCTATGCCAATGATCTTATCTGTATCTAGCGGCCAGACTATGCTCTTAAAGTCATCTTTAGCGATGAGCGTTACGGCATCAGGCTTCTTAAGGTCGCTTCCAAGCTTTGCGAATATCTTGTTAAAACTCACTCCAATGCTTACGGTGATGCCGAGTTCCTTTTTGATGCGCTCTTTGATCTTGTAAGCAATCTCTTCGCCGCTTCCAAATAGTGTCTTGGAGCCTGTTACATCGAGCCAGCACTCATCAAGGCCGAAGGGTTCGACTTGATTAGTGTAGCTGTAGTAAATTTGGTGTGCACGTCTTGAGAATTTTAGGTACTCATCGTAGTGCGGTCTTACTGCAACTAGATTAGGGCACTTCATTTTCGCCTCATACAAGCTGTCTCCCGTCTTTACACCAAAGGCCTTTGCTTCGTAGCTCTTTGCAAGAACCACGGAGTGTCTATCTTCTACCGAACCACAAACTACGAGTCTCTTTCCAATGAGTGAGGGGTCGAGCCTTCTCTCTATGGATGCGTAGCAGTTGTTCATGTCGGAGTGTAGTATCGTTCTTGTCATCATTTCACCTGTCTTTCATCTACTTAAATCAATACTTATTATTACTTGAATGACTAAGACAATTATAGACCATTATTTCTGGAATGTCAATACTACTTTTGACTTATATTGTATACCATTAGACATATAAACAGAAATAACAAGCCAAATAAAGAAACTAAGTGTGCTAACGACATATATAGTAGAAGTAGTATGACCATATACCTCATCATGTATATAGTCATACACAGAGGATTATATAAGAGGCGTGGTATATAGTTGGAGGCTTACTACTATATAAGAGGCGTGGTATATAGTTAGGCTTACTACTATATAAGAGGCGTGGTATATAGTTGGAGGCTTACTACTATATAAGAGGCGTGGTATATAGTTGGAGGCTTACTACTATATAAGAGGCAAGGTATATAGTGAGAGGCTTACTACTATATGAGAGGTGAGGTAGATAAAGGGCAATTCTTAGCTTAAACATCTTGTAAAATCGTGTGGAATATGGTATTATTAAATTTAGGTGATAGCATGATTAAATTTGATAATGTAAGCTTTGCTTACGATCGCAATGAAAAAGATAATAAGGCTTTGGACTCTGTCAGCTTTGAGATAAAGAAGGGCGAGTTCGTATCCATACTTGGTATGAACGGTAGCGGCAAGTCAACCATAGCGAAGATTATGGACGGCATCTTGCTTCCAACTGAAGGCGACGCAACTGTCATGGGTATGAATACGAAAAGCGAAGCGAACCTTCTTGAGATAAGACAGAACTTAGGTCTTGTTTTTCAAAACCCTGACAATCAAATCATAGCGACTATAGTCGAAGAGGATGTTGCCTTTGGTCCTGAGAACTTAGGACTACCGACTCCTGAGATTAGAAAGAGGGTCGACGATGCTTTAGAGATAGTTTCGATGACGGAGTATAAGAAGCACGCACCGAACTTATTAAGTGGTGGACAAAAACAAAGACTTGCCATCGCAGGTATACTTGCTATCAACCCAAACATCATTGTCTTTGACGAACCGACTGCCATGCTAGATCCAGTTGGCAGAAAGGAAGTCATGGACACTATCATTAAATTAAACAAAGAATATGAAAAGACTATCATACTAATCACGCACTTTATGAGTGAGGCTGTCTTGTCTGATAGACTTATGGTTATGCATGAGGGAAGGCTTGTGTGGGATGACACTCCTAGAAGGATATTCTCCGACGTCAAGAGAGTGCACTCGCTTGGCCTTGATGTGCCTCAAGTAACGGAGCTAAGTAATCTACTCAAGGAAGACGGCTTTAATGTGAGCGGTGACGAGCTTAGCATAGATGAATTGGTGGCAAAACTATGATTGAAATACAAAATTTATCATTTATATACAATAAGAACACACCATTCGAGGTGAAGGCGCTTGACGATATCTCGCTTACTATCAAGGACCACAGCTTTATAGGTATCATTGGTCACACAGGCTCTGGTAAGTCAACATTTATGCAGCAGCTCAATGGCCTACTTAGACCTACATCAGGAACTATCATCATAGACGGTGTTGATATAACTCAAAAGGAAATCAAGTTAAACAAACTACGTGAGAGCGTGGGCATGGTCTTTCAATATCCAGAGTATCAACTCTTTGAAGAGACTGTTGCAAAGGATGTTGCCTTCGGACCTAAGAACCTTGGACTAAGTGATGAAGAAGTGGCGATACGTGTCAAGGATGCGATTGAGGATGTTAAGCTTGATTACGAATGGATCAAGGGCAGGTCGCCATTTGAGCTATCAGGTGGACAAAAAAGGCGTGTTGCTATAGCGGGCATACTTGCTATGAGACCGAAGGTGCTTATACTTGACGAGCCAACAGCAGGTCTTGATCCGCGCGCTAGAGAAGAGATACTTAATGAAATCTACGATATATATAAGAAGTCTAAGATTACAGTAGTTTTAGTTTCGCACTCTATGGAGGATGTCTTTACTTATGCAAATGAGATAGTTGTCTTAAGCAAAGGAAGGCTTATCATGCACAAGACTACTGACGAAGCGGTTAAAGAGAGGGAGCTACTGAAGAAGTACGACGTTGGCGTACCTGAGATAACAGAATTTATGTTTACTTTGCAGGAGAAGTACCCAGGACTTAATCCATATGTCAAGACTGTTGAAGAAGCTAGAAGGCACATAGAAGAGTATTTTGAGGTGAAGAAAAATGTTTAATAACATATCAATCGGACAATACTTTCCTACAGACAGCTTTGTTCACAGACTAGACCCAAGAGTCAAGCTGATCTTCGTCTTCGTCTTTATGATAGCGATATTCTTCGTTGATTCATACAGCATACTAGCTCTTGTTGGCTTAACAATCATCATGCTTATAGTCTTGAGCAAGGTGCCACTAAAGATTATATTTAAAGGGCTAAAGCCTATGCGCGTAATCGTCATCATGACACTAGTTTTTAACTTATTCTTTACGCCAGGCAGACAAATATTTGAGAGTCTTAAGTGGCCATCAATGTCTTACGAAGGACTTAACACAGGACTTTTCATGTCGTTTAGACTAATCTTACTACTACTTGGTTCATCACTACTAACACTTACGACATCGCCTATCAGATTAACTGACGGACTAGAGTCACTTATGAGTCCACTTAAGGTTTTCAAAGTGCCTACACATGAACTTGCTATGATGATGACTATAGCACTAAGGTTCATACCGACACTTGCTGAGGAGGCAAGCAAGATCAAGATGGCGCAAGAGTCGAGAGGTGCAAGCTTCGATGGCAAGAACCTAATCGAGACAGCAAAGAAGATGCTGCCACTTATGATACCACTTTTCCTAAACGCGCTTAAGAGAGCAGATGAGCTAGCAGTTGCGATGGACGCAAGATGTTACAGCGGAGGAGAGCACAGAGGCAAGCTAAACCCACTTATCTATACTAATGTAGATAGATTAGCTATACTAGTAATACTTGTTTACTTTGCGTTTATAATATCGACAAAGTATCTATTTAATTTCATATGAAGAACATAAAATTACTTATAGATTTCGACGGAACAAATTACTCAGGCTTTCAAGCGCAGGAGAACGCACACACAGTTGAGGACGAACTCAACTCATCCATAAGCAAGGCTTTGGGTGAAGATATCAAAGTCGTTGGTTGCTCAAGAACCGACAAGGGAGTCAGTGCTAGAGGCTTCGTCTTGAATTTTAAAACTGAGTCAGTCTGTCCTGTCGATAAGATGATATATCCAATAAATGACAAACTCCCTGAGGACATAAGAGTACTTAGTTCAGAAGAGGTAGCTGATGATTTTCACGCGCGCTTCTCATCGAAGGGCAAGTACTATAGATACACCTTGGAGCATAGAAAGTTTGCAAGAGCTACAGATAGGCACTTTGCATACAACTTTCCTTATAAGCTTGACACGTCTTTGATGCGCAAGGCAGCTACGTATATGGTGGGAGAGAAGGACTACAGAGCCTTCATGGCAATAGGCAGCCCAGTCGATACTACAATCAGAACCATACACTCTGTAGACATCATTGAAGACGGTGACTTCGTCTACATAGACGTAAAGGGCAAGAGCTTTCTTTACAATATGGTAAGGATCATGGCAGGCACGCTAGTTTTTGTAGGCACAGGCATCTTGGATATAGATGAGATGGCTAGAGCCATAGACGAGGGTGACAGGAAAGGGCTTGCACCAACCTTGCCAGCTAAGGGACTAGTCTTAGAAGAAGTTTATTATTAATATATATCTCTTGGCGAGAGCTGAGAGATATTTTTATGCCTAAAGCCCAGCGAATCACCTAAAATATTGATGGAATTAGGGGTACCTTACGCAAAAAAACCCAGTTCATATGAACTGAGTTTTATTATATATAAGCTTTCTTATTAAAAATTGTCTGCGCCTTTAAAGCCTCTACCTCTTACTTCGTTTGTGTCTTGTATAGTGATGAAGGCGTTTCTATCGATTGAGTTTGTTATTTTCTTAACGTCAACTATCTCCCTAGGACTTACTAGCATAAATATAATTTTAAGGTCCTTCTTCGACCATGCACCATATGAGTCAATGATGGTAGCACCACGCTCAAGTCTGTTCATAAGTTCAAAGGAAAGCTTTTCGTATTCCTTAGAGATGATGAGCACGCTCTTTGTTGCGTCGAAGCCTGTTTGTACTTTGTCAAGCACTTGGTAGGCAACGAACATCGATAAGACTGTGTATAGTCCCTTCAAGACGCCGAACTTCATGCTGGCTAAACTTATGATGATACCGTTCATCGCCATAAGCGCACTACCTATGTTAATGTTGTAGCGCTTCTTGCACACTGCGGCAACTATGTCAAGGCCGCCTTGGCAAGCGCCGTGTCTAAATAGTACGCCCATGCCTATACCATTAAGCACGCCACCAAAGATGGCACTGATTAGTATGTCATCAAAGGTATTAAGCTTTTGCATTGGTCTAAACAGTACCATAGTAGCGGATAAGACGAAGGTAGTTATGAAAGCGTAAACTAGGAACTTCTTGTCAAGCTCTTTGAGTCCGAATAAAAATATCGGTAGGTTGATTAAGAAGAGCATGATACCTGCCGGTAGTCCAGTAAGTAGTTCTATGATGATTGAGATACCACCAACGCCGCCTGCAAGTAGTTTGTTTGGTATGAAGAAAAAGTTTATTGCAAAACTAGATAGCAAGCAGCCTATGACGATGGCTGTTAGTGTGGTAACGATTTCTGAGTTGTCACCAAAGTATTCATATCTGTCAAATTTCTTTTTCATTGTAATTTTATAAACTCCTTAAATATATTTATTGCTTCTCCAACGTTGTTCACAGCCATAGCCTCTGGATGAAACTGCACTAGATATATATTTCTACTAGCATCCTCCATCGCTTCAACTATACCGTCGGAAGACTTCGCAGTTACCTTGAAACCTTCCGCTATATCCTTAACGGCTTGATGATGCTCTGTATTAACAAGCATCTTCTTAAGACCTGTTGCTTTGTGTAAAAAGCTATGCTCTTTGATTGTGATGTAGTGTGCACCACTGCCAATAGTATCGAAGTTTACGTGTTCAAGCTTAGCTACATTTGCCTTGTATATGTCTTGGTATAGCGTTCCCCCTAAGTATGCGTTTATAAGCTGCATACCTCTGCATATTCCAAGTATCGGCTTCTTCGCCTTGATTGCTTCCTCTACAAGCTTTATGTCGAAGGCATCCCTCTCATTAGATATACCCAGTATACCTTTTTGCAATTCTTCGCCATAGACAAGTGGGTTCACGTCGTGCCCGCCTGTTAGTATGACAGCATCAGCAATATCCACGAGCTCCGTTACACCAATAAGGTCAGTGTAGGGAGCAATGAAAGGTATTGCACCCGCCATGCGCACAGCTTCAGCGTAGTTTCTATTGATTTGTACATAATGCCTCTCACCATCTGAGTATGGCTGAGAGCTTATCAAAATTTTCTTCATTGTACTCTCCAATCTATCTCTTTAATATTGTGTGCTTTTAAGTAGGCATTCGTCTTTGAGAATGGTCTTGATCCGAAGAAGCCTCTATATGCCGACAGTGGCGACGGATGAGCAGATGTGATTACAAGGTTCTTCTTTGCGTCAATGTACTTCATCTTGCTCCTTGCATAAGCACCCCACAGTATATAGACAATGTTTTCTTTCTTCTTGCTTAAGGTCTCTATGATCTTGTCGGTAAATATTTGCCAGCCTATGTCCTTATGTGAGTTTGCATAGCCTTTGCGCACAGTTAGTGTTGAGTTTAGTAGCAATACTCCTTGCTTAGCCCAAGCGTCTAGTCTGCCTGTCCTATTAACAATTCCGAGGTCGTCGTAGAGCTCCTTGTATATATTTCTTAAAGATGGTGGCAAGAGAACGCCATCATTAACAGAGAAGGCAAGACCATTGGCCTGATTTACTTCATGGTAGGGATCTTGACCTAAGATAAATACCTTAGTATCCTTCAAAGGTGATAGCTCAAGCGCCTTAAATATCTCGTAGTACTTAGGGTATATAGTGTGCTCTTTGTACTCTATGCGCAGCGCGTCACGCATCTTGATGAAGTAGTCCTTAGTGTATTCACTTTGTAAAAATTCTTCCCAATCGCTATTAATGATCATGTCTTTTCATTTCCTTATATCTTGCAAGCTCAATCTCATCTTCTACTTCAAGGTCTCTATAGTTTGCGAGGCCTTCCATATGATGAGTGAACTCATGTTTTAAAACGTGGTATATCATATCTTTGATTCTATCTTCGGGCCAGTCAGAGTACATCTTCATAAATGATCCGTAGTGGATGTATATAGCCTTGCCCATGGCAGATTTTTCATACTGACCTAAGATGAAGAGGTCATCATCGATTGCTTCGGGCGATATCTTTAAATCCTCTGAAACAACAACACCTAAGTTTAGATTTCTAAAAAAGATCTCAGGTAGTCTTTCGCAAGCCTGATCAACCCATTCAGTGAAGGTATCAATGTCCGGCATCATAGGAACTTCGCTCCATCATTAAAGTCTAGACCAGCTTTGAATATTTCAAGAACAAGATTAGCTGCCTTAAGAGCAATACCCTCTTGTTCATTAGTGATTTCAACGTGCTTATCAGTAACGCCTGTGCCGTAGTTACCAACAACGTTTAGTGAAGCATACTTAATGCCTAGCTCGTTCATTAGTATAACTTCAGGTGAGCCAGTCATGCCTACAACGTCACCACCTATGGACTTGTAGAACTTGTTTTCGATCTTAGTCTCAAACTTTGGTCCTTCAGTAGTAACAAGGACACCACTAGTAAGTTTGCCATCGTATTTTTCTTCAAATAATCTATTCATCTCAAGTGAGTATGGCTCGTCCATCGATATAAACTTCACGCCCTTATCAAGTCCAGTGAAGAAAGTGTAGTCTCTCTTCTTAGTGAAGTCCAAGAAGTCAATAGCCATGACTATACTAAGGGGTTCTACTTCCTCTCTAAGTGAGCCAACTGAGTTGATGGCGTAGGCATACTCCACACCTAAGTCCTTCATCGCCTTGACATTGCATCTGTAGTTTATAAAGGTAGGTGGTACAGAGTAGTTTAGTCCATGTCTTGGCACGAAGATGGTATCTTCATTAAGAACCTTGTACTCACAAATTCCATATTCATTTTCTATCTTTTTTGTTTCTATGCTCTTCATAGTCTTAAGAGCCGTTCCACCAATTATTGCGTATTTAAACATATTTACCTCCTTGAGCACAGTATGAGACCGAAGACCTTGTCGAAGCCTGCGTCCTTCATAACGCGTGCCGAGTCCTTCATAGTCGTTCCTGTAGTTATTATATCATCGATTATAAGCACATTGCCATGCGCATCTGTGCCTTTCTTAAATATTCCTTGCATGTGAGACCTTTCAGCGTAGCTAAGCTTATGCATATCATGTACTTGCAGCTTCTCATAAGTGTATAGTTTAAGACCCATATCCTTAGCAATGACTTTTACAATCTCACCCATGTGGTCGAAGCCTTTCTTTCTAAGCTTTTCTTTGTTCATAGGCACGCTTGCGATGTAGTCGATAGTGTTGCCCTTTAAAATATTTTTTATCTCTTCTTCGTAAAGGTAGGCGAAGGCAGAGATGTATTTCTTTTGCATTCCAAACTTATAGTTGAAGAGGTGCTCTCTAAAAAAGTCGTTGTAGTAGACTATGGAGTAGAGCTCATCAAAGCCATCAATAAAGAATGCCTTGCGTATTATATCAATGTTAGAGCCGCAGCTAGAGCAATAAGCTAGCTTTGCATCGAGCGCTTCATTACAAAATGGACAGCTTTTCATTTGAAGACCCTCTTTAGATCACGAATTCTTTTCTCTAAGCTTGTGTACCTCTGCATGATGAAGTTGTTATCAATCATAAGCTTTAAGTACTTTTCTCTTCCAACTAAGATGAGAAGCTTTTTCGCCCTCGTTATGGCTGTGTAGAGAAGGTTTCTTGTTAAGAGTTTTTCATTTGCGTAGGTGATAGGCATGATGACACAGTCGAACTCACTACCTTGCGACTTATGAACTGTAAGCGCGTAGCTAAGCGATAGCTCGCCAAGTAGTGAAAAGTCATAAGTAGCACTCTTGCCATCATCAAAGTCTATGTCAATGGTCTCGCTATCTTTGTCAAGGCTAGTAATGATACCTGTGTCACCGTTGAAGACGCCTTTAACTTCTTCATACTTGCCACTTTTATACTCATGCGAAATTATATCGTAGTTGTTCTTCATCTGTATGACCTTGTCTCCAACACGAAACTCCTTACCCATAGCTCTGACAGTTTCAGTATCGGCTCGAGAGTTAAGTAGGTTTTGCAGCATGTAGTTAAGGTTAACTGTACCGAGCTTGCCTTTTTTAGTTGGAGTAAGTATCTGCACATCTTTGAATGGATCGAGGCCAAAGTAGTTTATGAGCCTTTCGTTTAAAAGGTCAAGTATCTCATCAAGTATGTCATCATCCGAGTCCTTGCTTATGAAGAAGAAGTCGCTGTTCTTCTTATTCACTTCAGGCATCCTGCCCATGCGTATCTCTTGCGAGTTGATAGCTATCATACTGTTTTCGCTTTGCCTATAGATATGGTCTAGCTCAGTCGTTTCGACCTGATTAGACTTGATTAAGTCCTCTAAGACATTGCCAGCGCCAACACTAGGCAGCTGATCCTTGTCGCCTAAGAGTAGGAGAGTCTTACCCGGCTCTATAGCTGCTAAGAGCTCACTAAAGAGTAGGGTGTCCATCATAGATACCTCATCCACGATGATGAAGTCCGCTTCGATCTCCTCAGAGCTTTCGAAGAAGTCCGCTCCATCGATAGGGGCGATGTTTAGTAGTCTATGTAGAGTCATAGCTGCCTCGCCAGTTTTTTCTTCCATGCGCTTAGCTGCCTTGCCAGTCGGTGCAGCAAGTGCGAAGGATACATCAAACTTTTTAAGTATAGTTATGATTGCTTCAATGATGGACGTCTTGCCAGTACCAGGGCCACCTGTGATGATGGATATATTATTGACAAAGGCTTTCTTGATAGCAAGCTTTTGCTTTGCATCGAAGACTATATCGTTGTCATCCTCGTATTTATTAATCAGGTCTTCACAGTCAAAGATTGTGATGCCTTGCGAAGCGTTCTTGATGTCGTAGAGCCTCTTTGCGCACTCAATCTCTTTCTCGTAGTATATGCTTAGGTAGACATTGTATATGGAGCCGCGCTCTTTCTTAACAGCAATTACGCCCCCTGTTGCAAGCTCCTTGATGGCGAGATTGAACTTATCTTCATCCATCGTCATAAGAAACTTTAGCTCCTCATACAGTCTGTCCTTCGGTATGTAGGTCGAGCCTTGTGCAAGGTAGATGTTAAGTAAGTAGATGATGGCAGCCTTTAGTCTCTCAAGACCATTGGCATCGACTCCTTCTTCAAGAGCAATCTTGTCAGCAGTCTTAAAGCCTATGCCTATCTTGTCGTAGATAAGCCTGTATGGATTCGTCTTTAATATGTTTATGGCCTCATCATTATAAATATTGTAGATTTTTAACAAAGTAGCAGTAGGCAAGTTATACTTTGCAAGCTTTTGCAAGATCTCCTCACGCTCTTTGTTTGACTTTATGTACTCTTTTATATCTTCAAGCGCCTTCTTGCCTATGCCTCTTACTTGAAGTAGTTTATCTGTTTCGTTGAAAATTACTTTAATAGAATCAAGGCCGAAGAGGTCTATAATCTCTTCGGCTCTTTTTTCACCAATTTTAGGAATGCCACTTTTAATCAAGTAGCTCCTAATAGATTCAATTGTATCTCTTTCTTTAAAACTAAGCTTAGTAAAGCTTAATTGCTCGCCATACTTATCGTGGAAGACAAGTTCGCCCTCAAGCTCAACATAGTCGTGCTCCTTAACAGTCAGAGCAGTACCCACACAAGTAATAAGCTCACCATCAGAGTTAACTTGCATAACAGTGTAAGCGTTCAAATCATTTCTATATACAATTTTAATTACTTCACCGTCTATAATCATATTAACTCCTTTAATAAATTAATTATTCTTCTTCAGTATTTTCTTCGTTTGAATTATTATCTTCTTTTAACGAATTCTCGATAAGCTCTTTTTCTTCTTTGCTTATAAGTCTTGTTCCTGTGCTTGACATCTTAGGTATATTGTTGATTTTGTCTCTAAGTGCATTAAACTTCTCGTTTGTCTCCTTAAGTATGTCCGTAAATTTATCGTCGATAGTCTTTGCCATATTATCACTTCCTTAATTTGTATTTGCCCTTTACACCTAGTGAGTAAAGAAGCTTTGTTAGTAGAAACGCAATGAATGCTGTAATCGCGTTTACTGGTATGAAAAAGCTCCTTAGAACCAGGTACATGGCTTGATTTATCATATTAAATATAAAATATTTCTCTGTGAATAGTTCTGCCTTTATGTAGAACTTAGCTAGTATTAGAGATATTAAAAATATTATCGTGCCTATAAAAATGATTAAGTTGTACGACTTTAAAGTCTTTCTCATCCTATACCTCGTATTTACCAAGTAGCCTGATAAGTAGAAGAGGATCAGTATTATCAGTGAGTAGATAATCATCACGCCTCTTTGTATGATGGGGCTAGTGAGTTTCTTCAGTGAGAGCATCATAAAAACAGATAGAACTGTGATTAGGATGTATGAAAGCACCGCTTTTATAGTGTTCTTAAACATTTTATTTCGTTGCTCCTAAAGACTTTGAGTAGTGCTTAAGGCCATCTGTGTAGAACTCAGTGTTGTCGAAGTTTATCCATAAAGCTTCAGTATCAGGGAAGTCCTTCAAAGCCTCTACACCTTCTTCGTATGTCATAGTGAACAGTAGAGTAGAGAGGAAGTCGGCTATGCCTGAGTCCTTGGTAATAACAGTTACCGCTCTAAAGTTTCTTGCACTCGATAGAGTTCTTGTATCTATGATGTGATTGTACTTAACATTGTCAAGGCCGTAGAAATATCTTTGGTAGTCGCCAGAAGTAACTATAGACTTGTCCATAGTGTAGAGTATGTCATAGATACCTGAGTCGCCATCTTTCATCTCTGAAGCAGAGTAGGGATTCTCAACACCGATGGTCCACTTTTTATTAGTTTCACCGTTAGGGTGACCTATGGTCTTAACATTGCCACCGGCACTTATAACAACTGAGTCAAAGCCTTCACTTTTAAGCTCGTTACATATAAGCTCAACAGCATAACCCTTGGCAACAGAACCTAAGTTTAGCTTAGTGCGTTCATCTGTTATATAAACTGTGTTTTCTTCTTTATCTATGATGATATTGTTTAAAGACGCATATTTCGCTCTCTCTTTAAGTTCATCGATATTAGGAGTAGCAGCCTTGAACTCTTCATTATTGAAGGCTTCATTCATACTCTTCTCCCAAAGTTCGATTATAGCACCAAAAGCAATATTGACACGCGAGTCATACTTAAGACCAAGAGTCTTTGATTGCGATATAAGATCTATAAGAGCTTTATCAACTTTAACCTTTTCCTTGCCAGCCATCTTGTTGATGGTGTAGACATTGTTCACGCCCTCATGCTCTTTGTGGCAATCGAATAAGTTGTCGTAGTGTTTTAATTTTTCAGAAAGCATTTTATCAAATTTATCAGCTTCGTCCTTAGTATAGAAGTAGCCAGTTGCCTTAACCAAAGTATCGAAGCTGTCGAAGTAGTCGAAAGTAAACTTCATTCTTAACTTTGGCTTGCAAGATGCTAGCACAGAAATTAATAAAACTAGCGTTAGAAATAATGATATCTTTCTCTTATTCATCGTTTCACCTCTAAGTATATAATACAACATAAAGTGCGATTTTTCAAGCTTTAATTAAGTCCGTTCACGCTGCCTAGCACTAGAGCCGTATCAATCTTCTTCTCATGAACAAAGTCATTAATCTTTTGATTGAAGAAGCGCTTGTCAATCATGTATATAGTTTTGTACTCGTTTGTAAAGAGACTTGCTACGGCATTAGCAAAAGAGTCCTTTATAATAAGAAGGCTCTTAGTAGATGAAGGATTTCCTTCTATCTCAACAAGACCATAGTTACCACTAAAGAGTGCCTTGTACTTATCCTTGTTCTTGAACTCGTCTCTATCAAGAACCTTTATGTCCTTGCCGTCGCCCTTGACCTTGATACTCTCATAGTTCTTTGGAAGGTAGAATAATATCTCATCCACGGCGCTATTGTAGTACGAAGACTTCGAATCAAGCGAGCCTCTAAAGTTTTCACAAGTAACCTTGTGGGTATCTTTCATCTCTTCAAGGCCCATCGCGCTAGCTATCTCTTGATAGGCAAGGTAGGCACCTTCACGCCAATGGTGATCCGACTTGTAGAAGATGTACTCGTCCTTGTGAGCCATAAGTGGGCTATATAAGTCAATGTAAGTAGCGTTAATTTCATTTTTGTATCTATTAAGAACCATTCTTTCGTCACTAAAGAGAGCACCCTTAGGAAGCTTATCTCTATATATTTCGCCCTTGTCAGGACTGATAGCGATGTATTTATTCTTCACATCGACTTCGTTAACGTACTTTATAAACTTTTCGACTTTTTTCTCGTCGTAGATATATTTTTCGTAATAGTTTTTATCCGTACCTATATAGACACCGTTGAACTCTCTTTTGCCAAGAGCGTAGTCAAGCCTTGACCTTGCTCCAACAAGTTCGTCCTTGAATATGAATTGATCTTTTAAGTAGCTTTCAAACTTCTTAGTGAAGTCACCACTTTTTAGCGAGAAGAAGGAGAACTTCGGAAGCTCTTCTAAAACTCTATTTTCATTTTGACTAAAACTTCTGTCTTTACTAATCACGTTTGCTATTAAGACCGTAGATATAAAGACGAAGAATAAAATTTTAAGTAGTTTATCTTTCATACTCATCACCTAAAATCTAAAGTATAAGAATGGGTTGTAGGACTCGCTAATTAGTGACATAGTTACAATGATTAGCAAGACGAATAAAAATGCGATTTCTAAGTAAGTAGTCTTTCTGTCTTTGTCTATAAGCTTCTTACAAGCTCCGAAAGATAGAGCGGTACCTACTATTATATAGAAGCCATACTCCTTTAAGTAGAAAAGAGTCTCAGATGAAGCAAAGTTTTTGAAGTTAAACATCGCTTTTAAGAATGGTCCTATATCAGAAACTTTAAACTCGAATATAACCCAGCCTATAATTATGAATATTAGAGCATATATATGCCTTATTAAGCTTGGAGCCTTATCAAGAGCCTTAGCAATAAGAAATTTTTCTATTACAAGGAGAGTGAAGTAGTATAGTCCCCATAGTATGAAGTTAAAGTCCGCTCCATGCCAAAAACCTGTTAAGAACCAAGTGATGAAGAGGTTAAAAATTTGTCTAGCAAGCTTCACTCTATTGCCACCAAGAGGTATATAAACGTAGTTTCTAAACCATAAGGACAGACTCATGTGCCAACGTCTCCAAAACTCAGTTATCGACTTTGAGATGTAAGGGAAGTTAAAGTTTTCTAAGAAGTCAAAGCCAAGCATGCGTCCTAAGCCTATCGCCATGTCGGAGTAGCCACTGAAGTCAAAGTAGATTTGAAGAGTAAAAGCGATGATTCCAAGCCACGCCATTGATGCAGGCAGTGTTATTATTTCTTTCGCAAGTATTAATTTATATAGCTCGCCAAGCTTGTTTGCAATCAAGACCTTCTTCGCAAGACCATAAACAAATCTTTTGATACCATAGGCGACGGACTTGTCAGAGAAGTCTCTCTTCTTCAATTGATTAAAGATATCGATGTACCTAACAATAGGTCCAGCAACTAGCTGAGGGAACATCGCAACATATGCACTGTAGTCGAAGAAGCTCTTCGATGCTTCAACCTCGCCTCTATATACGTCTATGGTATAGCTTAAGGTTTGGAAAGTGTAGAAGGATATACCAAGAGGCAGACTCAATGTGCTTGCGCTGATGTTTAGATTAAATAGATAGTTTAAGTTATCAATCACAAAGTTGTAGTACTTAAAGAAAAAAAGCAGACCAATATTGACGATAACACTCAATATAAGGACTGCTTTACGTTTCCATTCAACTTTAAATTTATCTAATAGTCTTCCGTTGCAATAATCAAACACACTGGAAAAAAGCATTATCCCTACATATATCGGCTCGCCCCACGCATAAAATATGAGCGAGAGTATAAAGAGCGTGAAGTTCTTTATCTTGTCTGGCGATATATAGTATAGAAATAATGCAATTGGTAAGAATACGTATAAGAATAAAAGCGATGAGAATACCATTATTTAAAAAGCGAAGCTAAAGCCTTTTTAACTTCGTCCGACTTATCAGAAATTACGAGTACGATAGTCTTGCCATGTTCTTCATATACACTGTCTTCAACAAGCTTTGCTTGATCAGGAGCGTAGTCTTTGTATATATTTATAAGATTTTCTTTGTATGCGTCGATTTTATCTTTAAATTCACTTGCATCCTTTGCATCTTTAAGTCTTAGTAGCAAAACGGCATTAGTATTAAGGTTAGTTTGAGGACCATACATCTCATAAGCTTCAACCTTATCAGTATCAAAGTCAAAAGTATCCTTTAAATAAGAATCTTCTTCTTCCTTTGAAAAGTTCGAGAAGTCAATAGTCTCCTTAAGCTTGTCCTTAATGCTGTCAAGGCTCACATCTTTACTTGAGCATCCCACAATAAAAACTAAAATTGCAACACTTACAAATAGCAATATCTTTTTCATAATCAACCTACCTTTAATTGTGTATATTTTTAACTTCATTTAACCATACTTTGTGGAAGCTGCTCTTTAGATGCATGCCGTCTGGTTCAAAGTAGTCTTGGTTCTCATCCAATAGGTAAGAGAAGTCCAAGTAAGTCAGACCTCGCTCACTAGCGATAGACTTAACAACCTTGTTAAATGAGTTTATCTTCGTATTATTAACCCTTGCGTCTTCCTTAGTATCCAAAGCCTTGCTCACAGGGAATATACCTTGTAAGTATATAGTAGAGTTTGGAAATTTTTCTTGAAGAGCACTAAGCATAGCCTCATACCTTTGTTTAAACTTTTCTTCACTCTTAACAAAGACAGAGTCATTTAATCCCATCATCAAGTAAATGTTCTTAGGAACTATATTAAAGTTTTCATTAGGAAGAAGCTTTCTAAGAGTATCAGTGTTTAGACCAATCTTAGAAAAAACATTGTCATCAAACAAGAACTTGTAGTACTTAAGCTCCTCAGTGATTGAGTCACCAATGAAGAGGTCGTCCTTAAAGTAATCCTTGTAAATAGATATAGGAACAGTGTTTACAGATGACTTAGATACCTTAACCTTTTTAAAGTCATCGGCTTTGATTTCGCCACCCTTCCTAGCAAGCATTGCGAGCTCTTCCTCTTGAATCTTCTTTCTGTATGCAAGAAGCTCCTTCTCTCTGATATCAAAATTATAGTTGTAGATTTCTTTATCAATCAGATCATTAACAATGTTCGTTTGCTTAATCCCATCAAAAATTTCATCTACATTAATAATTTCTTTTTCTTTATTTAAATTATATCTATTATATAAAAAATAAATTATGCCTATTAAGATAAGAATAAAAATTGCTCTTGAGATAAATTTTCTTCTCTTTCTAGTTTTTTTTCTATATACAAAATTGTCTTTCATATTACACTCCCATTTATTTCGAAATCATTTTTTTGAAACAAAATTTTATAATTTCATTTTTTTGAAACAATTTTAATCATAAAAAAATGATATTAGTGCGAAATATCTCTTTTCATATTATATAATGTAAATGTAGAAAATTCAATACTCTTTGCCTAAATTGTCAAAAAATAATATGAAAAGTTCGTAACAAATCGTAACATTTGCGTCATAATTTAATTAAAAAACTTTAACTAGACATTCATAATAAATTTTGTTACAATAGGATTTGTTAATTAGGAGGGACAAAATGAATAGGAAAAAATTTATAATTACATTTTTACTATTGTTTGTTTTTCTTTGTGGATATTTTTTAAATAGTACTGGCACTATGGCGCAAAGGGAAGATGACAAAAACCAAAACAATAATCAAGAAGATATAGATATGATTATTAACTACAGTGAAGATGACATGATCAACAGAAATGATGACGTGATTGCTGACTTAAACGAGCTAGTTTTAGCTATGGAAGCGGAAAAGAATCTTACATATAATGTATATCAAAAAACAAACTTAAGCGTAGAAGAGTTTAATAAAGTTCTAGAAAAGACAGGCTTAGCTGGTCAAGGCGAAAGCTTCAAAGCACTAGAAGACACATATGGAGTCAACGGCATATTTGCCATCGCAGTTTCAATCGCAGAGGCAGGTTGGGACGGTAGACAAGCAAACACAAACAACTTCTACGGTATGAAAGGTTCAAACGGCTACTTAAAATTCTCCTCAGCAAAAGAAAACATACTTTACTTTGGAGAGATGATCACAAAGAGCACATACAAAGGAAAAACATTACAAACAATAGCAAAAATATATTGCCCACCACGTCATAAGAAGTGGCACTCAGATGTACTTTGGCTGATGGGTAAGTTAATCGAAAAACTTAATTAATAGTAAAATGTAATTGATAAGCTTGCGAAGATGCAAGCTTATTTTTTATGCTCACAGCAAAAACATATCATATATGATAAAAAATATATAGAAAGATCAAATTTATAGTAAAAACACAAATTTAAACAAAAAACAATGCTTTTTCTTGCATTTGAAAAAATTCTTCAATTACACCCCAAAAACATTAGACAAAATATATCACTTCATAAAACTATACACAAAAACAAAATAAACTATGTTCATATTTAAAAATATGAACATGTTTGGAGAAGACTATACAAAATATAATTTTAAATAAAACTAGAAATATTAATAAGCATATTGTATAATTAAGATAAAGTAAAATTAAATTATACACAAAGGAGAGTTTATAATGAAAGTCAAAAAAGTATTATTAGCTTCACTCATAGCAGCCCAAATATTAACAGCATCAGCACTTGCAGCACCAGATGAAGCAATCAAAGAATTTAACAAAGCACCGGAGATCAAACAAGAAGTAAAACACTTCCAAGGCGAAGTAAAACTATTCATCATCAAAGACGAAGAAAAAGTCAGAGTAGATCAAAAGATGACAGACGGCTTAAGAGTTGTCAACGGAAGAACATGTGTAGGAGTAAGAGACCTAGTAAATGCAATCGAAGGAGCAAAAGTAGAGTGGGACGGCACAAACCACATAGTCGACATCACATATGACGGTAAGACAATATCATACCCAGTAGGCAAACCACTTATGTGGGCAGATGGCAAAGCAGTAACAATAGACGTGCCAGCGCAAATCGACCCACAAATATCAAAAACATTCTTACCTATAAGAAACATAGCAGAAACATTGGGCTTTAAAGTTGATTGGGACAATAAGGCAAAGGAGGTAGTCCTAACACCAGGCGCAGGCACAGGCGTTACAACAGCCCAAACACCAAGACCAACAACACCTACACAAACACCAACACAAAACAAAAACGGTAAATTTGTATTAGCAAGTGGTCAAACAATAGATATAAATAAAAAACCTACAGCAAGACCAGAAGTTAAGTTAGCAGGGGGCGCTATGTTATATCAGGACAATTATAGTGTAAGTGCATCTGACTTTACAGACAATGGTGATACAGTTATATTTGGTAAGGGAACTGTTTTTGAATCTGAAATCCCAAAAAGATTTAGAAGAGTGGAATCATCTCCAGCTAATCCTAATTTTAGAATACTTGGAGAAAACAAAAATGACAGTAGAGTAGGAACTTATGTAATAGGAGAGGGTGAAAAAACTTGGGAAGATTGTCGTAATGATCAAATAGAAAGAAGTAAAACAAGTTATACTATAAAACAATCAAATTCGTCTGACATTGAGATAGCTAAGAAAAGCCCATATTTCTTTCAATATATAGGAGAAGAAAAGAACAAAGAAAAGTTTTGGGACTTATTGAAAGGTAGAGAAATACAGGAAAAATATGTTAAAGAATTTTATAAAAATAAAAAACTAATAAAAAATACAGACAATTCAACCGATCCTTTTGCATCGCCATTTATAGATCCATTCTATGATGGTACTGGTTTATTTGATACAAACTTCTATAAAGTAGTACCTGGAAGTGCATATATAGATTCAATACTGGCAAGTACACCAACATGTTTTGTAACTTCAGATGGTAAAATATTTGGAACTGCAATAAGCAAATCTAAAGAAGTAAGTGAGGTCACTGTAGATAAAGTAATATACTCAGTACAAATAGGTAATAGAAGTATAAATATAGTAATAGATGTACCTAATTTTAAAATTAAACAGTTGAAAACTAAAAATGGTTTCGATTTATCAAATAAAGTTTTAACTGTTACAGAAAGAGTTCAATATAAGGAGTGATAAAATTGAATAGATATTTTAAAGCTATGCTTAGTATGATGTTTATCTTCATACTAGGCTTTTTTAATACAAATGTATTAGCAGAAAAGAATTGTGTAGAATTACCACCAGAAATGCAGGACCAAGCGTCTATGATGCCAATCCCACGTAAAGATTTAGACCCTAATGGGAAACCCACAACATGGGAGACTAGGGATGGGTTTCTTACGGCATGGATAAATCAAAAAACTAGAGACATTGAATATGAATATAAATTAACAAAAGTAGAGCAATCAAAAGATGCAGATGGCAAAGTCCAACCATTTGATTTAGAAAGATTACAAGTTGATAGTGATGCAAAAAACAATGAAAAAGAATCTAAATATTATAATAAAGGTGGTATGGGAGATAAAAACTTACCAGAAGATGTATTGGGAAGAACAAATAAGACGTATAGAGAAAAAGGTAAAGATGGAAAAGAATATATGGTACTAAGAGGCACTAGTAGTGGAAGTTACATAGATGGTAACAGACAAGAAACTGAATTCTATACTCAAGCAGGATTAATGTGGGTAGATTATGAAGAAGGAAGAAGAACAGACCCACCCTCAGAAAAAGAAATAAGGGAATTATATAAAAGCTTAACTAATAATAACGAATCAAAAGAATCAAAAAAGTACGAAGACAAAGCTGTCAACACAGCAAAAAAGGGATTAAAAGCTAATAGAGAAGCTCTAATGGAAAACCTTAGTCAGAGAGGTATAGTAGTTGCATATAGATATAATTATCCACCACAAAAAATATGTGATGATGATACACCAGAAGCAGAAAGAGCTTGTGCTGAATGGAACAAAGATTTAAAAATGTATCCAGTAACTTGTGATGATGGAACTGCAACAGGATATAAAGCACCATGTATAATAGAAAAAACTGAAGATTTTAAGTCATCATATACAACAACAACACCAAATAATAGTGACCCATGGAAAAGAGATGAAACAGGTCTGTGTGATGGTCAAATGCCAGGCTATTTACAATTTTCAGAAATAATGAATCCATTTGGAGATAGAACTTTTTCAAATAATGATATCTTAAATAATGGAATTAATAATTTTAACAAAAAGAGACCAATGGATAAATTCAATAACAACTATTGGAAAACTTCATACAGAGGAGAAGGAAGAGAAATTAGAAAGTGGAATCCATTTGTTGATGGAAATAAACTTTCAGGAATACCATATAAAGTTGCTTGGACTGAACATTTTAATGGTTGGTACGATCAAGTATATAGTATAAACCCAATAATAACAGAATCTATAAACCATGTAAAGGAAATGGAAGCAAGAAACTCAAGAGTTGCTTCTAAGTATAATCAAAATGGAAACAAGTTTAAAATATTTCTGAAAGCTCCTAATAAGAGCATGGATGTAACTGCACTTAATTTAAATACAAATACTTGGGATAAGGCAAAAACAACAAACGGATTCTGTACAAAACAATACTGGATTAAAATAGAGCCGAGATATGATATATATACTCATGAAGTATATCAAAAATATGATTGGCATCATAATTCAGCGCCTTCATACGATTATAGGTGCAAATGCGTTAAATGGGAATCATATAGAGCATGTATTGACTGGGATGACGATGATAACTGTATTGAACGTGAAACAAGATATAGATGTGCAAGAGATGAACTAGAAAAGTTTACAATAGGTGTAAATGAAAAATATCCAGATGGAGAAACAACAAAGGGTCCATTCTTATCAGGAACAATACCACCTGTTTATAAACAAAGACGCGAATATAAGTATAGAACAGGAGCTTTAGTAGAATACCACACAATGACAAGATCATATGGCAAGACAACTATGATTCCAGTTCCAAACTCAAAGGACACTAGCAAGATGAAGTCTGGATACGGTTTTGGATACACTAGTGGTGTACAAATGATAACTGACTATGATAGAGCACCATCGACATATGAATTCAATCCAGTTATCATAAGACCAAATAAGGCTACTAATTTAAATATTAGAACTAATAATTACAAGAGCAGTTATGGCTTATTCGACAGCAGTGTTCGTTATGACAAAGCAAAGAATGCACCAGAGAGGTCATCATCTATTGACAAGACATTCATAGAAGAAACACTTAGAGGAGGATTAACAAAGACTACATTCAAGCCAAGTGTTATATCTAATGTCGAAAAAGTTGATGGCAAGGCGAAAGACTTCAAAGATGTTGAGGCAATGCCTGTTAAGTCATCGATGGTAAGAAAGACAGCGGTTAAATGGGGCGAGATGACAAGTACATTCAAGATAAGCTCAAACCCAGCAAAGTATTATCACGCTTATTGGAAGACAAAGGGTGAGCCAAATCTAATACCAGCATACAAACCAGGTCCACTTCATTATGTGTACCTAGACTATCCATCTGGTAGTGACTATACAGTTGCAAGCTTGGATACTATCAACTTAAATGGTAAAGGCTTCTTCGCTACTGGCATGAACACCGGCTCAATCAAGATAGTCGGCAACATGTGGGAGGACAGCTTCTCAAGACCAAATTTTAAGAAGTAAAACACAAATATTAGAGATGATAAGTAAATAAGAATTTTCATTTAGAACACTATAGGATGTTCTTTTTTATGTCAACAGTAAAAGTGTTAGTAGCGAGGCATATAGTTAGAGGCTTACTATATATAAGCGAGTCTACTATATATATGTTAGCTTGCTATATAGTATGGAGCCTCTTATATATAAGTAACCTTCATATATGTTAGCAAGCTTCTCACTATATACAAAGCGTTATATATATCCATCAAATTGCCATAAAAATTATACTTAAACTCGCTTACTTTTTATGAATATTTCTTATTGATAATTAAGTTTCATATGTGATATAATGTTTAAGAGGTGTAAGTATGAACGGAAAATATTTAATTAAAGCAGCTTTTATTATTTTGATAGCATTTACTGTTGCTAATTTATTTTACAAGCCTATACAAGAGTACACTGTATATGCTTTGTTAATTGTCGACTTACTTTTAGTTGTGGGATTATCTACAAGTAAGCCTGAAAGAAAGGAAAAGAAGACTGATGAAAAATAAATTATCACAATTCTTAATAGATGCAAAGGAATGCCTTGCAAAGACGGTTAACCTGCTTAGCAAGGACTTTGACTATGTATCAATACTTGCTACTGATACTGACTCTACTAATTATATGGTATCAAAGAGTATAACACGTGTAGGCGAAGGCATGGATAGCGAGAGAGGCTTTGTTGCACGTGTATTTAACAATGATTATTATGGTGAAGTATCTTTTGATAAGCTTCAAAGCCCAGAAGAACTTTACGAGATGATAAAAAAAGAAATTACTGAAAATTATAATTTTTATAAGAAGAATAATTTCTCTATGAGAAAATATTCTTTAATTGATGAGGAAGAATTTGTAAAGGATTTTTCATCTGATTTGGAAATTTCTCTTGATGAGATGAGCGTTCAAGAGAAGATAAATTATTTAACTGATATAAAGGATAAGATGCTTAAAGAGTCTGATTTAGTTGTTTCTGCG
>QWBY01000429.1_pt1 | contig 30350 bp, 24 predicted proteins | sample 1972471 | NCBI WGS metagenome assembly QWBY01 (sample SAMN09866722, study PRJNA288562) | Human gut metagenome isolate term6_stool, whole genome shotgun sequencing... | reverse complement strand
TTACCCCTTCCCGAATTTTGGCGCACCTGAGAGGAGTCGAACCTCCGGCCTCCGCCTTAGGAGGGCGTTGCTCTATCCAACTGAGCTACAAGTGCAAATCGAAATGCCGAAGCTATTTCTTTGTAATTAAAATACGATCAATGACACCGTCGGTCATCTTCTTAATTGAAAAATCATAACCTCCGTACGAATAAATATCGCCTTCACTCGGCTTTTTTCCCGCCTCACCGGCAAGTCTTGCGACAAGACCTCCAAGCGTGTTTTCCGAAGCATCGATGACAATATTGTGTTCATTTTTCAAATCCTTCAAAGAAACGCTCGCCGAAAAAGTTCCGTCAAACTTCTTTATCGAATACTCTTTCATGACGATGAACTTGAGCGTTATGAAAATCAAAACAATACTTACAGTTCCAATCAAAATGTCGAGCATGCCTTCGGCATAAACGAGCATCTTTCTCGCAATAACAAATAAAACAAGCGTCAAAATGTTTTCATTTTGGTGGCTTATAATCATATAAATAAGCTCGATTCCAACAACCAACATCAGCGCATGCTTAAGAAAATCCGAAAATGCTCTGTAGCTTATGATTGAAGACGGATTTTTCGCAAAATCCCAAATATATCTGAATAAATCGGGAAGACCTGCGACAACTGCAATCAAAATAATCACACAAATCACATACTCAAGCACATGAAGCATTTTTGTCATAATTTCATTCGGTGTGAATTTCATAACATTCGCATTCCTTTCGAAAAGATTATAATAATTATATCACATGGCGCACCCTGTGTCAATCACAAAGACAACCAATCTATGTACCCCCCGCAAGGGGGAAAACTATTTTTCAAGTTTTTTTGTAAGTTTTAAAACAAGCTCTGCAAGCTCTCCTCGTTTTAAATATCCTTTAGGGTTAAAAGTTGAATCGGCATTTCCTTGAACAATTCCGATATTTGTAAGTTCATAAACTTCTTCTTTTGCCCAATCTGAAATTTCTTTATCATCTTTATAAATAGGCTTCATAAGATTTGTCTCGAAATTATAGTCGTAAGTTCTAAATAGTCTTACGATAATCGTAGCCATCTGTTCACGTGTTAGAGTCTTGTTCGGCTCAAAATGCTTTGCATCAACACCTAAAACAATCTTCTTTGATGCTGCCCAATTAATAAACGGCGCATAGAATTCATTGCTGTCGACATCTTCAAAGATGTTTTCGTTTAACTCCGCAGGATTTATATTCATAAGCCTTCCAAGTGCCGTCACAAACTCCGCTCTTGTTGTCGGTTTTTCCGGCATAAACACAGTCTTGTTTGCAAAGTCATTAAAGATACCTTTTGCGAAGCATTCGACGATAGCATTTTTTGCCCAATGTGAATTGTAGTCTGTGTTCACATCTGCGGTTGTTTTTTTGCCTTCGTCTTTAACTACAGCAGTTTCTGTTTTCTTTTCATTCTTCTTTTCCTTAGTTGCATCTTTTTTGTTATTTATTCTTCTGTGCGGTTTGAAATAATCATGTCCTTCTTCCGGAGTGTATGGGACGAACGGAACTTCCGGTTTTTTATCCGGTTTTCTCATTTCAGTTTTCCAAATTGCTGTAACCGTCAATTCTCCGTCAACTACAATTGTATCTCCCGGATTTTTCTTTTCTCCCTTAACCATCCAATAGTCAAAAGATTTGTCGACAGGTGCAGCAAAGCCGTTTAGTGGAAGTTTAACCTCAGCTCCGACTTCAGCTGTAATATCTTCCATGTTGCCACGTCCGCCGTTTCTTTCAAAGCGAATATTTACATAAACCTTTTCTTTCTTATCTTTGTATATTGCACGAACAGTTGTATTTTTGTCAACAAATATAGTTTCGGATGGATTCATAGTCTTGCCTTCCACATCCCATCCCGCAAACACTTTTCCTTCAGGAATTTCAAAGTCTACTTCAGGTAATGCGAAGTCTTCACCTTTTTCCACTTTAAACTCTTCTACACTGTCGCCGTTATCTCTGTCAACTGTAACAGTAACTTCTTCATTTGCTACTTCTTCAATTTTGTCCCCAGTTGCATTCGGATCATAAATATAAGTCTTTACGCTCGCATTATACGCATAGTCAACTGCACGAACATATATAGTATACTTGCCGTCGTTTGAAGTGTAATCTTCAAGCTTTTTGTTTGCATCATACGGTTCGCCGTTTACAAAAACTTCTTTAAGCATTATGCTTCCTTTGTCGCCGTTGTCGACCTTATCTGTAATGCTTATTCCTAGCATTGAATCCACTGTCTCTATAGTGTAGTCGCCTTGAACTTCAGGCTCAATTTTAATTTCAGGCTTTTTGTTATCGATTCTTATTATATGTTGTGCCATGAAATTATCCGGTGAATTTCCCGCATAATCCTTTACATTCCAGTCCATAACATCTTTGTCCTTGCACGGGATTTCAACTCTGAACGGTCTGTGGTTGTCACTTGTTAAATCTCCATAAATAAGATACTCATCAACCATGCTTTCGTTAATTCTCATATGCCAGTTGAATCCGCCCTTGTCGCCTACAACGCCTTCAACAACAAGCGGGCTCTTCTTAATATATAAAGTACCGTTCTTGTCAGGATTAAATGTTGAAGTTTTCATCTCAAGTTCAGGACCGTCGTCGTCATAATATAAACAGAAGCCTTTTGATTCATAAATATTATCTTCGTTGATATCATCCTTTTTATCTGCTTTAAACACTTCCATCCTAAGCATATTGAATCCCGGAAGTATTTCTATATCGACATTCTTATCCGACATTTTGCTTGAGTAGTATTTAACATCTTCAATCGCTTTAAGGCCATTCTTACCTGGGTTGTAGCACACAAGTTTTATTGTATATCCATCAGCTATTTTAAATGATGTTCTTACAAAATATCTCTTTTTACCGTTCTCTTCCTCAACTCTAACTTTGTTGTTAAATTCACCTGTTGCTGAGTCTTCAATAGAATGTAAGCCGGGTATAACCGGAGCCGTGCCTTCTTTTTTCTTAACTTCTTGTTTTGGCATTCTGAATTTTATCTTGCTCTCACCGGCACTATTCTTAACTATTAGTGCAATCTCTTCTCTATAGTCTATACCTTTTTTGTTATCTACATCATCTTTATTTGCATAGAAGTCAAACTCAAGCGTTTTATCAGCATCGTTGTAGTTTAAAATGCTTACTTTTGCTCTTTTATTTAGATACTCCATAGCCTTTGATTGGAAGTATACATTACTTGACTTTCCTACATTTGTAACTTTACCTCTAATGTTGAAGCCACCATCTGTATTTGGAGTAATAACTCCAACAAAGCCCGCTTTCTTTAAACCGTCAATAGTTTCATACTCAAATTGTATAGGGTCTCCATTATCATAGTATTTTGGGAAGCCTTCTTCATCAAGAACACTCCAGTCTGCATATGCCTTGTACTCTACTTCTTTTCCTTCAACAAAGTCATATCTCTTAGCTATTATAGGTTCCTTAACCTTCTTCTTAAGATCAGCTTCCTTTAAATCTCTAAATGATGCATTTTGATATAGCTCAAACTTAGGTTTTTCTGCAAAATTGTCTTCTGAAGCTGTCTCTTCTTCACCATTTGCTTCGCTATTGTTTTCTCTTTTATCAAATTTTTCAGAATTTACTTCAACAGTTTTAATTTTAGTATTATCTTCGTAAAGATCTACTTTAGTCTTTCCTTCTACAGCTTCATTAAATACAAGTTTATACTCCTTACTAGCGTTTCCGGAGCCATCTACTGCTGCTATAAGAAGTGTATTTCCTATAAGTTCTTTACTCATACTTTCAATAGTGTATGAAGCATCATCTTCTTGGTATACAGGAAGATTTTTACCATCAACTTGAGCACCTAAATACCATACTTTACCTTCTATTTCATCAAATTTTTCTGGATGATTCTTTTGATCTTCTTGATAAAGTGTTTCTCCGGCAAAATCTTCCTTTTGTCTGTGGTATTTATCTTTAGCAATTATTTTAATCCTATTCGGATCACTCACATCTATAGATTCAATAGTCGGTCTTGTATTGTCAACCTTAACTGGTATATATGACTTTTGCCATGGATAATCAGGCGTTAGTCTATACATAAACTCGTAGTAGTATTGTCCTTCTGCTACTGGATACTCTCCACCAATTATCTCTTCATAATTTTTGCCGCCAAATTCTTTCTTTTCTATATGGTGAGGATTATATATCCTTCCATCCCACTTAAGATCGCCTAGTATCTTTAGTCTACTTGGTTTAAGTCCGGATGCTGTATTTCTTTTAGAATTTAGTATACCACGCACAAATTGAGAAACATTCATAACCTTAAGTGTTCTATTTTTTGACTCATCAACTATAGAAATCTTCGCATTGCTTGCTGATCTCAAAATTAGCGGTGATGGTGTTACATTCGGATTCTTCTCAAACTTTTTTAAAACTGTACTTCTATTATAGTTTTCAAACACATTGTTGTTTAAGCTAAATAGTTCCGGATCTTGTTTTAGCTTCGGATTGCCATCTCTTGTGTTTTGTATAATGCCGGCCGGGTGGAAGTCATCTATGTCGTGATCTCCACCAACACCTATGTTTAGAGTGCCCGGTCTTTTTGGTTTTCCTTCGTCGTCGTATCCGACAACTTCAGCCGACTTTGAGCCTTCTTCCCATGCCCACTTATCGATGATAGGTTCATTGTTCCAATCGCCTGCAAATCCCATAACCGGCATGCTAAGACTTGGGTTGGCTTCTTCGTCAGCTGATTCAAACTTAATAAAGCTTTCTACGAATTGATTATGAGCATCTCCTGTCTTCATAGTTGCAGATAAATTGAAGTTTGAATTTGCAGGAACCGTTATTTCGTCAAGATCAAACTTTATCTCTGCTCCACTTACAATTTCCGGGTGAATCTCTGCAACTGTCTTCCCCTTATCTTCGGTGCTGTTTAATTCATCGAGTTTAAGCTTAGGAATATTGCCATCTGTTGTAACAGGTGACGCACTCACTGTGAATTTAATATCTTTGTCAGATGTGTTAGACAAAGTAATAGTAAATGTTTTTTCACCTGATTTTATTTCTCTCAAACTTACCGAGCCGTAGCTGTTCGTTTGTCCATCGCTTCCCAGTGCCTTTGATGAAACCACAACATTATTCTTTGATGCTTTTAGAACGTTTATAAGTCCCGCACCTTGTTGTCTCGGTGAGGCAAATAAATATTTTCCATCATTTTCTGTAGTTTCATCAAGCATCGGCGATGCAGTGTTTTGCAGCATAATTTTTGTAAGCGATACCAAATCTATGCCCATTTCTTTCAAAGCTTTAGCATTAACAAGCTCTTTAAGTCTCGGTCTTATAAGAACTGTCGAAGCTGAAACAACCGGTGTTGCCATCGATGTTCCGCTCATATATCCGTATCTTGAATCCTTCGTCGGATCATTTCCTACGACATTCAGCGTTGAATAAATATTTTTTCCCGGAGCTGAAACGTCAGGTTTCAAGAGAAGGTCGTTTCTCGGTCCCCAACTTGTTGAACCAGCCGGAACGCTTCTTTGTTCATCAAGAATTATATCGTCCACATTGAAGTCAAGGGAAAGTTTATTTTCTTGTCCTACAGTCGGCTTTAAAGCATTATACTTGTTCATATCGACGCGATAATCTCCGTCCGACTTATAATCCGTATCCCCGTCGTATGACTTAATCATCGACCAAAGCTTAACTCCATCTTCTCCTGAAATTGAAAATACTTGTACCTTAGTCTTCTCATCTTCTTCATAGCCCATAGCCGGAATTGCTTCCCAGTCGTCTCTGTTGTAGTATGAAACTGTGTTTACGACTATAACGCCAAGCGCACCTTTATCACGAACCTTCTTAAATGCATACTTCATGTCTGTAGAGAAAATTCTATCCATAACAACGATTTTGCCCTCTAAGTCTTTACCAAGTATATCTTCATCTTGGCACTTTCCTAGATATACAAAGCTGTAATCACCGGTTTTAAACTTATTCTTATCAAAGAATGCCCCTATTTGTGAATATTTAAATTCTTTATCGCCAATCTTAACAGCATTAAATCTGATTTTTGTATTTCTTGCAGAGCCTACTGCAATAGCGTCTTCATGTGCAGCCGTTCTTGTAACATTGCCTGTATCGGTCATGTTAAGAGCATTGTTTGCATATTTGTCCCATGAAGAGTCCGATGAAGCAGTCGCGTAGTTACCTGTTGCAACACAAACCGGAATTCCCTTTTCACGAAGAGTTCTGATTGCACCCCAATACTTCTCGCCCTTTAAACCGGTTCCATGGAAACCTGAGCTAATAGAAATAACGTCAACATCATTTTTGATACAGTCTTCAAATGCATGAAACATCGTTTCATCTCCTGCAAAAGCGTCGCTTGTGTATGTGTAAATCTTGTAGGACAACACTTGTGCATTAGGTGCAATACCTCTTATTCCTCTGTGATTTTTCAAATCATCTTCTGTAGCATTTGCTGCCAAAATTCCACCAATGTGCATTCCGTGCGGATCATGATAAAAACTGCCGTCCGGATAATTATCAACAGTATCCTTGCCGCCGTCCATATAGTTGAATCCGTGCGGAATCTTCATAGACATACCGAAGTCCGTCGGTTTTTTAATCTTTGCAACTTTTTCAGCTTCCGGGTCAAGACGCATATCCTTGTGTCTTGCATCCATTCCGCTGTCGATATTTGCAATAAGCATTCCTCTTCCGTCGAATGCACTACCGATTGAATTTTTATCTGCACCGATTTCTTTTAAATAGTCACTCGCTTCATTTACATGAGTAAGTTCTCTTGCATTTTCCATGAGTGGAATAACTTTTTCGGCTCTTTCAACACTCTTTACTCCATCGATGTGAAGAATGTAGTCCAAAAATCCATCTCCGGTCTCCACAGCAAGACCATTAAATAAAATATAATACTCGTACTTAATTTCCGTTTGCGGTAGCTTTAAAAGTGCTTCCTTAACTGCACCTCTCATCTCCTCGGAGCTGAGCTCCACAATATAAACTGTTTTCTCTCCGAAATCCTTTTCGGTTAAAGCATAGCTAACCGGCTGAACATCTGCATCAGCAGAATTTCCGCCCTCCTTATTCGACACATTGTCGATCATCATAAGACCGTTTTCATGTGTCTCAACCCCGGTCTCACTCGTAAAGAGGCTGACCGTTTCTGCGTTTTCACTTGCACGAACGTTTGTCGTCAGTCCGACCATTGAACTGAAAATCATTGCGCCCGCAGTGAACAAACTCAAAATTCTTTGTCTCATATTTTTCTCCTTTTTATAATTTGATAATGATTTTCATTACCGTCAATTATTATACGATATATGATTTTCCTTGTCAAACTTGATTTGATAATATTCAATCTCCATTTTCTCAATTGTGTAAACTGTGTAAAATATTGAATAATTTATTGTTACGCTAAATAAACAAGTGCTGCGTAAATATTTCTCGAACTTTTTAAAACTCTAAAAATAAATATGCAACTTCTTATAAAGTCAAATAAAAATAATTGATACAAAAATTAATTTCAATATTTTCTACAATTAGTTTTGACAAAGCAGTTTTTCGCAATTAAAAAAATGAAATAAGTCGACGCGATTTTTTTCAAAAATATGTACGCAAATTTTTCTATCAATTTTTTTCAAAAAATTTTTTTAAATAAAATAAAAAAAGTGAGTTTCCCCACTTTTTAAATGTCATATTGATTCTTTCTCTTTTCATAAACTTTGCCAAAATCTTTCGAAACATAATATTCGACTTCGTCGCCCGTGCAAACCACAAATGGAAATTCATCCCTGTTTGAAGCGGCGCCCCATTCTCCGTCTTTATTCACGCAAACTACGGAAAAATCTCTCGGCTTTTGATTTTTTCTTATAAGATTTTCGTGCAAATCTTTAACCGCCTTGCCCGCGGCTTCGCTCGGACTCATGCCGGACTTCATAAGGTTCACAATTTGAAAAGAAAGCGTTCCCTTCATAATATCTTCGCCGACTCCGGTCGCAGTTGCGCCGCCGATTTCGCTGTCCGCATAAAGCCCCGGACCGACAAGCGGTGAATCGCCGACTCTTCCCTTTCTCTTCATGAAAAGCCCCGAAGTCGAAGTTGCAGCAACAACTCTGCCGCCGCTTGCAATAACCGAGCCGACCGTGTCATGCCCCTTGTCGAGGTCGGTCATCTCGTGAATCTTTTGTAGCCATCTTGCTTTCGCAGGCTCAGTCAAAAGTTCCTCACTCTTAAAACCGTTTTCAAGCGCAAATTGAAGTGCGCCGTCGCCCACGATGAAATTGTCATAAGGTCTACCGACAAGAAGTCTCGCAACGGAAACCGGCGTCTTTATATTTCTCATCGATGCGACCGCACCGAAACTCAAAGTGTCGCCGTCCATGATTGCGGCGTCAAGCTCAACGTCGCCCTCTTCGTTCGGCCATCCCGAATAACCCACATTGTGAAAATCCGGATTGAGCTCGATATCGTTTATGAGCCCGCAAATTGCGTCTTCAACACTCTTTCCCTCTTTCAAAAGGTCGCGCGCAATCTTCACGCCCTGAAAACTTATCTCCCAAGTTGAAATAATCGTCATATCGCGCCTCTAAAGAGCAGATTTATAAATCTTTAAAATGTCTTCGTGCTTCAAATCCGAATAGTCGACCTTGAACTCGTCCGTATTCATTGCCATTTCTTCGAGTCTCGACTCGTCTATATCCATCTCGTGAAGCTTTGTCGGAGCGCCGAGTTCCTTGAAAAATTCCTGAATCTTTTCGATCGCAAGTTCCGCAGCTTCATCTTCATTCATATCGCTTGCATCAACATCGAAAACTCTCTTCAAAAATCTCTTGAACTTTTCGCCGTGGCCCTTGTAAACATATTTTAAATAATGCGGATGCACAATCGCAAGACCGAGACCGTGCGGAATGTGATAATATGCGCTCAGTGTGTGCTCAAGCGTGTGACTTTGCCAGTCTTCACCCTTGCCGAGCGCCAAAAGACCGTTTATTGCAAGACTTGCAATCCACATTAAATTGCTTCTTGCGCCGTAGTCCTCCTGATTTTTAATTGCAACGCACGCATTTCTAATAACCGCCGCCATCAAACTTTCGCTCAAATTGTCCGAAATATTGTCATCGTCCGGCAAACTGAAATAAACTTCCATAATGTGGCTGAACATATCTACAATTCCCGAAACCATTTGAACCTTCGGAACAGTGTATGTGAAAGTCGGGTCGAGAAGTGAGAACACCGGATAGAGAAGCGGATTTCCGTATGAGCATTTAATCTTTACATCCGGATTTGTAATAACGCCGCCCGAATTCATTTCGGAGCCCGTGCCGACCATTGTAAGCACAGAGCCGAGCGGAATCGCATCCGTAATATCGCTCTTCTTCATAAAAAGCTCATCCCAAAAATCGCCGTCTAGCTTTGCCCCCGCGGCAATCGCTTTTGCGGAGTCGATGACCGAGCCTCCGCCGACCGCTAAAATAAAATCTATGTCATTTTTTCGACAGAGCTCGATTCCCTCGTACACCTTTGTTGTTTCAGGATTTGGAATAATCCCCGAAAGTTCAGTTACAGACTTTCCTTCGAGCCCCTTCATAACCTTGTCGTAAATTCCGGTCTTTTTAATACTGCCGCCGCCGTAAACGAGAAGAATGCGATTGTATGGTTTAATCTCTTCCTTCAAATGTTCGACTGCGCCTTCCTTGAAAATAATCTTAACCGGATTTCTAAAAATAAAACCGTCCATAAAAACCTCCTTAAGTACAGAAAAACCCGCACGTAAAAACGGCGGGCTATTAAACTATAAACTCTTTAAAGCTTCAAGAGCCTTGTCAAAATCAGGCAAATTCGTTGCTTCAGGGACATATTCTACATACTTCACAACGCCTTCCTTGTCGATAATAACGACACCTCTTGCAAGAAGCATGAGTTCCTTAATCAAAAAGCCGTACTTCGTTCCGAAATCGTGTGCCTTGTAATCTGACAACATAATTAAATTGTCAATACCCTTTGCAGCGCAGAAATTTGCTTGTGCAAACGGCAAATCGCAGCTGATTGTAAGAATAACAACATCCTTCAAATCAGAAGCTTCCTTGTTGAAAATCTTAGTTTGTTCTTCACAAACCGGCGTGTCGATTGAAGGAACAACGCTGATAACAACAGTCTTTCCCTTTAGTTCACATAGACAAAAATCGCTTAAATCTTTCTTTGTTGCTTCAAAATCTTGAGCCTTATCGCCAACCTTTACTTCCGGTCCGATCAGAGTCATCGGATCCTTCATAAATGTGATAGCACCTTTTCTTTCTTCCATATTAATACCTCCTTAAATAAATTAAAAACTGTGCAGACTATTCGCACATCATTTTTAACCCTTCACAAATATTATTACCCAACACACAACGAAAATAACGAATGACGGAATTTGGAAATAAAAAATCGAGAAAATATTTTGAAAAATGAATGAAAAGAAATATGATTATTAAATTGTATTCATTTGCAAGCGCGACGGTTATGTGTGTCGTGCCGCCTTTTTTGTGTTTCGTTGTTATTACAACATACAACCGCAGATGTGTTTATAAAATATCTTCCCAAAAATATCACCAACAAATATTTTTCACACCGAAAAAATCATTAATTGTATGGCTTTGCAATCGCATCCGTAGCGTGACGGCATACGTTGTGACGTAAGGAACAACGATGTCCTCACGCCATATATCACGCCCGTGCAATTTACAATCCCACCAACAACGCTGTGTGTATATAATATCGAAACCTAACCCCCTTCAATTTATAAACATATCTTCGCTCTCTACGTCTCCCAAAACGTAACGGCGCATTACATTGCGCCGCCCATTTTTGTGTACGTGGGATATGTATTATTACCAACAACGCTGTGCCAATAAAATTTCGAACCCAAAACCCCAATACAATTTGCACACCCATATTCGCAATACAACATCTCCAAAATTTCCCCAACAATTTTCCATCTTGGCGGCGATACGCTTTTTTTCGAGTTCGGTTCCGAAATCATAGATTTCTACCATACCACGCAAAAACCCGGTCGACGTTACGGACGGCGTTTGCAACTAGTGTAGGATGTTTTACGTATAAGTGCAATTTTTTACATAAAAATATCTATGGAAGGTTTTACTCCCCCATAGATATTTTAGAGTCTTCTTATTTTGTTTTCTTTTCTGTTTTTGTTTCAGCTTTCTTTTCTGTTTTAGCTTCTTTTGCTTCTTTAGCTTCTTTTTCCATTACAGCTTTTTCTTCTTGGTAAACTTGGATAGCTGTTCTTGATGCAGGTGATGCAGGTCCGCCACCCATGATTTTGCAGCATGCTACGAGGTCAGCGAGTTCAGCTTCTGTAACACCTACTCTTGCACATTTTGCTCCGTGGTATTTCATGCATCCGTCACATCTTACAGCGATAGCGATTGCTAAAGAGATAAGTTCTTTTTCTTTAACTTTGAGATATCCGTCTCTCATAACATTTTTGCCGATTAATGAATATTTTTTAGCAAATTCAGGTTTATTAACGCTAACGATGTCGTCGCCAAGTTCGCCTTTGAATTCTGTAATCGGTTTTAATTCGATTTTCTTTTCAGCTTCTTTTGCGCCTGCTTCTTTTGCAGTTTCAAGAGCAAGTCTTCCGAATGCGGTTGAAGGTCCGCCGCCCATCATTACACAAACGCCAACCATTTCAGCAAGTTCTTCCATTGTAGCACCTGCTTCTACAGCGTATTTTGAGTGTGTCTTTGTGCAAGCTTCACATTTTACAGCGATTCCGACTGAAAGGCTGATGAATTCTTTTTGTTTTTGTGTCAAAGCTGAGTCGCCTTTGTTTGCTTTTGCAGCATTTTTGAAAGCGTCTGAAACGTTTTTGTTGTATTTTTCAAATAAACTTACTTCTTTTGTTTCAGCTTTCTTTTCTTCTTTCTTGTCAGCAGCGAAAGCACTGAATGAGAAAGTTGTTGCAGCCATAACTACTGCCAATGCTAATGATAAAATTCTTTTAGTCATAATGACCTCCTTGATATTTAATAAATTACATGTTATATGATAACGCTACCGATTTTTTTAGTCAAGGGCGATTTTCTCACATTTTCCGAGTTTTTATTTTTTTAAATGTGCATTTTTAAAGGGTTAAAGGCGTGCTATTAATTTAGTCAATAGCGGTCACAAGTTGTATTTGTTTTTTCAATAGTTCCATAACAATGATTTACATTCCGGAAAGTATTTCGTTTTGTTTTATATAATCTATGTAATAAAAAAAGCTCATCTAGAGCTTAGTTTAAAATGTATTTATCCCTTATTTTTTCGAGTTCTTTATAGACAGCGTAGACGTATTCGTAGACATAGTTTATGCCGAGGTGGAATTCGTCATTTGAGTTTTCCGGCATTTCCTGAAGTTCGGTCGATTCTTCGTAGATGTAGTCAAGAAGTCTGTCAATCGAATTGAAAATCGAGTCTACATTCGCACGCTTAATAAAGTCGGCGGTGTTTTTTTCCTCTCTTCGATTCAAGTCCTCGATGTTTTTTCTCATTTCTTCATCGCCGTTTATATTTATTATCGGAGTTACAACTTCTTTTAATATCATTTCGAGAAAATTTTCATCATTCAGCGGCACAATCTTCATTTCTTCCGGAATTTCTCCGATAAATCTGAAAAGTCCTCGGTCCTCTTCGTCCGTTTCATACATATATTCAATAAGATTTATCCCCTCTTCGACTCCTTTTTTAAATTCGGCGCTCGCATTTTTTTCCAAAAGTTTTTCAAGGTCGTCCATTATTATGTTGAACAGTTCGTCGCGCAATCCGTCAAATTTCGAGTTTATTGCCATGAGGGAGTTTTTCATTTCATCAATTTTTTCCATAATGCATTACCTCTATTCTTTCCATTTTATTATATCATATATTTTTCATATTTCAAAAAAATCAATATTTATATTTTTGTTACATTTTAGTTATTACTTATTTACAAGCGCATGTTATTTTATTTTTTACAGAGTTTAAAATCATAAACTCTATTTTTTAATTACAGATTTGTAACTAATATTTAATTTTATATAAATATGTAAAATATTTGTTGAATATTAAGTTTTCATATGATATTATAATGATGAAATCGGATTTTTAAAGTCCGGAGGAGGTTATTTATGAAGAAGAAATTTTTAGCACTATTACTTTCGCTTATGTTTGTTTTTTCAATCTGTGTTAATGCAGCAGATTTTTCTTTCAAAAAGGGCGATGTAATTAATCAAAACTCAAGATCATATATTGAATTTTCGAAACTTTCCGATTATGGTCTTAAAACTGAAAAAAAGGGAACATCTTACACAATTTCCGACGGAAATGCAACACTTGTTTTCAAAGAAAATTCAAGTGTTTTCACTGTCAACAATACTCCATTTACAATGGACACAAAGACGATTGGAAAAAAGAATGAGCTTTTAATTCCATTAAGAATTTTATTTGAAACGCTTAACTATAAGGTCGGTTGGAATAAAAATACAAAGTCGATTGCTGTTGAAAAGCTTGCTGAAAACAAGCTTCCTGTAAAAGCAAATGATTACACGATCACAAAGCATCACAACAAGGTTGTTTCACTTGCTCCGTCTGTCACAGAAACATTTTTCGATTTAGGCGCTGAAAATATGCTTCTTGGAAGAAGTGAATATTGTAATTATCCTAAAGCTGCTCTAAGTCTTCCATCCGTGGGTTCTCTTAAAGAACCGAGTCTTGAAAAGATTGTAAGCCTTAAACCTACAGCTGTAATTGCACAAACTCACTATAAAGAAGAAGTTTTAAATGAACTAAAAAAAGCAAACATCGAAGTTATCGCTATGGATACTCCGAAAACTATGGAAGAAACATACGAGATAATTAAGAAGATCGGTTTAATTTTAGACAAAAATTACGAAGCCCGCGCTCTTTGCTCAACAATGAATGCAAAACTTGAAACTGTTGCAATGAAAACAAAGAAGCTTTCAAAACCTTCAGTTTATATTGTTGTCGGCACGGGACAATACGGTGAATATACTCACGGAAAAGATTCCTTCATGAACGGAATTTTAACAGTAGCCGGATACACAAATGCTCCAACAGATGCCGAAGGTTTCAGCTATACTCTTGAAAAGTTGATTCAAAAGGACCCGTATTATATTTTAACTCCGAGCTTTGCAACAGAAGCTGTTAAGACAGAAAAAGCATACAAGGGGTTAAGTGCTGTTAAAAACGGTCGCGTTATTGAAATTGACGCCGATATTTTCTCAAGACCTTCAAGAAGAGTTGTTGATGATGGTTTAAAGGTACTATTAAAAATTGCTCACCCTGAAATTTTGAAAACTTTGGAATTTTAATGAAAAGGAAAACATTTTTAGCCATTTCTTCAATCTGTTTACTTTTGCTGATGATTTTTGCAATTAGCAAAGGTTCGGTTGAAATTGAATTTTCCATTATTGTAAACTCTATAATTGAATGGATAAAGAAGGGAATGGATGGGGTCAGTGCTGATGACTCCATCCGTTTTATTATTTTCAATGTGCGAATGCCAAGAATAATTCTTTCGGTTTTAACCGGCGGACTTCTTTCGATGGCGGGCGCAACATATCAAGCAATTTTTCAAAATCCTATGGCAGATCCGTATGTGATGGGAGTATCATCAGGCGCTGCTTTCGGTGCAACTTTGGCAATTGTTTTTTTACCCACCGCAATGTTCGGAGGATATGCGGCTGTAAATATTATAGCTTTTCTTTTTGCAATACTTATAACCGCCATTGTTTTTTTATTATCTCGAACAAAAAACGGTGTAGATACTTTCTCGGTATTGCTTTCGGGAATTGTAATCAGCTCGGTTTTGTCAAGTTTTATTTCTCTTATAATGTTTATCCACAACGACGAAGCCATGAAGATAATAACTTGGACTATGGGTTCTTTTAATGCGAAAAGTTGGGACCATGTTCTGACGATTTTGGTGCCTACCGTAATCGGTTTCGTACTCACTCTTTACCACGGAAAGGATTTGAACGTTCTTGTTATGGGTGAAGAAGAAGCAGTCGGTATGGGGCTTGATGTTAAAAAGTTAAAGAGAAATTTGCTTCTCATTTGTGCTCTATTAACTTCTGTCGCCGTTTCTGTAAGCGGCATCATAGGTTTTGTCGGACTCATTGTTCCGCACTTTATAAGACTTATATTCGGCTCGGACCATAGATTTATGCTTCCGGCGTCTATGATTTTCGGTGGAATGTTTATGTTATTTTGCGACACCATTGCAAGGTCGATTTTGGGCACATTTGAAATACCCGTCGGAATCATAACTTCTTTAATAGGCGGCCCTCTATTTCTGGTGCTCCTTATAAAACACAAAAGGAGTCGAAAAATATGATTGAAGTTAGAGATTTATATTTCAGTTTCGGAAAAAAACAAATTCTTAAAAATATTAATTTGAAAGTAACCGCAGGTGAAAAAGTTATTATAATCGGTCCGAACGGTTGTGGGAAAACGACACTTTTGAGGCTGATTTCAGGTTATCTCTCTCCTTCCAAAGGCGAGATTTTGTTAAAAGGTAAGAGTATAAAAGAATATAAAATAAAAGAACGCGCAAAAATTACCGCCATGATGAATCAATCGGGAAAAACACCATTTAATTTCAGCGTCGAAGAAACCGTTAAAATGGGAAGGTATCCTTTTATCTCGTGGTACGGAGGTTTTTCAAATGACGACAAAGCCATTGTAAATAAATCCATTGATTTAATGAATATAAATCATTTAAAAGAGCATTCCATTTTAAACATTAGCGGAGGAGAATGTGCAAGGACAATGGCAGCGCGCGCATTTGCCCAAAATCCCGAATTAATGCTTATGGACGAACCTGTGAGTGCGCTTGATATCAACCAAACTCTGCATCTTATGAATTTGGTTAAATCCGACGAAGACCGCGCTTTTTTAATCGTTTTACATGATTTAAATCTTGCAAGTCAATATGCGGAAAAACTAATTCTTATGTGTGACGGAGAAATAGTTTCACAGGGCTCCCCCGAAAAAGTTATTACTGCCGAAAATATAAGTGCCGTTTATAAAATTGACTCAAAAATTATTTATGTGAATAATCGACCATTTATCATTCCATATGTATAGATTTCAACTTGAGAGTTTTTCATTTTTGTGTTATTATATACTCATAATATTTAAAGGAGATTTTTATGAGCAACTTTTTAGAGAGATTTGAATCGGTGGAAAATACCGAAGAATGCATAAGAGAGATGAACGATTACAGTTTAAATTTGATTTATTCAATCGAGTCGGAGCTGATGGAGAGGATTTTAATTCTCGGAAAAAATGAAAGCGGTTTTTATGCGACGACTATGAACGATTATGCAGACTTTCTAAAGAGTATGATCAAGTATGAAAAGGACGCATTGATCGACAGCGAAGTGCAGTTCGCTCTAAGGAGTGTTTCGGTCGGAAATTTTGCAACTCTTCGAGACGAAGTGATGTATGCACCGGAAGATGCTTTCGAATGTCTCTTTTCAGATTTGAGAGAATATACGCAAAAGAAAAATATCGACAAGGAAAATTTGAACGAGGCTGATTTAAGAGCTTCAAATGTTGCAATTCTCGATTTGGCAGATGCGATGAGCGAAATGAAGGAACAAGTTTTTTCGGAAAACGAAAAGATTTTGGAAATCATCGAAAAATACAATCCAAAAAAATAGACATAAAAAAACTGACAGAAGTTTTTCTTCCGTCAGTTTTATTTTTATTTGACCAAGTGGCAAGCCACGAAGTGTCCGGGTTCGACTTCTCGAAGTCCCGGATGTGGTCCCGTACATAATTTTTCGTCTCTTCTCGGACATCTTCCGTAGAATACACATCTGTCGGGCGGGTCAATCGGACTTGGCACGTCGCCTTTTAAGATTATTCTTTCCTGGCTGTAGTTGTATTCCGGAACAGGTATTGCGGAGAGAAGCGCTTTTGTGTATGGATGAAGCGGATTTTCAAAGATTTTTACATAGTCCGCAAGTTCAACCATTCTTCCCAAGTACATTACAGCAACTCTGTCCGAAAGATGTCGTACAACCGAGAGGTCGTGCGAGATAAAGAGATATGTGAGTTCTTTATCCCTTTGAATGTCTTGAAGAAGATTTAAGACTTGTGCTTGAATTGAAACGTCAAGCGCCGAAACCGGCTCGTCAAGGACGATGAATTCCGGTCTCATTACAAGAGCTCTTGCAATTCCGATTCTTTGTCTTCTTCCGCCGTCGAGTTCGTGCGGATAAGAATTTATAAGTCTCTTTTCAAGACCTACCGTTTCCATCATTTCAAGAACGACTTTTTCAATTTCTTTTTTATTTTCATAAATTTTATTTACATAGAGTGCATCGGCAATCAAATCAAAGGTGTTAAGTCTCGGGTTCAAAGATGAATACGGGTCTTGAAATACGATTTGCATTTCGCGTCTCAATTGATTCATTTCTTTTCTGGTTTTGCGATTAATTATGTTTTCGCCGTTAAACCAAATTTCCCCGCTTGTCGGTTCGTGCAGTCTGATTATCGCACGACCCGCCGTCGATTTACCGCATCCGGACTCTCCGACGAGTCCAAGGGTTTCCCCTTTTTTGATTTCGAAGTTTAAATCCTCAACCGCGTGAAGCAGACCTTTCTTTGTCGGAAAGTATTTGCACAGATGTTTTACTTCAATGAAATTATTTGTCATAGCTTTCCTCCTCTACTTCTCTTCTCCGTTTTCATCGACTTGTTTCGAGTCTTTGTATAGAAAACATTTTACATAGTGTTCAGGTGTAACTTCATACATCGGCGGTGCTTCTGTTTTACAAATTTCCATACATTCTGTACATCTCGGATGGAATTTGCATCCCGTCGGCAAGTTTGTCGGGTCCGGTGTGGCTCCCGGAATTACTTGAAGTCTGTCAACATCACCCGTCAGTTTCGGAATTGATGAGAAAAGCCCGATTGTGTATGGGTGTTTTTTGTCGGTGTAGATGTCTTTTGTGGAGCCCGTTTCAACAACCTCTCCTGCATATACAACCGAAACCTTGTCCGCAATTTCAGCGATAACTCCCAAGTCGTGGGTGATCATGATAATCGAAGTGTCGTATTTTCTCTTCAATTCCTTCATAAGTTCCATAACTTGTGCTTGAATTGTAACGTCGAGCGCAGTTGTCGGTTCGTCCGCAATAATTATTTCCGGATTACATGCAAGTGCCATAGCGATGACAATTCTTTGCTTCATACCGCCGGAAAGTTGGTGCGGATAATCGTTTACCCTTTCACGTCTGATTCCGACGACGTCGAGCATTTCGAGCGTCTTTTCTTTTATTTCCTTTTTATCGAGATCAGTGTGGAGCGTGAAAACTTCTGCAATTTGTTTTCCAATCGTCATAACCGGGTTCAAACTGGTCATCGGGTCTTGGAAAATCATAGAGATTTTTCCACCTCTAATATTTCTCATTTCTTTTTCTTTCTTCTTTAAAATATTTTCGCCTTCAAACTCGATTTCTCCGGCGCTTATTATTCCCGGCGGATCCGGAACGAGGTTTAAGATTGCAAGAGCGGTTGTAGTTTTACCTGCTCCCGTTTCTCCGACAAGTCCCAATGTTTCCTTTTTGTTTAAGGACAAATCCATTCCGTTTACGGCCTTTACAACCCCTGAATCTGTGTGAAACTCAACGGATAGGCCTCTTACATTCAACAAATTTCCTTTTTTCATATTGCCCTCCTATCTCTTAAGTTTCGGGTCAAGAGCGTCTCTTAAACCGTCTCCCATAACATTAAGTGCAAAAATCGTAACAACAATTGCAAGTCCAGGGAAAAGTGTTATGTGTGGAAAATCCATAATATATGAACGTCCGTCCGAAAGCATTGCTCCCCATTCAGGTGTCGGCGGTTCAAGTCCGAGTCCGATAAAGGAAAGACCTGCCGCATTAATGATTGCATATGCAACACCGAGAGTTGCTTGAACGATAATCGGCGCCATACAGTTTGGAATAATGTGTTTAAAAATGATTCTTAAATCGTTTGAGCCGTTAGCTTTTGCTGCTTCGACAAATTCGTTGTCCTTGATTGTTAAAACGGAACTTCTTACAATTCTCGCATATGCAGGGACAGACGCAATACCGACCGCAATCATCAAGTTTCCAAGTCCGCTTCCGAGCGCACTCATAATTGCAATTGCAAGAAGAATATCAGGAATTGCTTGGAGAACGTCGATAAATCTCATGACGAGTGTGTCGACCTTGCCGCCGTAGTATCCCGTTATAGCTCCGAGTGTAACTCCAAAAATAAGTGCGATTGAAACGGAAATAAATCCGACTTTCAAACTGATTCTAGAGCCATAAACAACACGTGAGAAAATATCACGACCGAGGTGGTCCGTTCCGAAAATAAATTGACTGTTCGGCGTTTGATACGTCGGTCCGACCATTTCATTGAACTCATACGGTGCGATAATGTCGGCAAAAATTGCGACGAGCACGAGAATGACAAGTATAATAAGTCCAACCATCGAGAGCTTATTTCTCTTCATTCTCTTCATAACTTCGCTCAAGCCGGTTTGTCTTTTAGACCTTCTTTGTTTGATTTCGTTTTTTAAATTATTGTCTTTCATATCGCTCACCTACACATATTGACTCTTTACACGCGGGTCGATGAATGTATAAAGAATGTCTACAATCAAGTTTACAAGTGCAAATGTGACTGCAACAAACAATACGCAACCCATAACAAGAGGAATATCTCTCATCTTAATGGAGTCAACCATAAGTCTTCCGATTCCCGGTATTGAGAAAATAACTTCGGTCATAAGAGCCCCGCCCATAAGTTGTCCGAATTGCGTTCCGATAACGGTAGTAATTGGAATAAGTGCATTTGCAAGGGCGTGTTTTCTTGTGATGACCCTTTGTTCCTGACCTTTTGCCTTTGCGGTTCTGATATAATCTTGTCTAATAACTTCGAGCATCGAACTTCTCGTTTGTCTTGTAATAACGGAAACCGATTGTGCACCGAGTGCGACAGCCGGAAGTACCCATTGGCTCGGACGGTCAAATCCGGAAGCCGGGAACCACCCGAGTTGAACGCTGAATAGCATTATCAAAAGCAGCCCCAACCAGAAAACCGGCATAGAAATACCTATGAGGGCGAAAATCATGGTCAAATTGTCGAAAAAACTATATTGTTTTACCGCTGAAATAATTCCGATTGGAATACCAAGTAAAACTGCGAAAGTGATTGCCAAAAATGCCAATCTTATTGTTGCGCCGGCTCTGTTTCCAATTTCTTGAACTACCGGCATTCTCGTTCTATAACTACGTCCCAAATCTCCCTTTAATACCAAATTGGAAATATATCTTCCATATTGTACAAAAAACGGATCATTAAGACCGAGTTCCTCTCTAAGTTCCGCTACTTGTTGTTCCGGAGCCGACGGTCCCAGAATATTACGAGCAGGATCTCCCGGGGTTATGTATAATAACCAGAAAACAAAAAGGCTTACCAGCAAAATAACCGGAATCAAATAGAGGATTCTTTTTAAAATATATTTAAACATATTGCCTCCGATCTTAAAATATCAATATAGGTGGAAGGGGAGATACGTCTCCCCTCACCTTAAATTCTTATTTATTTTCAGCTGATTTTACAGAAACCTTTGAAAGCTTGTAGAAACCGAAGTGGTTCATTTCAAAACCTTCAACATTCTTTGAAGTTGCAGCTGTGAGTTCTGCCCAATATTGTGGAATCCAAATTTGTTGGTCAAGAATATACTCTTGAGCCTTCTTATAAATTTCAGCTCTCTTATTTGTGTCAAGTTCCATTCTCGCATCGTCGAGTAACTTGTCCATTTCGCTGTCGTTTAACCAACAATAGTTGCCGCCTTCACCCATTGCACTTGAGTGGAAGCATGGGAACAAGAATGCATCCGGGTCCGGAGTATCTGAAATCCAAGCGATTTCAAACATATCTTGCTTACCGTTCTTTAACAAATCATTGTATGCCGACCATTCCATAACATTAATCGTTACATTGATTCCAACATCTTTAAGTTGTTCCTTAATAATAGTTGCCATATCGACACGTTGCTTTCTTTCATTTGTAGAAATTGTCGTGTCAAATCCGTCAGGGAATCCTGCTTCAGCAAGTAAAGCCTTTGCCTTTTCAACATCTCTTTCCTTAGCCTTTGTTTCTCCACCGATTGAGTATACAAGTGTTGGAGGCATTGAGTTTGAAGCTGCCTTTCCAAGACCGAGCCATACCTTCGGAATCAAATCCGGAATATCGATTGCATATGCAATAGCTTGACGAACCTTTGGATTGTCAAACGGTGCCTTTTGTGTATTAAATCCAAGATATGTTGTACCATAGTCGTCGGATTTAAGCATAACTAAATTTTCATCCTTTTCAATCTTTTCAACGTCCATCGGTTGAAGTTCGTAAACAATATCTGCTCCGCCGGTTTGAAGTTCAACGAGTCTGTTTGTAGGTTCAGGTATAATCTTCATTTCAACCTTTGCCATCTTTGCCTTTTCGCCGTAATAATCTTCAAATCTGCTTAACTTGATAACATTTGCCTTTGACCATTCGTCGAGCTTAAACGGACCTGTTCCACAAACCTTATCTGTGGATGTACCGAAATTGTCGCCTGCTTCTTCTACAAACTTTTGACAAAGAATTGCTCCGCCCGGGTGCATAAGAGATGCAATAATACCAGGATATGCAAACTTAAGATTGAATCTTACAGTATAATCGTCGTCAGCCTTGATAGAATCTTCATCGATAGTATTGAACAAGTGCTTAACATTAGGTGCTTCACAAGCACGTTTCAATGAGAAAACAACGTCAGATGCTTTCATTTCGTCTCCATTATGGAACTTAACGCCCTTTCTTAAATGGAAAACATACTCAGTATCTGAAACCTTGTCATAACTTTCTGCAAGAAGTGGAACTTCTTTTGCTTGGTCGTTCAACTCGAACAAACCTTCATAAATTTGTACCAACACCTTTGATGATGCGTTATCATTTGTGCCCATTGGGTCAAGAGAAATAGCATCCGAGTCGTTAGCTACATAAAGAGTGTCTGCGTCTCCCTTTCTTGTGCCTGATGATTTGTTGCCGTTACCGCATCCGGTTAATAATGTCATAACCATAAGTAATGACAACACAATTGAAAATAACTTTTTCATATAAACCTCCTTAATGTGGGTAAAACCCATTTTATATTAAACTTGCATATCGCAAGAAAAATATCTACAAAAAAAGACCGCTCTAAAAGAACCCGGCCCTTTGCATAAAAACAGTATGTAATGAACTTTCGTTAATCTCGCAACTATAAACCTTTTCAAACGTTATAAAAAACATAACTGAACCTCTCAAAAAATCCATCTACTATTTAATAGACATCCACTTTAATCCAATACTTGTCTATAGATATATTATACCACTTGAAGAACCGTTTTAATCATTTTGTAATAACTTTTTTGAAAAAAATAAAGAAAAAAATTTCGAGAAGAAATTTGAAGATAGTTTTTTGGCATAATAGTGAATCTTAAAAGCGTGTGATTTGGGATGCATTTTTTTGGTGAAGCGTTTTTGCAATTGTCTATATATATGTACGTCTCATATCGTCAAATTTGACTTTCGTTGTTATAACAACATACAACCATAGGTGTGTTTATAAAATATCTCTCCAAAAAAATCATCAACAAATATTTTTCACACCGAAAAAATCATTAATTGTATGGCTTTGCAATCGCATCCGTAGCGTGACGGCATACGTTGTGACGTAAGGAACAACGATGGCCTCACGCCATATATCACGCCTGTGCAATTTACAACCCTACCAACAACGCTGATTACATAAAATTTCGAACCCAAAACCCCAATACAATTTCCACACCTATATTCGCATTACAACATTCCCAAAATATCCCCCGACAATTTTCCCTCTTGGCGGCGTAGAAGATTTTTAAAATATAATAGCCTATACATGTGTGTTTATCTATATCTCATACGTCGGAATATGATAAACCTAACCCGTGCTTTTTGATTTGAAAAATCAAAAAGCACGATGGTAGGTCTTCCAAAAAAGACGTCCGACAAAATTTCGACGTATAGGAGAAATGAGTCGTTGACGTCGACTGAGCATGCGACGCTACAAACAACGTAATCACATACAACAATAAATCATATACATTAATTTATTTTTACATGGAGATAGTTTCTGTGTACAAAAAAGAACCGGCGATACCAGTTCATATATTTTTACCTAAATTTACTCAACTTTATGCAAATACATAACACAATTTGCGTGGAATTTTCGATGAGAAACGGTTAGATGAAATATTTTAGGAGTGAGGCGTACTGGCAAGTACGTCGCAGCGACTGAAATATTGAATCAACCGTTTATCGCAAAAATAACCGCAAATACTATACAAGAATTTGCGATGATATTTTAATGAAATTCGCCGTAAACTTAATTTTTGATTACGCATGTGTTTAGGCGGGAGGATTCACAGAACCGTCACGTCACGGCTGTGTTTCCAAGTTTATACATAATAATTCGCAATATAGACTGAAAATAATCTCTCTATTTAAAAAGTCCACCAATCTTATCCACAACATCCCCCACGATATCTGAACTCTCGGCTTTTTTCTTGATATCATCAACATAGGTCTTGTCGATTTTATCGATTTCGCTCTTTACACTTGGTTCAATTTTGTCGATTATGCTTTTTGCCATATCATCAGGCAAAAGTGCATAGAGTGCTTTCGAGATTGTCGGTTCGAGTTTGTTTAAAATTGATGTGAGTGTGGTTGCATCCAAGTTGTCGGCTAAAGATTTTACCGTACCAAAGTTTTCGTTGCCAATGAGTTCGCTCACTTTGTTAGCGATTTCTCCTGTGTCGTTTCCAATTCCCAATTTTTCTAAAATATTCATAGTTCCCTCCTTGAATTTTTATTTTCGTTTAAAAACTACATATTTGTAGTTTAAACCGGTTTTTTCATCTATCATTATTGCGCTCTCACTCTCAAGAACAAATCCGTTTTTTATCGGGTCCAAGAGTGTCGAGTCGGCTTTAAACGTCTTTAAAACGATTGTTAGATACATATATCGAATATCGTGAATAAGCGAATTCACAGTGTTTGCTCCGCCTATAAGCATGCCGTTTTTGTCATTTTTAAGTCTTTCTCTAAATTCATCGAAGTCGTGAATGACTTCGTCCGCACCTTCCGGATTTTTCGAAGAAAGCGCAATCATTTTTCGCCCTTCGAGAGGACCTGTCGATTCAAAAGTCGAGCGACCCATATAGAGATTTTTCCCCATTGTTATTTCCTTAAAACGCTTCAAATCGTCGTCAATCCAAAAAAGCATGTCGCCGTCAATGCCGATTCCGTAATTTAAATCGCACGCCAATATGATTGAAACGCCACCGTTCTCGATTCTTTTATTTATGGTTTCAAGGTCTACTTGAAGTCGACCACTGTTTCTAGTATCCATCTTTTGTCGTCCTTTTCCTTTAATTTTTTCAAAACATTTTCCTTTATCTCTTCGAGATTATCGAGTTTATTTTCATCAATTGCTACAGTTATAATGTTGCTTTCGCCCAATATAATATCGTGCACGCCTTTGACTCCCGAAATTTCTTCGATTCGATGTTTTATTTCAAGACTTTTTCCGTCAGTGATTTTCGGCTCTATGTGAACAACAAGGTCAATGTTTGTCTTTTCTTTTAGTTCAACCGTAAGTCTTTCTATCACATCATGCGCCTCGCGAACCGTTAAATCCGGGTCGACTTCGACGTCTGCTGTTGCAAAAACGTGGTCCATTGATTTTCTGTCCACATATATATTGTGAATCGAGTTTATCATGTCGGAGCTGTTTAGCGCTTCTTCAATAGCTTTCAAGTCCTCATCGCTCGGCTTTTCGCCAATCAACGGTGAGATTGTGTCCTTTAAAGTTTCGTATGCCGAGTAAAGAAGTATGAGCGAAATTATGAGTGCAACAACTGAGTCCAAGACCGGATAATTTCCAAAGAAAAAACTCGTTACAAGAACAGTTGCGGAAATTACAACGTCAAAAAGTGCATCCTGTCTATTTGCTTTGAAAATCGTGCTTTTAAAATTCAAATAGTATTCGTGATTTAAAAGCGAAAATCCGGATTTTAAAACGATTGACACAATCATAAACACCCTTGTGATTGTGTCGATTTCAGTTTTTTGCGGATCGATTATACCGCCCGCACTCTTTACGAGAAACTGTAGTCCGATAATCGCAGTCACAACCGAGATAATAAATCCGGTGATGTATTCGATTCTATCGTGTCCGTACGGGTGGTCCTTGTCCATCGGCTTTCTGCTCATGCGCATGCCGACCATGGTAAGAATTGAAACGAAGCTGTCCATGAGATTGTTTACCCCGTCGGCAAGGACGGAAATCGAACCCGTCGCAATTCCCAAAATCATTTTCGGTATTGCGAGTACAAGTGCAACAGCAAGTCCGATTTCACCTATTCTCTCGGAACCTTTTTTACTTGTTATAAGTTTTTGCCACATTATTTATTGTCGTCCTCTTCATTTTTCCCGCTGTAAAAATTCTTTTCGTATTCCTCAAAGAAACTGCTTCTGTTTTCGGATTCACTTTCGTCGAAATTCCTCAAAACTTCTTCCTTGTATTCCTCGAAACTTTCAATACCTTCCTCAAAATCGTCATTGATTTCCGAGTAAATGAGATAAGCGGATGCAACAAATGCATTGAAATAGTATCCGATAAAGCTGAATACAAAAGATATAACGAAAATGAGTATATGACCGCCCGCTCCGGATTCGAAAATCTTGGATATCATATCCAAGGTTTTTCCGAATTCAAAATTGCCGAATACTGCAAAATTGAGCACTGAAATCATTCCAAATGTGAGGACAAATGTTATGAGTGCAATTAAAAGCACGCTCTTTATATATCCCGGCTTCTTGAATGTGTCGAAAGCGATTCTAAGCGATTCCATAATCTTTCTTTCCGGATTGTTTACAACTGCAATTTCCGCAGTTGAAATGAAATATGCGAAAACAATTCCTAGAAATGCAACTACAGCCATAAATATCGGCACATACATAGTTATAATCACGAATAGCATAAGCGGGAAGATCGCAATCAGCGCCAAAAACATCGACATCAAAATCGATTTTCCAACCGCTTTGCCATAAACTCCCGGTTCTCTATCTTCGATTCCTTTTGCTTTTCTGAAAAAATATACCAAAAATGTTATGGTTGCAATGCTTTCCAGTATTCTTTGAACCGCCGCCGTCGGACTTGTGGTTTCAAGTTCGGTTTTTACACCTTCTACCTCGCCATCAATCGCATTTTCCCTTTCAATCAAAAATCCGTCGCCCGTTATTGCCGGGATTATCGAAACGATAATCGAAAAAACAATCACGACAAGTAACGCATTTTTATTTACAAATTTTATTGTGTCCTTGAAAATACTTCCTATTCCGTAGCCACCGGCTGCGTATTTATCTCTAATTTTTTTATCAAAAGTCATAATCTCACCTAAATCACAAAATCTCCGTTTTCAAAGATTTTATATTCTTTACCTTCCTTGTCGTATCCGACAATTTCAAGTGTTTCATCGCCCACCATAAAGTCCACATGTTCCTGTGAATCATTTATGCCGTGCTTTTCGAGTTCTTCTTCCGTCATCTTGTCGCCGCCCTTTAAACATGTCGGATATGCGGCGCCGAATGCCAAGTGGCAGCTTGCATTTTCATCGAAAAGTGTATTCATAAATATGAGTCCCGAGCGATTTATCGGACTTTCGACCGAAACGAGTGCAACTTCGCCGAGGCTTGACGAACCTTCGTCGGTCTTAATCAAATCCTTAAGATTTTGTTCGCCGTGCTTTGCGCTCACTTCAACCGCCTTGCCTTTTTCAAACACAACTTTGAATTCGTCCACAATTGTGCCGCTCAAATTTAGAGGCTTTGTCGAATAAACAACGCCGTCGATTCTGTTTTTGTCAGGCGCCGTAAAAATTTCTTCGGTTGGCAGATTCGGAAGGAAAATATTCTTTCTGTCATCTTCTGAAACCGCGCCCATCCAAACGTGACCTTCCGGAAGACCGATTGTGAGGTCTGTGCCTTTTGCGGTTTTGTAGTGAAGTCTATCGAGTTGTAACTCGTTTAGTTTCTTTCCGCGGCTTTCAAGTTTTTCCAAATGTTCATCCCAAGCAGCCATCGGGTCTTCCCTGTCCAAGCGGACCGTCTTAAAAATCGCTTCTTTTAATTTTTCCACAGCTTCTTCGTCGCTCAAATCCGGAAAAACTTTTTTTGCCCATTTGACTGTCGGATATCCGACAACACACCAGCTGTTCATATCGTTCATAGTGTATTTCATCGAAGGCTTCATGACCTTTCCGACCGCTTTTGACCTCTTTGCGATTCTCTTCGGATCGATTCCCTTAAATAAATCCGGATCTCCTCCGGTTATAGAGAGATAAAAGCAACCGTCTTCCGCATAGTCGACAGCTTCGTCAAGATTGTATTCTCCGAAATGTTCGAGCCTTTCTTCGCTCATGTGTTCCATATTGAGTCTTTCGAGACCCTCATCTCTGATATTTACCTTTACCTCAGCCGCTCCTTTTTCATATGCCATCTTTGCAACTTCTCTTGCAAACGGCAAATTTTCGGTGTTTGCCTTGATTCTTAAAATTGAGCCATCCTTTATATTGAGTGCTTTGTTTACTATTAATTCCGCATATAATTTATCGTTCATATTTCCTCCAGATTACTTATCAGTTTTATTTGTTTTAGTTTTAGCTTTAGTTTTTGTTGTCGTCTTTTTATCCGCCGTTTTTGTCTTTGTTTTTACTGCAGACTTTTTCTGAATCGTTTTTGTGCTCGCCGATTCAGCTTTTGATTTGTTTTTTATCTTCGGCTCAACCTTTTTCGCAGTCGTCGGTTTACCCGTATTTGCAGTTGTCTTTGTCGACTTCTTTTTTACAGTTGTGACCTTTATTTCCGGCGTGTCTTTATTTACGGTCGCCTTCGGCTTTTTGCTCGAATCGTTCACAACTTTCTTTACATCTTTTACATCAACCTTTAAAATCTTTCTCGCACGTGAAATTTCCGACGCATCAAACTCATAATCGTCGCTCGCTTCATACCACTCAATTTTTTTCGGCAACTCTATTTCATAAACCTTCGCCAAAAATACAAGCGCTTCTCTGTCATAAATCTCATGTTCAAATAAAAATCTATAAATATCGTAGACGTCAGTCTTTTTAAATCTAATATCTCCTCTTTCCATCATGTCGAAAAGATCGTCCGCTCTGAGTTCAATCCTATAAATCGAATCAATCATCGACAAATCCGAATACTCCCATCTTCTCTTCGGGTTTAAGTATGAAAGCAGCTTTTCAAGCTCCTCTAAGTTTCTTTCAAGCGTATGTTTCGACTTCTTAATATTTCGAAGTCCGTCCTTAAAATCTATGAGCCTTTCTCTGTCGGCCTTTCTTTCCTCAGGATAATTGACAGGATAAAACTCCTCGGCAAGACTGTTGGCAATCTTCCAAACTTCAAAATGACAAGTAAGTTTAATTAAATCCACAAACACCCCTCCTTACTTTAAATCTACTTAATTATATACCCGATAAAGCACTAGAAATAACTTAAATCGACGGTTTTTCCAAACAAAAAAGCAGGTCGTCACCTGCCAAAACTAGAGTTTTAAATATTCATTATTATCTTCTTTATAAATTCCGTCGGACTCAATGCCCTCCGCATCCAAAATCTTTTGAACATCTTCAACACTCATCGCCGTTCTTGCCGCAAGACCGCACGAGCTTGAAATCTTTCTCGGAACGGGTATCAATCTGAACTCCGGTTCTTTTTTCTTTGCGCTTTCTTCAAACATAAGCGCATCTGTCAATTGGTGAAATGTTACAACAATCATCTTAAATCTCCTTTACTATATTATACAAGGAATCGGTGATGAATTGCAACACCGCATGTGTATAATATATTCGTCAATATGTAAATTCGCCCATAAAGGGCGAACTTTAAAAACTATTTCATTGCTGAAATTGTGAATTCATCATTATTTTCACTTACAGTAACTTTGTAGCCGTTCGAAATTAAAAATCTCGAAACATTTTCCTTCGCAACGGTTGTGTCAACCATAACTTCGATTTTCTTTTCGCCCTTGTCAACCAAATCTTTTGTCATAATGACAGGTTCCGGGCATGCATATCCTCTAGTATCAATCATTATGCTTTCTCCCTTCTACATAAAAGACCGATGAGTACGACAACTACAAGACCGATAATTCCTGCAATCATACCGTTCGGTGTAACACCTTTACCGCTTGAAGCAAGTCCGAAATTGTGTGCAAATGCAGCACCTACGATAAGACCCAAAACAACAACTGCTGCGTCTTGGTCGCCTTCACCGGAAAGGATAGTTTGTCTGATAGGACATCCGCCCAATAGACATGAACAAATACCTACAAGTGCCATACCGAGGAAATTCCACAAATGATTTGTGTGTGCAACAGGTTGATTTTCAAATCCGAAATGGAATTGTCCGAGAATCAGATTTAAAACAAGTGCACCCACAATAACGCCGCAAAGACCTAGAAGTGGTGAATAATCTTTGATTAAAACAGCATCTCTAAAACCTGCAGCTGTACATAATCTTGTTCTTTGTAAAATAACTCCGACAATAAGACCTGCTGCGAGTGAAATGATAATCGGGGCGTGTTTTGAACCCGGTCCTTCTTCGCTGAATGCGATGAAATCAGGACGTACTAATAATAAAATTAAAAGTGCAATTGAAATTGCCGGCATAACATATCCGCCGAGCTTTGATTGTTTGTGAGCACGTCCGAGACTGAATCCTTTTTTAAGGAAAGCAATTCCGACCAAAATACCTGCAACATAACCGAGTAGACCAACTACTGCGTTCATATCGCCTCCGCCGATTCTAAGTAACATTCTTAAAGGACATCCGAGGAAAATTAAAGCTCCGATCATTAAAAAGAATCCTAAAATGAATCTTAATGCAGGGCTTGAACCGCCGCGGGATTTAAAATCCTTGCTGAGTGTTGAAGCAATTAATGCTCCGATTACGAAACCTAAAATTTCAGGTCTCAAATATTGAACGACCGGTGCCTTGTGAAGTCCGACAGCGCCGGCAACGTCTCTCCAGAAACATGCGACACATATTCCCATATTTCCAGGATTTCCGAAGTATACCAAAAGTGCTCCGATTGCACCAATGATAAGTCCGCCTATTAAAAGCGAAAGATTTCTCTTCTTCATAGTATAAAAC
>QWBY01000427.1_pt1 | contig 30474 bp, 35 predicted proteins | sample 1972471 | NCBI WGS metagenome assembly QWBY01 (sample SAMN09866722, study PRJNA288562) | Human gut metagenome isolate term6_stool, whole genome shotgun sequencing... | reverse complement strand
GTGCGATCACATTAAAAACTTGGTGCCCGAATGGGAGACTGCTTTGGCATTTACATCCCGTATGGTTATTCGGCGCATCGAATCTCGAGACGGCGAAAAGTTTATGGATGAAATCGAGGCAATCGACTACTTCATTTCAAAGGGTTATAAAAAAGAAGATATTTACATTCAGCCTCTACACTTAATTCCAGGGATCGAATATGAAAAACTTTCTAAACACGTAAGAGACGGTGTCCACGTAGGGGAACCTTTATTCGCCCATAAGGAAGATATTTTACATTTTGCCGAAAAGGCCGAAGATGTATTTCGTGGGCCTGCGATTTTTGTCGGTCATGGAAGCCGCCATGAAGCCGATGAAATGTATATTTCTCTCGACGAGGAGTTGAAGTCGAGAGGTCTTGCCATGGCGGTATCCACCTTAGAGGGCGAGCTTACGGAAGAACCGGTCTTTGATCTCTTTGAACGTAAGGGATGGAGGGAATTAAACCTTTATCCCTTGCTTCTTTTGGCAGGCGACCATGCGAAAAATGATATTGCCGCTGAAAAAGATTCCTATCGCGAAGAATTGGAAGGGAGAGGTTTCAAAGTCCACACATCATTAGATGGCCTTGGAACCTATCCTTTTATTCAAAAAATGTACGGCGAAAAATTGGTAAAACTAATAGGAGAAAGCGATCATGCGTAAATTAATAGGTATCGGCGTCGGACCCGGCGCAGAGGATTTAATAACCCTTAGAGCCCTTCGCTATTTGGAACGAGCCGACCATATTTTTGTTCCTCGTAATAAGGGCAAGACGCGAGCCTACGATATTGTAAAAGATTTTATCGACGAAGAAAAAGTTGTATTTATCGAATTTCCCATGGGGGAAGATATAAGAGAAATTTACGAAGATTCCGCGCGATTAATTGATGAGACGACAAAAAGCGGAGAGCTTTCCGTCCTTATTACACTAGGCGACGGAACGATTTACGCCACCCTACTGGAAGTATTCCATCGCTATCCATCAACGGATATTCAAATGGAACTTGTGCCGGGGATTCCCGCTTTTTTGGCGGCCATTAACGGCATCGTCGAGGCTCTCGTTAAAAAAGGCGATTCCTTTTTACTCGTAGATAATTTGGAAGATGAAGAAAATGTAACCGCCGACATGGTGGCGGTTTTAAAAACCACAAAAGGTGATGAAATTTTCAGCCAATTAAGGGCAAAGGGTTACTATCCCTTATATTTTGAAAACATTGAAACGGATCACTGGGTTATGACTGACGATTCCAAAAAATGCGAGGATCGCAAAGCGTATATGAGTTTAATTTTAGGGAGGAAAGAACCGTGGAACATGGCGGTGATATTGAATCGTATAGGGGATCGCATAAAGGTCCTATAATCGACTTCAGCTCCAATATTAATCCCCTCGGGATACATGAAAAAGTCAACAGGGCCATGAAAAATGCGCTGGGATCAGCGGATCGTTACCCCGATCGCTATTATCGCGCATTGAAGAAATCTCTCGCGGTATTTATGAGCTGCGATGAAAAGAACCTCGTCGTAGGAAACGGAGCCATGGAAATTATCGATGGTTGTATTCGAATGTTCCCCGGCATTTACATCGCCGAGCCGTGTTTTAACGAATATGAGAAAATTGTAAAAAACGAGGGGAAAACCGTCAGTCGTTTTCACATGGATCCGCCATTTCGCCTTTCTGTCGACGACTTTATTCGTAATATGCCTGGCGGCGTTCTCACGATTTTAACCAACCCCAACAATCCAACGGGCTATGTGCTTAAAAATGATGAAATCGAAAAAATATATCATGCGGTGGAATCCAATGACGGGTATTTATTAATCGATGAGACATTTATCGATTTCGTCGACTTACCAAATGTAAACCCTTCCTTTGGGCTATCATATCCACGTATGATAAAAGTCCGTGCCGCCACAAAAAGCGCCGCTTTGGCCGGCGTACGATTAGGATTCGCCGGTATGCCCCATAAATTAAAAGAAGAGTTTGAAGCACGCCAATTGCCCTGGACGGTGAACTGTATGGCGTCGGAAGCGGGGCAGGTATTAGAGGATTTAGACGATTATTTTAAAAACACGAAACGCTACGTTGCCGAGGAACGGGTACGGTTATTGGAAGCTGTGAACAGTTCAGCAGTCGGCAAGGCTTTTAAAGGTGAGGCGAATTTTATCCTGATTGAATTAAAGACTATTTCCACAAAATATGCTTTTAACTTTTTATTGGAAAGAGGAATATTGGTACGAACCTATTCCGATGCTGTTTTAAAAGATTATATTCGCATTGCCGTTCGGAAAATAGAAGAGAACAATCAATTTATCGACGCATGGAAATCATTGGAAAGGAGTGCAGCCCATGTACATCAAGCAACCGAAGGAAATTGAAATGACCTCAATGGATTTAATCGAAGCTTATATGGAAGATGTTGAATTTAAGCCGGAGGAACTTCCCATTGTCATGCGCATGATCCACACCACAGGAGATGTAGATTATCGCTTTATAATTGATTTTCATCCGAAGTTTATTGAATCGGCAAAAGTATCTATATCAAACGGCTTGCCCATTTATACGGATACAAATATGGGCCGTGCAGGTGTGAATAAAAAAGCTCTGGAAGCCAGCGGCTGTGAACTTATGACCTTTATTTCCGACGAGGATGTGGCGGAAGAGGCTAAATCTCGGAAAACGACGCGGAGCATCGTCGCATTGGAAAAAGCGGTAGAGAAGGGATGTAAAGCTTTTATGATCGGCAATGCGCCTACGGCACTTTTCCGCTTGTTGGAGTTGATCGATGAGGAGAGAGTAGAGCCCGATTTCGTCATCGCCGTGCCCGTCGGTTTTGTCGGCGCCGAGGAATCGAAAGATGCTATAGGCAACTACGATATTCCCTACATTCGAACATTGGGAACCAAGGGAGGATCCAATGTAGCGGCCTCGATTTTAAACGCTCTTTTATACGAGGTCGTCGGACGATGAGATCTACCATCGTCGACGGAAAATCCATGCGCATGGGCTATACGACGGGCACGTGCGCCGTGGCGGCGACACAAGCTGCCATTACCTCTCTCGAAAGTGGGGAGACCGTCGATCTCGTTCGCGTGCAGGTTCCGGCGGGAGATGTTCTCGCCATCGAAACGAGGGAAATTTCGCGAACCCATGAGCGCGCCACCTATTCCGTTATAAAAGATAGCGGCGACGATCCCGACATTACCGACGGCATGGAACTGCAGGTCACTGTGGAAAAGACCGAGGATGGAAAGATTACCTGGCGGAAAGGTATGGGCGTCGGCGTTTTTACCGAAGACAGTTTATTTGGAACGGCGGGAGAACTGGCTATTAATCCCGTGCCGAAAAAAGAAATTAAGAAAATTTTAGAGGAGCATAAAGGCGAGGGCATCGCCATCGAAATCAATATTCCCGAGGGAGAAGCTTTGGCGAAAAAGACGTTTAATCCTCGGCTGGGAATCGTCGGCGGCCTTTCCATTTTGGGAACGAGCGGTCTCGTGCGGCCCATGAGTAAAGATGCCTATGTGGCGACGATCAATATGGAGTTGGAGTCCTTAAAACATCTCGGCGTGAAGAGCATTGTGTTGACGCCCGGACATTACGGCGAAAACTACGCTAAAAAACATTACGAAAATGATCGAGTGGTACAAGTATCCAATTATTTCGGCGACGCTTTGTGTCTTGCACGGGACAAGGGATTTCAAAAGATTATCGTCTTAGGTCATATTGGGAAAATGGCCAAACTCGCCATCGGTATTTTTCAAACCCACTCCGCCGTCGCCGACGGCCGTATGGAGTCGCTGGCTTATTACTTATTTAAGATGAATGCGCCGAGAGAATTTATTGAATCCGTGGAAAAAGAAGTTACGGCGGAACGTGCCCTTATCCGTTGCCGAGAAGAGGGCTACGGCGACATTTTAGAGGTAATGGAGCGGGGAATCGAGGAGCGTGTTAAACGCTATTTAAAGCGAGAGGATATGGACATTCACGGGAAGATTTATACCATGGAGGATTTATCATGATTACCTTAGTAGGGGCCGGACCGGGAAGCCGTGGCTCCATGACCCTCGATGCCATTGAGGCCATTCAATCGGCAGATCGTGTCGTAGCCTTTCCCCGATTAAAGGAAAGTTTGGCATTTATTCGCGACGATATCGTTGAAATCCGACGCATAAGTGAAGCGGAAGAAGCCGTCGGTGACGATCATCTCGCCGTCGTCGTAAGTGGCGATCCTCTGTTTTACGGTTTGGCCGCTACACTAAAGCGCCGCGGTATGAACATCCATCGCGTCGTACCGGGGATCAGCAGCATGCAGTATGCTGCATCGAAGTTGCAAATTCCATGGGATAGTATGACATTTTATTCTTTTCACGGCAGGGAGAAAAATGTCGATTTCCTTTTGCGACAAAAGATTTCTTGCGTACTACTGGATAAACATTATTCCCTGACGGAACTTTCCGCCGACTTAAAAGAAAAAGGCGCAGAGGGAATGATCCACGGCGCCAGTTATCTTTCCTACGACAATGAAATGATGGAGACGAAAGCTATTGGCGAAAGTTTCGCCATTGAAGGCGATTTGGCATTAGGGGTGATTGAGCTTGCATTGGATGAAGGATGAAGATTATATAAGGGGAAAAGTTCCTATGACGAAATCGGAGGTACGTACTCTTACTATGGCGGACTTTGATTTAAGTTCAGGCATGGATTTTCTCGATATCGGATCGGGCACGGGCTCCATTGCCATCGCTGCCGCATCCCTCGGCTGCCATGTGACGGCATCGGAATGTAACGAGGAAGCGCTGGATTTAATCGCTATAAACGGAGAGCGCTTCGGAGTGGATCTTACTATTTTACCGGGGAAGGCACCGGATTCCCTTGACGACAAAATCTATGACCGCATTTTCATCGGCGGAAGCAGGGGAAATTTGAGAGAGATATTGAATTACAGCCATGGTCACTTAAAAACAGGTGGAATTTTATGCGGAAATTTTGTGACCCTTCAAAATGTGGAAACCATGCGGCGCTTTTTAAAGGAAAAAGGATATGAGATGACGGTAAAACATATCGCCGTGTCGCGAGAAGATAAAATCGGAATTTTGCGCGCGGAAAACGGCGTCTTTTTATTGAAAGGAATTAAAAGATGATTGCATTTGTGGGAGCGGGCCCGGGGGATGTGGATCTCATTACCGTAAAAGGAAGAAAGTTAATCGAAGAAGCTGATGTCATCATTTATGCCGGAAGTCTTGTGGACTCCGCCCATTTAAATTTTGCAAAAGAAGGCGCTCGATTTTTCAACAGTGCCACTATGCATTTGGATGAGGTGCTCGACGTTATGCGCATCGCCGATTCACGTAAAGAAAAAGTAGTGCGTCTTCATACGGGAGATCCCAGCGTTTACGGCGCCATTCAGGAACAAATGGACGCTCTAGAGGAAATGGGTATTTCCTACAAGGTGGTGCCCGGCGTCAGTTCCTTTTCTGCGGCGGCTGCCTCTATCGAAAGGGAACTTACCCTGCCGGGCGTGAGCCAGACAGTCATTCTAACCCGTAAAGCAGGGCGAACCCTCGTTCCGGAAAAGGAATCTATTCCTTCTCTCGCAACCCACCGCGCCAGCATGTGCATTTTCCTTTCCGCAGGACAAATTCCTTCTCTCGTAGAGGATCTTTTAACATCTTATGAACCGACGACGCCTATTGCCGTAGTTTACAAGGCGAGCTGGGCGGATGAAAAAATTATACGCTCCACCTTGGAGCATGTCGTAGAAGATGTGAAAGCCGAGGGCATTACGAAGCATGCTCAAATTCTCGTAGGCGATTTTTTAAAGGGAGATTACGAAAAGAGCAAACTTTACGACAAACATTTTTCCACGGATTTTCGAAAGGGCGTACAGTGAAAGCGGCGGTATTAGTTTTTTCACCACAGGGAGCGGAGTTGGCCGCTCGCCATTTATCCGAATACGATCTATACGGGAAGAATTTCGGAAACAATGTGTCGAAGGAAGATTTCGAGGCAATTTTCAACACATACGATCGCATTATTTTTATCGGGGCGGTTGGCATCGCCGTGCGGTATTTGGCGTCCGTCCTTCGCGACAAGCGTAAGGATCCTGCGGTGGTCGTCATCGATCCTACCGGACAATACGTCATTTCGGTTTTAAGCGGCCACTTAGGTGGTGCCAATGATTTCGCTAGAGAGATTGCGGCAATAATCGGCGCCGTGCCCATTATTACGACGGCATCCGATCATTTGGGCTACACTTCCATCGATCTTTTTGCAAAAGAAAATAATTATGTCATCGCCGATATGAAGCGCATGAAAGAAATTGCGGCGGCCATGGTGTCGGGCAAGCCGGTCTATTTTTATTCCGAGAGGAACGTTCGGCCGGATTATCCCCATATAGTTCAAGCACATTCTATTGAAGAAGCTCTCGAACGCAAGGGTATCGTCGTATCTTACGATGCCCTTTGTATGGACGACGGCCTTCAGTTAATCCCGAAGGTACTTCATCTTGGAATCGGCTCAAAAAAGGGGACGAAGGTTGAAGATTTAACGGCTCTTGTCGAAAAGACTTTTGTGGAAAACGGATGGGATTTACGGGCAATATCGGTTGCCCATACCATCGATATTAAAGGCGACGAAGAATCCATTAAAACCTTTTGCAAAGCGGCGGCTATTCCATTAAATGTGTATGATGCAAAGACCCTTTCCAAAAAGGAATCTTTCTGCGGCGGTAGTGATTTTGTAAAACAAACTGTGGGCGTAAAAGCCGTGTCCTGCCCGGCGGCCCTTATGGGCGGCGAGCGATTACTCGTGGAAAAAGTATCGTCTTCAGGTTTAACTTTAAGCGTAACGGAGGAAATAAAGTGAGGAAACTATACATTATCGGCATCGGTCCTGGAGGAAAAGAGCATTTCACTACGCACATGGCGGACTGTCTCAAAGATTCCGAGGCCATCGTCGGCTACACGCCGTATTTGGACTATGTAAAGGATTTTACGGAGGGGAAAGAGTGTTATTCCACGGGCATGAAATCAGAGATTCAGCGCTGTCAAAAGGCCATCGATCTTGCAAAATCCGGGATCACCACTTCCATTATTTCCACTGGCGATGCCGGGCTTTACGGCATGGCGGGGCCAATATTACAGATGGCGTCGAAAGAAGATATAGTGATCGAAGTCGTTCCCGGCATTAGCTCCAATTTTGCGGCGGCTTCTCGCGTAGGGGCGCCTATTATGCACGATTCGGCGACCATTAGCCTTTCCGACTTAATGACGCCCTACGAGCTTATTATGGAGCGCGTACGTTTGGCGGCGCGCGGCGATTTCGTCATCTGTTTCTATAATCCACGCTCCAAGGGCAGAGCGGATTATTTGGAAAAGGCCTTTGCCATTTTAAAAGAAGAAGGCTTTTCCGGCGATCGACCGGTTGCCGTGGTAAAAGACGCCTGTCGGGAAGGGGAAGAAATCACCCTCGCCACCATCGATACGATAGATTACGAGAAAATAGATATGAAGACCATGGTTATCGTCGGCAACAAGACGACCTATGTGGAAAACGGCTATATGATTACGCCGAGAGGCTACGAATTATGAAAATGTGGATCATCGGCGGCACCTCGGAAGGTGTGCGTCTCGCCAAGACGCTAGATCCTCGTACCTATATTGTCTCTGTCGTGACCGAGGAAAGTCTGGAATTTCTTCCTGAAGAAGCGGAAGTTCACATCGGCTCCATGGATAAAAACGGCATGGTGGACTTTATTAAAGATCACGATATTTGCGCCGTAATCGACATGAGCCATCCCTTTGCGAAGATCGTTTCGAAGGAAGGAAGGGGCGCTGCCGAAATATGTGCGATTCCTTATTATCGACATCTACGCCCTCTCGGCGAAGGCGGCGACATCCTATTTAAAGATTATGCTTCCTGTGCCGAGTATATTTCCAAACACAAAGGCACCTTTTATTTTACGACAGGTTCCAAACACAGTGATTTGTTTCAATCGGCGCGAGGAGAGAACCGCCATATTTATCGCATAATTCCGTCGGAAAAGAGCATCCATATATTAAGAGAGGCGGGCGTGGAGATGAAGGATATGGTGGCTATGCTCGGGCCCTTCGATTACGCTATGAATTACGCCCTTTTTAAACATGCCGAAGCCGATTACTTAGTGACGAAAAACAGCGGAGAAGGCTCCGGATTTTACGAAAAAATAAATGCGGCCAAAGATTTGAACATGACATCCCTCGTCATTTCCACGGAAGGGGAAGAAGGCTACGATTTCGACGAGCTGTCGGCTATTACGGAAAGGATTTCCAATGAAATACTCCTATCGCTTTTACACCAATAGGGACTGTAAATATTTCCCCTGCCACGAATATAAAGGGGATTTTAACTGCATGTTTTGCTATTGCCCTCTTTATTTATTAGACAGAGAATGCGGCGGCAATTTTCAGTATGTCGGCGGCGTAAAAGATTGCTCGAATTGTTTCATTCCTCACACGGTTAAGGGTTACGATTATATTAACGACAGACTGCGAGAGGAAATCGAAAAGAGGAAAAAAACGCATGCTGAATGAGTATCTCGAAGCCATTATTCCGGCCGACAAGAAAAGCATGGAAGAAGCCGAAAAATATTGGGATAAACGAACCCATCCCATCGGTTCTTTGGGAAAGTTGGAAGAGATGACCATTCGCCTTGCGGGAATACAAGGTCGAAAGATTCCCTCTCTTTCAAAAAAATCGATTATCGTAATGTGTAGCGATAACGGTGTGGTAGCGGAAGATATCAGTTCGTCTCCCCAAGAGTTTACGCAAATGCTCGCCAATGCCATGGCACGGGGAGAAACGGGGGTCGCCGCCCTTTCCCGCCACGTGGGCGCCGATTTATGTATTGTGGACATGGGAATGCTCAAGACTATGGAGAGGGAAGAAGGAATTATCGACGGCGTTATAAGTGAGGGGAGCGGAAATATTTCCGTAGAAAACGCCATGACACGGGAAGAAGCCATTCGGGCGATCGACATGGGCATCGCCATTGCCGAAAAGGAAATAAAAAATGGCTCCTCCATTTTAGGAACGGGTGAGCTGGGCATCGGCAACACCACCACGTCATCGGCACTTCTCGCCGCCATGACGTCGGCGCCGATTGAAGATTGCGTAGGATACGGCGCAGGCATTAGCGACGTACAACACGACAAAAAACTCCGCGTGGTCGAGAGGGCGTTGAAAAGACTTTCTCCTGAAAACGACACGATCGACATACTGGCTTCCATCGGCGGGTTTGACATTGCGGGCATCGTCGGCGTCTTTATTGCCGGCGCTTATTATCGTGTACCCGTCGTCGTCGACGGCCTTATTTCCGGTGTGGCGGCTCTCGTTGCCATTGAACTTAATGAGCATGTACGAGATTATCTTTTTGTTTCCCATAAAAGTGCTGAAAAGGCATCGAATGTATTGTTTCGCGCACTTAAAATGGAGCCGAGTTTAGATCTCGCCATGCGTCTCGGAGAGGGAAGCGGTTGTCCGCTCTTTTTTCAACTGTTAGAAACGGCCATTGCGTGTATGACCGGCATGGGTTCTATAGCAGACAATGCCATCGATCCGAATCGCTTAGTTAGTTTAAGGGGGAAAAAATGAAGCTCATAACGGGAGGCGCACGAAGCGGCAAAAGCACTTTCGCCGAATCCTTAATGAAAGATTTTGACGAAGTCTGTTACATTGCTACGGCACGAACATCCGATGATGACGAGATGAACGAGCGCATTGCCAAACATCGGGCGAGAAGACCCGATCATTGGCACACGCTGGAAGGGGATCGCAATCTCGCGACAAAACTTCCCATAGTCGACGCCGTTCTTCTCGATTGCGTCACCGTCCTTATCAGTAATTATCTTTATGACGCAGGGGAAAAACTTGGGGAAGAGTCCCTGCAAAAAGTGGAAGACGACGTTAAGGCGGAATTAAAGGAACTCTGCGATGTTTGCGAAAGAGAAAATAGGGAGCTCGTTCTCGTTACTAATGAAGTGGGGAGCGGCATCGTACCCATGCATCCCCTTTCTCGTGCCTTTCGTGATATTCAAGGGCGTGTCAATCAATTTTTAGCCTCGAGCGCCGAGGAAGTGTACCTCGTCGTGTCGGGAATTCCGGTGAAGATTAAATGAACAGCTTTTTTCTGGCCCTTCAATTTTTAACGCGATTTCCCATTCCCTATGAAACGAATTTTAACGAGTCGGAAGCGGGGAAAAGTTTATTTTGGTTTCCATTTATTTCGGCATTTATGGGTTTTCTCGTAGGCTGCGCTCAAAACATTACCTTCCCCATTGCGCCACAGGTTTCAGGTTTTGTCGCCCTTATGGTTCTGTATTTATTAAATGGCGGACTCCACCTCGATGGCCTCGCCGATACCGCCGACGGCTTTTTGTCCTATCGCGATCGTGATGAGACCCTCCGAATTATGCACGATTCCACCATCGGCACATACGGCGTCGTCGCCCTCGTCTTCCTATTACTCGGCGAGTACGCGGTCTTTTCCTCCGTTATGATAAGCCCCGTAAACTTAGCCATATTATTGGCGTCGTCGCGTATAGGCGTATTGTTTTCTATTTATTTCTTTCCCACAGCGACGTCCTCGACATTGGGGAATTTTTTTAAGCAAAAGAGTAAACCTCTATCCTATATTTTTCAATGGGTCATGTTGTCTGGCGCTATATTGATCATTCGTAAGCCGCAAATGATTTTATTTCCAATAGTTGCTCTTTTGTTCAGCTACTTTTTCAGCCGAGTGTCGATGAAAAAAATCGGCGGCGTCTCAGGGGATGTATACGGCGCCATTATGGAACTTTCCACCCTCTTGCTGCTGCTTATTTATGGGGGGTGGATGGCATGACCATTTATATGATGCGCCACGGGAAAACCGAAGCCAATGTGAAAAAATATTACGCAGGAAAAGACGAACCTATTCTGCCCATAGATCCGAAGCGAATTCACGACATTGCTAATACTGTGAGGGATCTTAATATCCGTTCGATAGTGGCGAGTCCTTACCTGCGAACGAGGGAAACGGCGAAATGTATCGGCAATGAATTACATCTTCCCGTTACCATCAATCGCGAAATTTACGAAATCAATTTAGGCGTCTTGGAAAACAAAACGTTTGAAGAAGCTTTCGCTATTTACGGCGATGCCTTACAGCCATGGATCGACGATCCTTTTACGAACGGTCCGCCGCAAGGGGAGAGCCTCGAAGAAGTTTACGATCGTGCGGCAAACTTTCTTTCAACGGCTCGAGACGATACTCTTTACGTAAGCCACGACGGTTTTATTCGTGCCGTACGCTGCGTATCGTCGGGGGATATCCGTCATTTTTTCGATTATAAAATTGAAAACCTTGAAATTGTAACGATTTAACGTGGCTTAAAATGGTTTCAATTTTGTTACAAATTCAAAGATATACTTTTTCCTAACCTTCCTTTCTGCTATAGTTTCTATGACTTAGAGAAAGGAAGTTTTAAATTGAAACATATAAAGAGAAAATTAATGGCAAGTATTTTAACGGTACTTATGTTGTTTACCTGCACAGGTGCTTTTGCTGCAGGTTACGAGAATCCGCAACTTGTTTCCGTGCAACTTAAGAAAAACGCAAACGGAGTTTACGATCGCTTTGAAATGGCATGGCAAAACCCCGGTTGGGTTCAAAAAAAATTAAGCGAGGGAAAAGTTGTAAGCTATGAAATCGACGGAAAAGTAAATTATAAACCCTGGTCCTCGACGAAGGGGCAAGTGCTTGCAGGTCATTTGAAGAAAAAAGAGATCAAGAACGTAAAGATCGACATTCCTTCAAATGCCTTGGCAGACTTTACATCGGTGGACATTAAGAGTAATCTTTACAGCTTCCGTGTACGCTATACCTGCGGTAAAGAAACCAGCGCTTACAGCGTGCCCGTTGCCGTAGGTTTTCGTCCAGGATTCTCCAACGCCAGCGAATGGTCCATGGAGGAACTCACCTCGGCGGGAAAAAATGGATTTATCCCCGCATCCGTTAAGGCCGATATGAAAAAAGACATTACCCGTCAGGAATTTACGGAAGTGATCGTCCGCGTTTACGAAAAAGTCAGTCGCGTTCATTTGGTGGCAGGGAAGAGTCCGTTTAAAGATACCAACAATGAAGCGGTAACTATTGCGAGCCGTTTGGGGATCGTAAGCGGCACGGGAAATGGAAAATTCAATCCCAATGCAAAGATCACTCGTCAAGATATGGCGGCGATCCTCAGTCGTTTCCTCAAAGTTCTCCATATAGAAGGAAACAGTACAGTACAAAAACCCTTTAAGGATCACAATCAAATCAAACGCTACGCCGTCGAGCCGGTATACAGCTTACAAAGTATGAACGTCTTTTCAGGCTATAATGACAATACCTTTAGACCTTTAACCAACGCCTCGAGAGAACAAGGCGTCGTGTTGGGAGAACGAATTTACCACTTTGTAAATTCTGAAAAATAAAACTAAATCTGAAGATAAAAAATGCCCTTCGACTTTTGCAGATCGAGGGGCATTTTGTATGTTTGTAAGATTATTCTACCGTTACGGACTTCGCCAAGTTTCTAGGCTTATCCACGTCGTTCCCTAAAAGCTTACTTACTTTGTAAGCGAGGATTTGTTGAGGAAGAACGGCGAGGATAGGGGCGTACAAGTCGTCGATTGGCGGAACGCGTATGGTGGCGTCGGCGACTTCGTCGAATTGGGAGCCTTCTTCGTCGGTAATGACGATGGTATACGCGCCGCGAGATTTAACTTCTTTAATATTGGAGATACTCTTTTCCGCAAGATCACTTTGGGTAATAATGGTCACTACGGGAACGCCCTCTTCAATAAGGGCGATGGAGCCGTGTTTTAATTCGCCGGCCGCCATGGATTGAGCATGAATATAAGAAATTTCCTTAAGCTTTAATGCACCTTCTTTGGCGCTTAAATAATCGATGCCCCGTCCTAAATAGAAGACCGCATGATGTTTCGATAGCCGCTCGGCAATAGGATCGAGAGTGTCGATGTCTTTCAAAATGGTTTCGATTTTTTCGGGAACGGATTCGAAAGTATCGATGGCTTTTTTGACATCGTCTTTAGAATATGTTCCCAATTTATAGCCGAAGTCTAATGCCAAGAGGTAAAGACTTAAAAGCTGAGTGGAATAGGCCTTGGTACTGGCGACGGAAATTTCCGGGCCCGCATCACAGTAGAGGACCTTGTCGCTTTCGCGATCTACGCTGGAGCCTACCACATTGGTAATGGCGAGGACTTTAGCGCCTCGTTGTTTCGCTTCCCGAAGGACGGCGAGGGTGTCGCCGGTTTCGCCCGATTGGCTCACGACGATGAGTAGACTCTTTTCATTTAAGAATTTCATATTGTAGCGGAACTCCGAAGCGATATCGGCGGTAATTTCTTTGCCGATAGCATCTTCTATGGCGCGCTTACCCACTTGAGAAGCGTGGAAGGCTGTGCCGCAAGCGGAAATATAAATGTGATCGAAACCTTCAAGTTCTTCTTTTGTAAAGGATTGATCCTTAAGATCGATAAAGCCGTCGGTTACTTTACGGCGCAAACAATCTTTAATCGCCTTCGGTTGCTCGTAAATTTCTTTGAGCATGTAGTGATCGAATCCTTCTTTTCCGGCACTTTCCATGCTCCATTCCACTTTTTTAACGGGGCGTTCTACAGGTTTTCCTCCGTTAAAAATATGGTAGCCTTCGCCGTCAATGGTGACCACATCGTCGTTTTCAAGATAAATCACATCGCGCGTATAGGCGAGAAGAGCGGGAACATCCGATGCGGCAAAAATGCCGTCGTCACAAAGTCCCAAAATTAACGGGGATTCGCGACGTGTGACGATAAGCTTTTCGGGATCATCACCGGATAGAACCGCCAAGCTGAAAGTACCGGTCAGTTCTTTTATGGATTCTTCGACAGCCGCTTTTAAATCGCCTTTAAACTTAGACGCAATTAAATTGGCGACCACTTCCGTATCGGTATCCGAATTGAAAGTGAAGCCTTTTTTAATCAAATCATCTTTTAAGGTTTGGAAATTTTCAATAATCCCGTTGTGTACGACGGCTATTTTTCCGTCGCTGCTTACATGAGGGTGGGCATTGGATTCCGTCGGGACGCCGTGGGTAGCCCAACGGGTGTGTCCGATACCCACATTGCCCTTTAACGGGTGTTTTTCAAGCTTTTCTTCGAGAGCGCCCAATCGGCCCGCAGCTTTTGTGACGCAAAGCTTTCCGTCGTCGATGACGGCAATACCTGCGCTGTCGTACCCGCGATACTCTAATTTTTCAAGGCCTTGAATAATACGTTCTTCCGCATTTTTCGAGCCGTTAAATGCTACAATTCCACACATAATATCCTCCTTATTTGAGGGGGAGCTGCCGTATTGATTTTGTGCAACGGTTGCCCGATGTTTTGTACAATACTAAGGTTGCAGACCTATGAAGCATCCGCCGATGATTTCGATCACTTCATTCCTCGTCCACCATATAGGTGCTGGCGCTTGATCGTCTTCTCCCCATCATTTTAGTTTAGTATCTTGTATTATATCATAGTCTGATAAAAGGTTAAATAAAGGGAATCTTGACGCTTTCCCTCGGTCTTGTTATCATAAATTGATATGATTTTCCGAAAAGATCACTTATTCAACATAGGAGGTTGACATGACAGAAGAAAATATAGTACTTGCTTCGGTAGACGGAATGGACATTCACGAATCCGACGTCGATGCTTATTTAAAGAGCATGAATCCCCAAATGGCTATGCAATTCCAAGGGGAAGAAGGTAAAAAACACGTATTGGACGAATTGATTCGCCAAGAGCTTTTATTAAAAGATGCCCTCGACAATAAAATGGATGAAGAAGAAGAATTTAAGAAGGTGTTTGAAGATACGAAACGTTCCTTATTAAAATCCTACAACTTCTCCAAAGCCATTGAAGGCGTGGAAGTTTCCGACGACGAAACGAAAGCTTTTTATGACGAAAACAAACAGTTCTTTAAAAAGCCCGAATCCGTTCATGCCGCTCATATTTTAGTGGACAACGAAGACAAGGCAAAGGAAATCGCGCAAAAATTAGATGAAGGCGCTGATTTTGAAGAACTCGCCAAAGAACACTCCACCTGCCCCTCCAGCGAAAGAGGCGGCGACCTCGGCAGTTTCGGTCGCGGTCAAATGGTTCCCGAATTCGACGAAAAAGTTTTCGCCATGAAAGACGGCACCATTTCCGAACCGGTTAAAACGCAATTCGGTTACCACATTATTAAACGCATCGGCAGCGAGCCGGAAGTCGTTCGCGATTACGATGAAGTAAAGAGCGAAATCAATATGGAAATTACCCGTCGTAAACAACAAGAAAAATACTTGGAAAAAGTAAATGGCCTTGAAAAGAAATACAATGTCGTAAGAAAATAAAGAAAGTGGCTTCGGCCACTTTTTTTGTGTGCTCAAATGTGATCTTAGATTTTGCTGTGAGAGCGTTTTCGAAATAGTATGTTATAATATAGACTATCAGGAGGACATTTTAATGGAACAAGATTTATTCGCGTTTATCGATCGCGCCACGGAACTTTTAAAGATCAAAATGGATCACATCGTCGCCTTAAACCGCGAGCTGGAGAATTTCTTCGTCGTGGAATTCGGCGATATGGACAGCTTCCTGGCCGTAAACTCTCGGATCAAGTCTCCGAACTCCTTACGCGAAAAAATTATACGCAATAATTTTTACATGTACTACGATAGCCCCCTTAAAATGATGTTTGCCATTCAGGATATTGTCGGTCTTAGAATCGAGTGTCGATTTACAGACGACGAGGTGGGAATTTATCGGGCTATTTTAGAAAAGTTTAATATTCCGGCGGGGGACGGTTACTACCGCTCGCCGGGACATAAACACATATATTTGAACTTGGATACCTCCCAACCTATGTTGCAGAAAAACGGGTTCGGGATTTATAAAATCGACGGTTACATCGTAGATGAAGGTTTTAAATTAAAGTTTGAGCTCCAAATCAAGTCTCTGGTCAATGTATTCTGGGGCGAAATTGATCACAAAGTGCTCTATAAAAACTTTAACTACATGCTTACGGAAGATTTCTTTGAAGACATTATGCACTCTATTAAAGACAACCTCGCCATGATCGACCGCCAGCTGAAAATACTTTATGAACACGTGAATGATATGGATTCTTCAGCTGCCGTCACCAATCACAATCAGGTAAAGAGTTTGCTTTCAAAAATCATTCACGACATTTTCATTGGATGGGTGCGAAAGGATTTAGGCTTTGTCGTCGATTTAAACGACATTTCCGATATTGCCGTCGATTATCTCGTTTATAAAAACCACTATCTTTTGGATTATGACGACGGCGAAAACTTCATTCGTCTCCTTAATCGCGTAAACACTATTGAACAAGACAGTTTTAATGTAGAGGAGTTAGTAGTTCTCGACAGACGACCGATTTTTTCAACGGATTTTACTTCCCGAGTGGGAAGTGCCGTTTACGACGTGCTCAATAGGGATTTTAGCTGGAGCCTATTCTTTAAAATCGTTACGGCCATGGAGCAAAATGATCCGAGAAGTGATTTCGAAGAATTTTTCCGATATATGGAAAAAAGACTTATAAAAACAATTCAAACCGAAATTAAAAAAGATTCCTTTAGCGAGGAAGAATTTAGTGTCATCGAGAGCTTTGTTTTGGATTGTTTAGCAAGTAATTTTGAAAGCGACCCGTCGTTTGACAATCTAACCGAGGGGTGTTTCAAACAATCTCGCCACACCATGGCGCAATTTTTCAGAAACATCAATACCTTTAATGACTTTAAGGACAATCGAGAGCGCATTGAGCGCATGCTCAGACATTAGGAGGTATTATGGCAAACATTGTCTTGGCAGGAGGCTGCTTTTGGGGACTCGAAGAATATTTTCAACGAACCGAGGGTGTCCTGGAAACGCAGGTGGGTTACGCGAACTCCAATATCGATCACCCGAGCTATGAAGAGGTTTGTGCGGGAAAGAGTAAAGCCGCCGAGGCCGTTAAAATTGAATACGATGAAAGGATTTTGCCCACACAAAAGCTTTTGAATATTTTCTACTCCATTATCGATCCCTACAGCTATTTCAGGCAGGGAATGGACATCGGCAGACAGTATCGCACGGGAATTTATTACGAGCCTGGGGATGAACGAAAAGCTTTGTTCTTAAAAGATAAAGAAGACCGTCAAAAACAATCGACGCGAAAAATTTGGGTGGAGGTGGAGCCTTTGGATAATTTCTGGCCGGCGGAAGAATACCATCAACGTTATCTTCAAAAAAATCCGGGCGGCTATTGCCATATTCCTTTGCCCGATAAAGTTGAAAAGTAATGACGAGTTTCGTCTTTTCGTGTAAGATAAAGAAGAGGTGATATTGTGATAAAAGGATTAAAGGGAGATTCTCCCGTACTCAAGTTTTTTGCCGACATTACGGATATTCCACGATGCAGCAAAAATGAAGAACAAATCAGCAACTATTTGAAACAGTGGGCTCTTGATCGCAAGCTCGAAGTGATTCAAGATCACGTCAATAACATTATTATTAAAAAGCCTGCGTCGAAAGGTTATGAAGAAGAACCGATTACGATTTTGCAGGGCCACATGGATATGGTTTGCGGCGCGATAAAGGGCTATGAACACAATTTCTGCTCCGACCCCATTGAAGCGGTCGTCGAAGGGGATCGCATTATCGCCAAGAACACGACACTCGGCGCAGACGACGGCATCGCCATTGCGATGATGCTCGCGTTATTAGACGGCGATTATCCCCATCCGGCGCTCGAATGTTTAATCACTGTTGATGAAGAAACCAATATGACCGGCGCCCATGAATTGGAAGGCGAACACCTTCAAGGTCGCCGTTTAATCAATATCGACTCGGAAGAAGAAGGCATTATTACCGTCGGTTGTGCCGGCGGACTCATTAACAATGTCGTCTTCCAAAAAGAATTCAAAGAAACAGAAAAAGCTACATTCCTGAAAGTGGAACTCGGCGGTCTGCGCGGCGGACACTCCGGAAGCGACATTCAAGAAGCCAGGGGAAACGCAATTATACTTTTAGCCAGAATCTTAAAAATGGCCTATGAACATCACGACTTCGATATAGCCGACTTCCACGGAGGCTCCCGACCCAACGTCATACCTCAAGATGCCGAAGCTGTTATCGCTCTCGAAAGCGAGGAAATCGACGGCGTCGTAAAGGCTTTAAACGAAGCGGCGGACATTATTAAGAGCGAATACATTGCCACTGATCCGAACGCACATTTGACCATTACGGAAGCGCCTTCTCAAAAAGTGTTGACCCGAAAAGTTTCCGACGGTATTCTAAATTACCTCGTTACCACGCCGAACGGCGTCAATACCTTTAGCAAAAAAATCGAAGGCTTGGTAGAATCTTCCACCAATATCGGCGCTGCTATCAGCTCCGACGACACTTTCGCTTTCTCTTCTCAAATTCGAAGCGATGTGGAAACGAAGATTCTGGAAATTGCCATGAAGAATCGTACGGCGGCGGAAGTAAACGGCGGCGTATTTGAAAAGCTTTCGGCCTATAAACCCTGGGAATACGCCGAAGAATCTCCCTTAAGAGAGAAAGCCGTTAAAATCTGGAAAGACCTTACAGGCGATGAACCGACGGTGGAAATGATCCACGCCGGCTTGGAATGTGGTATTCTACAAGACAGTATCGCTAAGATGGATATGATTTCCATCGGCCCGGATATGGACGGCGTCCATGCACCCGGAGAAAACTTATCGATTCAATCGACGGAAAAGATATTTAACTATCTTTTGAAATTATTAGAACTGAAAGGATAATTATGAGCCACGAACACCATCACGATCACGACTGCAACTGTGGTCACGATCACCACAACGAAGAAGTAGAAGTCATTACCCTTACCTTAGATGATGACAGCGAATTGGAATGTGCCGTTATCGGCATTTTCCCCTTCGAAGAAAAAGATTATATTGCCCTTATGCCTCTTGACGGCGATGAAGTCGATGAAGATGCGTCGGTACTTCTTTACGAATACAATGAAGTCGGTGACGATGATTTGGAACTCGTTTTTATCGAAGATGAAGACTACTTCAATAAAGTAGCCGACGAATTCGAAGCCCTCTACGCAGACGAAGACGACGAGTAGGGAGTTCACTATTACGACGTTACCTTATCTAAGTTACGGAGCGTATTCGCAAAAAACCTACGGTATGAAAGTTTACAAAATCCCCATTCACTTAAAAGGTACCTGCCCTAATCGGGACGGTACCAAGGGAAGGGGAGGCTGTATATTTTGTGGCGAGGAAGGCGGAAGTTTCGACTGGGTTCAGGGAAGTATAAGAGAGCAATATCGCCAGAACAAAGAGCGTATCGCCAAGCGCTACAAAGCGAAGGGCTTTATCGCTTATTTTCAAAATTTCACGGGCACCTATCTTCCAATCGAAGACTTTCGAAAAAGTTTGGAGGAGATTGCCCTTGAACATCCTCTCGGCGTATCCATTTCGACGCGGCCCGATTGTTTGGGAGACGAATACCTTGATTGCGCGGAAACTTTATTCGGCGCAGACAATGTGACGTTTGAACTGGGTCTTCAATCGGCTAACGACGAGACTCTCGCCCTTTTAAATCGAGGCCACAGTGTAGAAGACTATCGTCGCGGCGCTTGTCACTTAAAGGAAAGAGGCTTTCGCTTATCGACCCATATGATTTTGGATCTGCCCTGGGACGATGACGAGGATATTGTAGAAGGCGCAAAGCTTTTAAACCGTGTTCGATCCGACGAGGTTAAAATTCATAACCTTTACGTTCCCAAGGGAACGAAACTTGCCGAATTATATCGTTCAGGTGAATTTCAACCGATACAAATGGAATCGTTCATGGAAAGGGTCATTATGTTTTTGGAGCATCTCGATCCCGAAATGGTGATCGGAAGAATGCTTGGAAGGGCTCCCGAAGAGAATGTTCTCTTCGCCAATTGGGGCCGTAGTTGGTTTTATATACGCGATGAAATCATTCGTCGCATGGAACGGGAAGGCAGGCGACAAGGTCGCTTGTTCCGGTAAAGAAAGGAAGATAATCATGATTCGTTACATCTTAGGAGCAAAAGGCGCAGGTAAAACAAAATGGCTTATCGATCATGCAAATGAAGATCACGAAGGCGGCAACGGAAACATTGCCTTTGTAGAAGTAGACGACGATCACATTTTCAGTCTCGATTACAATGTACGTCTTATTAATGCAACTAATTACGGTTTAACCACACTGGATCATTTCTACGGCTTTATTTGCGGTATGCTCGCCATGGACTATGATTTACAAAAAATTTACGTCGACGGCATTTACAAAGTCATCGATCTTACCATTGAAGACTTGGAAGACCTTACCAAACGCTTGGAAGCACTTAAAGTTGAAAACTGCAAAGTTTACATTAATGTGGACTATGTAGAAAGCGAAATGCCGGACAGCTTAAAAGAATTTTGTGAAGAAGTTTCTCTCGAAGCATAGGTTTTAGACAGGGGATCGTATGAAGTCAAACAAAAACATCGTCCGCGTGATTGCCATTATTTTATGTATTGCTATGCTTTTACCGGTACTGATCAATGCCTTTTTCTGATGACAGTATACTAATGGAGCCAATATGCGATAAGTGGTTTCAACATTTCATTGAACGACGCCTTGCGTTGATTCGCGCGTACGAGCGAGGTGATTTAAATAAAAAAGAGTTTTTAAAGTCCAATTTAAAAGACATCGATAATTGCAATGTACGTCCTTTTTTTATCGTAGACCGCTTGGAGAAGGGGATCTTCAACTATCAGTATTACAATGCCTTGGCGAAACACTATCGCATGGAGGCGCGAAAAGTGAAGCATTGCCGACGCTCTAAGAGGGACTACACCCACTATTTGTCTCTCGCGGAAAAATACTACGGTAAAAAAGACGAGACGATTCTGGATATCCTTAAATTCATGAATTACGATGCTCTTTACGGCTATTTCATTCATTGCCAAAATAAAAAATTGGAAGATCAACTCTTTGAAATCGTGTTTGTCGATTACCCCGAGTATATTTTGCACTCAAAATCGAAACGCATATACGAAATCCTCTGCGATCACAATGTGTTTCACAAGGAGAAGAAGCGTTCAATAATCGATAGTTACATTAACGACAGTTACTAAATGGAAGAGAGGGGTACTTTGGATTACAAAAATTTACAGGTGAGCGATCCTGCAATTTATGAACTTATTCAAAAAGAGACGGAGCGTCAGCAATCCCATATCGAACTGATTGCATCGGAAAATTTTGTTTCGAAATCCGTCATGGAAGCGATGGGATCTCCGCTCACTAATAAATATGCCGAGGGACTCCCCGGGAAGCGCTATTACGGCGGATGTGAAGTGGTGGATCAAGTGGAGCAATTGGCAATTGATCGCTTGAAGGCTCTTTACGGAGCGGATCACGCCAATGTTCAACCCCATAGCGGCGCCAATGCCAATATGGCGGTATACCTCGGTTTACTAAAACCGGGTGATCGTATTCTCGGTATGAACTTAAGTCAAGGCGGCCACTTATCTCACGGAAGCCCGGTCAATATTTCGGGCAAATATTTTGACGTCGTGGACTACGGCGTGGATAAAGATACGCAGCGCATCGATTACGATGCCTTTGAACACGCCGTTAAAGAATACAAACCGAAGCTCGTCATCGGCGGCGCATCGGCTTATCCTCGAAAAATCGACTTTAAGCGCATGGCGGATATCGTAAAAGCGAGCGGCGCCTATTTTATGGTGGACATGGCGCATATTGCCGGCTTAGTCGCCACAGGTTATCACGAAAACCCTGTGGACTACGCCGATGTGGTAACGACCACGACTCATAAAACACTTCGCGGCCCACGGGGCGGGGCGATTTTATGCAGAGAAGAACTCGCCAAGACTATCGACAAGGCCGTGTTCCCCGGACTACAAGGCGGCCCCTTGGAACACGTCATCGCAGCTAAGGCGGTATCCTTTCATGAAGCAGCTCAACCGGAATTTAAAACCTATTGCGGTCAAATTATTGCCAACGCAAAGGCTATGGAAAAAGTCTTTTTGGAAGAAGGCATCGATCTGGTTTCCGGCGGCACCGACAATCACTTGCTCCTCATCGACGTACGTTCGTTGAACATGACGGGTAAAGAGGCCGAAGCCCTTTTAAACGAAAGCGGTCTCGCCGTCAACAAAAATACCATTCCTTTCGATCCCGAAAGCCCGATGGTAACCAGCGGTATTCGCATCGGTACACCTGCCATGACGACGATCGGCGCTAAGGAAGAAGATGCAGCCTTTGTCGCAAAGATTATGGCCGATGTTATGAAAAAATCCATCGACTCCACGGAAGCGAAAGCTCGCGTCAAAACTTTCTGCGACAAGTTTCCCCTATACAAATAATGAAAGGACTCTTAGGAGTCCTTTTTCATTTGCGCCGGTCTTTCAACCTGCGTTGAAAGCTTAATTTAGCGATGTTATAATAAACAGTAATGGATAAAACTTTAATCGTACGGCTACGATAAAATAAATTGCGGAGGTGAGCGGCAATGGAAAGACCGATCGTTTGTATTTTAGGCCGCCCAAATGTAGGGAAGAGCACACTTTTTAATGTGCTGACACAATCAAAAATTTCAATAACCGAAGATACGCCCGGCGTAACTCGGGATCGTATATATGCCAAGGCAACGTGGCTAAATCACGAATTTACATTAATCGACACAGGTGGGCTGGATCCTTCTTCTGACGAAGTATTTATGCCTGAAATTATCGCCCAAGCGGAAGTGGCTGTAGAAAACGCGGAGGTCATTCTCTTTCTCGTCGACGGAAAAGACGGGTTAACGGAAGTGGACAGAGAAGTGGCGGACTACATTCGTCGCTTCGGCAAAAAAGTGCTCCTCGTCATTAATAAAATGGATTCCAAACTGGCTCGAGATCATTTGTACGATTTCTACGAGTTAGGTCTCGGCGAACCTTTTATTATCAGCGCCGAACAATCTCGCGGCATCGGCGATCTACTCGATGCCACTGTGGCATCTTTCCCTGAAGTCGACGATGACGACCATCGTGACGAAATTAAAGTGGCCTTTATCGGCAAACCTAATGCCGGGAAATCCTCTTTGGTAAATCGTATTTTAGGCGAAGAACGCTCCATCGTTACGAATATTCCGGGCACGACGCGGGATTCGATTCACTCTTTCTTCGAATACGAAGAAACGGATTACGTCTTAATCGATACGGCCGGCCTTAGAAAGCGCAAGAAGATCAATGAAAAAGTAGAGCGCTATTCCGTCGTACGCACGTTACGCAGCATCGAACTTGCCGATGTCTGCGTGCTTCTCGTAGATGCGACAGAGGGTATAAGTGAGCAGGATTCCAAAATCGCAGGCTACGCCCACGACAACAAGAAGGCCATGATTATTGCCGTCAATAAGTGGGATGCCGTGGAAAAAGATACCTACACCATGAAACATTTCGAAGCGGAGGTTCGACGAGAGCTTCCTTTCCTGAATTATGCCCCCATGATTTTCATTTCGGCATTAAAAGGTACGCGGGTTAAGAAACTTCTGGATCTTATTCACGTGGTCAATAATAATTATTCGCTTCGCATACAAACAGGTGTGCTGAACGACATTATGAACCGCGCGGTCTTAATGAATCAGCCGCCCAGCGATAAGGGCAAGCGGGGCAAATTGTATTACGCCACACAGGTTTCAGCCCGTCCGCCGAAATTTGTGCTTTCGGTGAATGATAAGGAATTATTCCACTTCACCTATCTACGCTTTCTGGAAAATCAAATTCGTGCGGCCTATCGTTTCGACGGCGTGCCCATTATTATGGAACTTAAAAACCGATGAAGACGGCACTACTTTTCTTTTTATGTTATTTGATCGGCACCATTTCCGGCGCCTACATTGTGGGCATGCTCTTTCGTCATAAAGACATTCGTAAGGAAGGGAGCGGCAACGCCGGAACGACAAATGCTATACGGGTCATGGGCAAGAAATTAGGCTATACGACATTTGCCATCGACGTATTAAAGGGCGTTGCGGTCATGCTATGGGTAGCGCCTATGCTCGACGAATCCATTCGTCTCTTCGCAACACTTTTTGTCGTACTGGGTCATGATTACCCCTTTTATTTAGGCTTTCGCGGCGGAAAAGGCATCGCCACAACCTTCGGCGCATGGGGTACCATTGCGCCGCTATATGTAGCCATTGCCGCTGTAGGCGGTATTTTGACCGGGAAAATTAGCCGCTATGTAAGTTTAGGTTCTTTGGCATTTCTTTCCGTCGTGTCGATTTTAATGATTTTTTCTTGGAGAGGTAGCACATGGAATGTGCTTGCTATCGTACTCGTTTGGATTCTCGGCTTCCTTCGCCATCGCAGCAACATACAACGCATAAGAGAAGGAACAGAGAATAAAGTGGGAGGTTGATTGTTTGAACATCGGAGTTATCGGATCGGGTAGCTGGGGGAGCGCCATAGGAAATTTATTGGCGACCATCGGCCACGACGTTCATATGTATACCAGAAGCGACGAGCAATATCGTCGCATGAAAGAGTATGGCGACAACCCTCATTATTTAAAAGATTTTCACTTTGCCCCTTCCGTTCAATTTCACTGTAATTTCGACGAAGCTGTTCGAGATACGGACGTAATTGTCCTTGCCGTACCTACAGCCGCTATTCGGGAGACGATGGAAAAGATCAGAGACAACGGATCCCGCGCTATTATCGTCAATTTAGCAAAGGGATTGGAGCAAGGGAGCCATTTACGGGTATCGGAAATAGCGAAAGCTATTCTTCCCGAAAATCCTTTTGTCGTCTTATCCGGGCCCTCCCATGCGGAAGAGGTGGCCAAGCTTTTGCCCACTACCGTTCTCGTGTGTTCGGAAAATAAGGACATCGCCCTTAAAGTTCAAGATCTCTTTACATACGATGCCTTTCGCGTCTATGTGCAAGACGACATGATCGGCGTCGAAATAGGCGGTGCGCTAAAAAATATTATTGCATTAGGTGCCGGCTTATCGGACGGATTAGGTTACGGCGACAACGCCAAGGCGGCCCTTATGACGCGAGGTATTACGGAAATTCAGCGCCTTGGCATCGCCTTAGGCGCCAAGCCCGTAACCTTCCAAGGGCTTTCTGGGATTGGCGATTTAATTGTAACCTGTACCAGCGTTCACAGCCGCAATTGGCAATTCGGGAATCGTATCGGCAAGGGCATGGATGTAGAGGAAGCCATCGAGGATATCGGTCAGGTTGTAGAAGGTTATAAGACCACAAAAGCTGCCTACGAATTGGCGAAGGATATGGGAATCGAAATGCCCATTACGGAAAAGCTGTACAAGGTTCTCTACGGCGGACTTGAACCGCGCCGTGCCGTTTTGGATCTTATGCAACGACCCAATAAACACGAAAACGAGAAGATCTTTTTATTATGAAGCGACCGGGAAATTACAAAACAAAACTGCGACGCAAACGTCGATCGAAAATGCGTCGACGGCGACTTTTATTCTTCCTCTTAGCATTGATGATCGTCGCCGCCATTTCCTTTCTTATCTACACTAAATTTGTGGTGGCACCTAAAACGGCTATGCCGCAGGTCGTGGAATATCGTGATGTGGTAAAAGGCAAAGGATACTTGATTTTTGATGAGAAAGTCGTTTTTACAAAAGCCAACGGCATCGCCATTTACAATGTGCAAGAGGGAAAAAAAGTAGCTAAAAACGTCGCCGTGGCGGATATTAACGTCATGAACGACAACTCCAAGGTGAAGGATCAATTAATCCGCATTCAGGCAGCTATCGATTTTAAAAACGACAGTTCAAATGAGGAGGAAAAAGAAGACAAACAGCGTGAGGATGAGACGGTCATTCGTAACATTCAACGCTTTATTCGCGACGAAGATTATGAAAAACTTGTCTCCTCCATTAACACCTTGGATTTAAGTACGAAACATACGGTAAATGTTTCGGAATTGAACGAGCTTTTAAAGCTTTCCATTTCAGATCTTGAAGAAGAAAAAGAAAAGCTTACGGAAAAGATCGCCTCTACGAGCAACGATTATAAATCACCCATATCCGGCATCGTCAGCTATACGTTCGATGATTTCAAAAAAGACCTATCCCTTGAACTCCCCGATGAAACCTTTACGGCGGATTACTTGAAAAAGGTCAACGTAACCGAAATTACGAGGGGAAAGAGCAAGGTCAAGGAGAAGAGAGCCTTCTTCCGCTGTATCGGCGATACTTTTTATAAAATTGCACTTCCCATCGACGATGTGCGACTCTTGAGCCCTTATGTCGGAAAATTTGTACCCGTACGTATCGGAAAAGTTATGACTCAAGCATACGTTAAGGACATTAATGAAGATGACAGTGGCACCGTCGCCATTTTGGAATTAAAAGACCACCTGCAACAAGTTTACGTACCTCGAAATCAAAAGGTAGTGGTCATTAAGGACACCCTTCCGGCAGTAAAAGTGCCGAAAGAGGCCGTCGTAAAAGGTAAAAAAGGTCAGATGGGCGTTTACGTTAACGCCGTACGCCACTTCGTAAAATTTATTCCCGTCGACGTATTAGCGGTGCGAGGGAATTATGCCATATTAAGTCTGGGCGACAGCAAACAAACCGTAGCCGTTTCAGGCGGCAAGCGCGGCAAAACCATTCGCCCGAATGATGAGATTATTACCGAGCCTAAAAAAGTAAATCGGGATAAGATAGTGTATCAATAAGGAGTTGGTAAATTTGTCCGTTATGGAAGAAAATCTGAAGCGCGTGCGCGAAGAAATAGAGAAAAGCCGTGAGCACAGCGTAACAGGCGAAGAGGTAAAACTCATTGCCGTTACGAAAACCCACGGCGTCGATGCTATTGAGGAAGCCATTAAACTCGGCGTTACCGATATTGGAGAAAACAAAGTTCAAGAGCTTACGGAAAAAATGGACATTATCGGCGATAAGGTTCGCTATCATATGATTGGAAACTTGCAATCAAATAAGGTAAAATATATCTATCGAGATGTCGCTCTAATTCATTCGCTGGATCGTTTGTCTCTGGCAAAGGAAATTGAAAAGCGCGCCGAGCAAACCGATCATATTGTTCCCTGTTTGGTACAGGTCAATATAGGCGATGAAGCTTCCAAGGGGGGCTTGGCTTACGACGGCGTGTTGCCTTTTTTAGAATCCATTCTCGACTATGAACACATCAAAGTCGAAGGATTAATGGCAATTGCACCGAATGTAGAGGATGAGGCGTATTTAAGAAAACTATTTCGAAAAATGTTCGCCCTCAAAGAAGACATTGAAAGACGCCGGTATGAAGGGGTTCATATGAATCATCTTTCCATGGGCATGAGTAATGATTTTACCATTGCCATTGAAGAAGGCGCGAACATGGTACGTGTGGGCAGTCGTATTTTTGGAAAACGACATTATTAAGGAGGAAGACATGGCAGATTTCGGCAGTAAATTAAAAAAAGCATTTGGTTTTGGTGACGATTACGATTACGATGACGAGTACGAATACACAGAAGATGAGAAATTCCAAACAACGGAAGTAGAACCTATTACGACGACTCGTACACAAAAAGCGGCTCCTTCCGTTCGCCACAAAGATAACGGCAGCGTCCTCAGTATTCAAACCAAGGCGTCAATGGTTATTACCATTCACGAACCTTTAAGTTACGATGAGTCGCCGAAGATTGTAGACGATCTTAAAGAACACAAGGCTGTCGTTTTAAACTTTGAACAATTGGATCTCGACGTTAAACGGGAAATTTTCGATTTCGTAAACGGCGCTCTTTATGCCATCGAAGGCAAGATTCAAAAGGTAAACAAAGACATTTTCATTCTTGCACCGGCAAACATCGCCATCGACGGTTTAAAAGAAGAGCTTCAAAACTCGGGCATTTTCCCCTGGTAATATGCTCGACAAGAATTTAATCTTACAACATATTCAAGAACCTGAAAAAATCACTATGCTGCGTCATATCCTTGATTTACCGGAGATCGCTTCGAGAAATTATACAGTGACAGCTAGTGATTTTTTAGATCCTTACGAGCAACGACTCGTACAATCCATTCTTCATCATTTTCCCGATGTCGACGCCCATTTCTATCCGGAAGGGGAGAGAGAACGTAAAATCATCGTATTTTCACCGCCCTTTGTCGAAACGAGCGAGGAAGTGGTAGCCTTTAAATTTCAGCCTAAGGAAGAAGTGAGCCATCGGGAGGTTTTGGGATCAATAGTATCCATCGGCATCGAGAGAAGCAAAATCGGCGACATTGTCATAGAAGACGGAGTCTATGTCTTTGCAAAAAGGGAAATTGCCAATTTCATCGCACTCACCCTAACAAAAATAAGACATCAGCCGGTAAAGGGGGAATTGATTCCGGTTGACGACGTACCCGTTCCCGAAGAGCCTTGGCTAAAAAATACGGCGGTAGTACAATCCATGCGAATCGACGCCGTCGTGCGTGCCGTTACACATTTTTCACGAGATGATATTCGGGGAAAACTCGCTAAAGGCTTTATTAAAATTATCTTTAAGTCGATTAAAAAGGCTCATGAAGAAGTTAAGCCGGGGGATCTCTTGTCGGTTAGAGGCTTTGGCCGCATCGCCGTATTCGATGATATAGCCGTAACGAAAAAGGGAAAAGTCAGATTTACCTACGGAACATTATAACAATAGGAGAACTATGGTCAGTATATTATTAATTGCACTTATCGCGCTGGACCAACTAAGTAAATTGTGGGTTCTTGCCAATTTAAAAGGAGCGGAAGCTATGGAAATCATTCCTAATTTCTTCCAACTCCTTTACGTGGAAAATCGCGGAGCCGCCTTCGGTATTTTACAAGACGGGCGTCCGCTTTTTATCGTGATTACCCTCGCCGTTATCGGCGGTTTGGTTTACGGCCTTTACGGCAAACGACACGAACTTAGCCGCGTCATGGAAATAGCCCTTGTCTTAATCTTAGCCGGCGCCATCGGAAACTTTATCGATCGATTGCGTCTACACTATGTCGTAGACTTTTTATCCTTCGACTTTTTCGGCCATCCCTTTGCCGTTTTTAATTTGGCAGACAGCATGATTGTCATCGGCACTCTTCTTCTTATCATTCAATTATTTTTGAAAGAAGAGAAAGCGTCATGAAGACCCGTTTATTTGTAGCTGATCGGGATGGTGTTCGTCTGGATATCTATTTGGCAGATCAGCTGGAAATGAATCGCTCCCAAATAAAAAACGGCATAACATCCGGTCGAATTCTCGTCAACGGAAAAAAAGTAAAGGCGGGCTACAGTTTAAAAACGGGGGATGAAATTCACTTCGAGGAAGAAGAGGAGCACGTGATCGAGCCGAAAGATTTAGGCGTGAACATACTCTACGAAGACGACTACATTGCCTGCGTTGACAAACCTTACGGCCTCGTCGTGCACCCCGGCGCCGGGGAAGAAGAGGAAACCCTGGTTCATCACATCCTCTGGCGTTTCGGCAAAGTGGCAAAGGGCAGCGATCCCTTGCGACCCGGCATCGTTCATCGCCTGGACAAAGACACCTCTGGCGTCATGGTCGTCGCCAAGACAGACGAAGCCTATGACGGCCTTATAGAATGTTTTAAAACGCGAGCCGTGGAAAAACGCTACGACGCCATTTGCCACGGTGTGATTCGTGAAATGGGAACCATCGATTCTCCCATAGGTCGTGATCCTCGCCGTCGCACACAAATGGCGGTGAACGTTCATCCATCCAAACCTGCTCACACGATTTACGAGCCGGTCATGGGTTTTCGCGATTCCACATTATTAAAGGTGCAGATTTTAACGGGAAGAACCCATCAAATTCGCGTTCACTTGCAATCTATACATCACCCCGTGGTCGGAGATCCCATTTACGGCGTTAAAAGAGAACGTAACGGAAAGCTTCTGCTTCACAGTGCAAGCATCAAATTTCGCCACCCCATAACCGACGAAATAATCTATGCGGAAGCTCCCATGCCGGAACGTTTACTTTCATATATACGAAAGGAGGAAGGCGACCTATGCATAAAATACTAGACGAACTGGCCATTAAGCGCGCCATCGCCCGCATTGCCAACGAAATAATCGAAAGCAATAAAGGGCTCGACGACGTGGTGTTGATCGGCATCATAACGAGGGGAGAATTTTTGGCTCGTCGCCTTTGTGAAAAGCTGGAGGAAATTGAAAACATTCGCGTCCCCGTCTACAGTCTTAATCCGGAATTTTTCCGAGATGATCGTCGCCATCACGATTTTACAGTCATGGACTTTATGGGAAAAATCGACGATAAGCGCGTCGTATTAGTTGACGACGTACTTTACACCGGCAGGACAGTGCGCGCCGC
>QWBY01000439.1_pt1 | contig 30504 bp, 28 predicted proteins | sample 1972471 | NCBI WGS metagenome assembly QWBY01 (sample SAMN09866722, study PRJNA288562) | Human gut metagenome isolate term6_stool, whole genome shotgun sequencing... | reverse complement strand
AGCCCGGTTGCGCCGATGGTACTGCAATGCAATGCGGGAGAGTAGGTAGCTGCCTTCTTTGATTGAGAGCCCCACGGAGAAATCCGTGGGGCTCTTTTTGGTTGTACGCCTGGCATGAGCATTATCTAACGGGTGCAAGTCCTTGGTAAGCCCTAATAGCTGGAATACTGGCGAGGACTCAGCGGAAGATTCGTTCGTATGCTTGACATGCGATATTTCTTTGCCCGTCTGCTTCTGTCGTTGATAGGCCGTCCACAACCCATCATCGCTCACTTGGAAACCAGAGTGAAATGATAGCCACAATCCAGACATTTATGCAGTTGTACTCCTTTACGAACACCATTCTTTTTTGTGGGTACTGACACATGCCAAACATCATTTAGAACATACTAACTTTGATTTTGAGACATTTTAAATGCCCATAAAGTCTGTGTGCATCGGAAAGATAACGATGTGTCAGCCTACACGATGAGCAATAGGTCTTCTTTTTTAATCTCAAAACAACTTTTTTTCTTTTAACACAAATTATTTGGTAGTTCCAAATAATTTTGTACTCTCTCTCTCTCTCTCTCTCATATAATTTAGGTATATCTTCTTTCATCCCCCTTTCTGCGCATTATGCTTTGGTGCGCAGCGACTCTTTGTGTCCTTTTGTGGAAGATAATTCCTTGCCATCTTCTATGGTTGTGTGTTCAGAAATCAAAAGTCATATTCAAAATTTATTGTAGCGTTATGAGTAAAACAGAAACCATTGCCGCCGTTGTCAAGGCGGCTTACGTTCGTCCCCGCATCGCTTGCTATGCAACAGAGTTCGAGTCCTCGCTTTGTGCAGGAACTCCAATTGGTGGTGAACATAAGCCTGCTCTTCCCGATCCCGAAGGTGATCTTAATGAAGAGGAAGAACCTTAAAGTGGCAAGAGGACAACTCTTAAATACTTTATTAGTAATAACCATTTTTTAATGAATTAATTTTATAAGCGATTTATACAAATGAAAACAAAATTATTTATCTTATTTGCGGCTTTCGCAGCTGCATCTGCGCTGATGAGTAGCTGCTCCAACGAAGAGAGCACGGCTACCACCAATGATCAGCTTACCGCCTTTACCGGTGGTATCGTTACCGAGGTTCCTATGGAGCGTGTACAGATTGGTACTCCCGGTATTACCACTCGTACTTCCATGGATCGTGACGCCATCGGTGGTGAAGGTGTCTTCCTTTGGGAGCCTAACGACGTGATCTATGTAGAGGACGAAAACAACAAGTTATGCAAGAGTCTGAATACAATCAACGAGTCAGCCCCCCGCACAACATTCTTGGTAGATGGCTCTTACACCACCAAGGGTCAATACGACGTGTACTATTGTGGCACCAACTCTGGTGCCGGTGCAAAGAAAGTAGTTATCGCCGACAATCAGACCCAAGTAGCCTTTAACAACACCAAGCATTTTGGTGCCGTTGGCGATTGCGGTGTGGCAAAGGCAACGAAGACTACTGTTGCAGGCAAGAGCGGCTATCGTTTCGATTTGCAGCACAGGGCATCCTATCTTTGCTTCCTTCCCTATATACCATCTCAGCAGGATCGCGCAAACTTTAAGATCAGACGCATAGAGATCACCTCAAACGCCAACAATATTTCCGGTACTTATGATCTTAGCCAAACAGGTCTTTCCGGTGCGGGTGATTCAAAGACCATTACGCTTAATGTCGGTACTGATGGAAATGGTCTTGCGCTTGCTGACCCAAGTACAGCAACGACAAGTATAAAGAACTCACTTTACGTCGTTATCGCTCCCGGCACACGTAAGTTGAGCGTGAAATATACGGTCTTTAGCATCAAGGAAAATAAGGAGTTGACACTGACCAAACACTACAAATCCCATAACTTTGCCGTCAATCGGATTTGTGATATTCCGGTAAGCCTTGGTTCTGCAGATCTTAACGGTGGTCATAAGAATGCCGATGGTTCCGATGAATTAGAAGAGGACGGTGTTGCTTTTACTTACACAGGTAAAAATTATTATCTGTGGGATGCCGCAGAGAACTATTGGTCCGGTCACGAGTGGGATGCTTCTGTCGCTTGGCAGCCAACAACGGAAGGTGCATCAAACGACGGTTATCCCAAGTCCAAGGCTGCCGATGGTGCTCGTTGGTATAACGAAGGCAGCGGTGCTTTCGAGGCTTCCGTCAATCCCCTCTTCAATCAGCTTCCCAATGCCAATGAAATTGGTTGGTACGTACTGAAAGGTGATGCTCATTGGGACAATAGTACCCAGTGGGAAGTTTTCGGCAAGACTTATACTGGTGGTATATGGTTAAAGAAGCTCAGCGTCATCGCTCAAGAAAACGGCAAGAAGCCTGCTGACTTAAAGCTTAAGGATCCTAAGGGCAATGATTTGCGTGCCTCTTACGACTACTACAGCATTTCTCCTAAGAACGGCAAGCCTTCTGATAGTGTGATTGATAATTACTTTTTCCTCCCTGCGTTGGGCTGGTACGACAAAGGTAAGCTTAGCTACCTCGGTTCCCTCGGTAACTATTGGTCGTCCAGTGCTGATCCCAGCGATAGTGGTGGCGCGTACGCCCTGTACTTCAACAGTGGTTTAATGGACGTGGGCTACGGCGACTTCCGCCGCTACGGGTACGTGGCGCAGCCGTTTGAGTAGTCTCCCCCGATAGTTTATCCCAAATCGGTCATTAGAAAACGTCGCTTTCATTTTGTCTTGAAATAGAACGAAAGATGCATATCGTGTTAGCATACAGATGCTATAATGATGGCACAGTCTGCTATAATCTGACTTTTTGCACGAAAAAATCTCTAATGACCGATTTGCATTTTGGTTAAGGGAGACTTGCTTTTTGAAAAAGAAAGCTCGAAGTCCTATTATAAAGGGCTTCGAGCAAGATTAATATGTGGTTTTGAGTTTTACCGGGCAGCAATAATATTTTCTTTTCTTCACCTTGCTGCCTTACCAACATTTGTTGTTTTTATTTAAAATCATCTCCAGACCATGCGTACTTGTCGTCATCCTCGACGCTATCATCAAAGTCAAATTGTTTGGCGCCTGCAGCATCGTCTTCTCCAGATGCGTTCACTGTCTTCAAGAGATCTTTGGGATTTATGATCAATATATCGATGAGGGGCTGTTGATATTTCTTCTTCATTTGTTTGTCTATTTAATAATTTTCTTTCCGTTCTGAATGTAGATGCCTTTTGGTAAGTCTTGGAGATTTCCCATAGGGCTAGCCATGCGTCCGTCGATGGTATAGATGGGAGCATGCGATGGTTTGCTTTCAATGGGGTTGATTTGCTCTATACCCGTAGCCGATCCATCCCAAATCTTGAGTTCGATGTGTTTGGCCATGCTGTCTTGTTGTTTTGAACGTAGGTAAGCACGGAAAGGCTTAAACGAAGCACCGGTAGACTTCACATAATTGAATTTCTGTGTATTGAAGCCAAAAATGTAATTGCCATATCCATTCTCTGTTGCAGGCAAGTTACGGTATTTATAGGTGCCGATGAAATCGCCATCAACAATCTTGCTGGCTGGTATCTGCTTGTTGGAGAATTCCAGTGGTGTTTCATGCGCTGTCGTGATAGCTGCCTGTGGTTCTATCAGATAAGGCTTGTCGGCCTCTGTTGCAGTCACTTCCTTGAAGGTGGCTTCGTTGTCATTGGCACTCATGAACTCGTATGCTTTTGATACGTTGAATTTGGACAATTCTGTTGCGTCCATGGCAAAGGGTAGGCAAATGGTGGACATGCTATGATAATCGCCGTTGGCATCTTGTCGGCGGACGAAGTTACGGTCAAACCATACTTTGTCAGCCGTGAATGTTTCTTTCACGCCAAAGGTGTATCCGCTCTCCATGTATTGCTTGTTGTCGTCGTCAGCCCATGCTCCTGTATGTACAAAGCAGTGTTCGTCATTACTGTCAGTTTGGCGCACGCCTTTGTCGGTGAGATAGAGCAATGGAGTTCTACCGTTTATAACCACATTGCAGGGGTGTTCGTGCCCCGCATGTCCCAGTGTTGTCTCTGGATTTACCTTGACTACACGGTTAAGGTTGGCTCCGCGGTCGAAGAGGCTGAACTTGTTTTCAGCTGACAGGTCTATCCATGACTCGTCAATATCCTTGTCTGCTTTGGTGAATTGGAGTCTGTTGGCCGATGTCTGGTAGAAGCCTGGTTGGTCTGGTCTCCATAGCAAGAACACGTCACTTACTTCGAAAGGCTTGTCAGATGTAAGCACAATCCATACGCGTGCTTCAATGTCGGTCATGTCGGCAGATGCCTGGTTGAGTTGAATAGGTGCCTCCAGCTTGACCCATCCGCCGTTGCCGTTGCGTTTGAGGAAATCTACGCGCCCGTTGGTGTTCACAGTTCCATAGGCAGTGTTTCCTACTGTTCTGTTGTCAATGCCTACGCCAGCCACGCGTCCCCATTCCCATGTTACGGGAACTTCCTGATAGTTGGTACGGTCGAAGTATTTATAGTTCATCTCTATGATGCTCCCTTTTTCAGCTCGCACAATGGCTTGTGTAAGGGCATATAGCTTTTCGTTGTCCTTGTCCTTGAACAGATTTAGTGGAATGGTTGTGCCGAGTGTCAGCTGATACTTTTGACTCTCCTCGTTGAAAGGAGACTTAACTACGCTCTTGCTGTCCACCTTTCCTCTCCAGTCGAGTGCATCTTCCACATACTCGTTCCTGGCAGTCCACATGCCGTCTCCCACAAAGTGAGTAAACTCATCCCAAACTGGGTTCAAGAGATAGGTTCCGTCGCCTCTGTCTAACATGTAGGTCACGCTCTTGTTCTGTTGTAGGTTTTCCGTGTCAAACCTGTTCCACAGGTTGGTGCGGTAGTTGCGAACGTTACCTTCTGTAGTGCTGTAGCATTTGGCTTGCTCGTCCAGCGGGTGGCGAATGCGCAGTGTCTCAAGTATTTCTCCATTTGGCTTTTGGAAAAATATCTTGATGCTACGCTGCAAGTCGAGGTTCCACCAAAATCCATTTGGGGTAACAGCCTCGTCAGTGACCATCACTAGACCTTCGTTCTCATCATCAACATATGCATTATAGTAGTGAAAGTGGGGGAAATACTCTGACTGTGATGACACATCGTAAGCGTATTGTCCGTTTGCATAGTACAAAGAAACTTGAACAGTACCTGAGGATTGGAACCAGGGTATGTTAGATGCAGGGTCGTTATCGCCTGCTGTTCCGATGCGCATACCGAAATCTTCCCACTGTGCGTTTGCCATGCGGTTGGTCACGCGTGTGTTGCGGAACGAGAAGGTTATCTTTCCTTGCGCATAGCCATTGTAGGTGTAGCCATTACTTGAAAAGGTGGTGGGATGAAGCTTAGTTGTGTAAGTGTACAGCCATTCGGTCTGGTTTGCGTTCAGCGTCCATTTATTGTCACCAGCCTTGACTGTGACAGATGGCAAGAGCGCAATACACATGATTAGAAATGTGTGTAAATGTTTTCTTTTCATCATTGTTTGTTTGATATAATTTTTGTTTGATATAATTAGGGTCTGCTTTATGGGAGAAATGGCTGTGTTATGTGGCAATGCAGAGTGCATAGGCATACCATTGCTTGGATTGGAAAAGCAATCTGTCAGTATATTCGTTCCCTCTTTCCTTAATTTGATGCAAAGGTATGTATAAATCTTTTATAATGATTTACCCCCCCCCGTATTTAACTAATGTTAACATTATAAAAATTACCATCTTTGGATATAATAATAGGTTAGTGTCAGGGATTCTGTCTAAATCGGTCATCCGACCGCTCGTGCATAATTTAGATGATGTCAGCTATGCAATGCTGATAGAGAAGGAACGTTTCGATGCGCTGTGGGACGTTGACGACCGTCGGAATTGACAGTCTGTTTATCATGAATGAGCAATATTACATCTATTGTAGCGTTATTATGACGTTATGCAATGGACCGATAGAATACGGCAGGTAAAGATTTTCCTCGTAGTGGCAGCAATATTGATTGCTGTTGCCTCCTTGGTGGCATCAAATATCCTCACGAAAGATTTGGCTCAACAGGAGCGCAGTCGCATGGAAGTCTGGGCCGAGGCCATGCGGGTGCTAAGCCAGGCTGACGAAAACACCGACTTGGCGTTAGTGCTGAAGGTGCTGAACGGGAATAATACGATTCCCGTGGTCGTCATTGACAGCAGCAACTCTGTGACGGATTTCCGCAATGTACGCATCAGAGGCAAGAACTATGAAGACAGCATCCGTCAGGTGACAGCTATGGCCAAGCGGCTGCAAACCAGTGGACAGAGCATTCGTATTCCGTTGTCAGCCAATGGAAACGATTACATTGATGTCTGTTATGACGACTCGCTGATGCTTCGGCGTCTGGCACTCTATCCTTATGTTCAGTTGGGTGTGGTCATGTTGTTTGTCGTGGTAGCCATTTTTGCCCTGTTGACCTCCAAGCGTGCCGAGCAGAATAAAGTCTGGGTGGGGCTGTCGAAGGAAACGGCCCACCAGTTGGGTACGCCCATCTCCTCGTTGATGGCCTGGACGACGATATTGAAAGAGTCGTATCCTGACGACAAGTTGCTGCCAGAGATGGACAAGGACGTCAGGCGTTTGCAACTCATCGCCGACCGTTTTTCCAAAATAGGCTCACTTCCAGAGCCTGTCCCAGCCAGCTTGAACGAAGTGCTCGACCATGTGATTGACTACATGGACCGGCGCACGTCGAAAAAGGTGGTGATGCAGAAGGATTTTCCTGACAACGACGTCATTGTGAAAATGAATGCGTCGCTCTTCGAGTGGGTAATTGAGAACCTTTGCAAGAATGCTGTCGATGCAATGGGTGGCGAGTCGGGACAAATCACTCTTCATGTGGAGGAGACCGACAACAAGGCTATTATAGAGGTGAGCGATACGGGTAAGGGAATCAAGAAGAAAGATATCGGAAACGTGTTCCGTCCCGGCTTCACCACCAAGAAACGCGGTTGGGGGTTGGGGCTAAGCCTCGCCAAACGCATAGTGGAGGAGTATCATCGTGGACGCATATTCGTAAAGTCGTCAGCGATAGGAAAGGGGACGACCTTCAGGATAGAACTTTCGAAACAGCAATAATCTCCGTCGAATTAGGCTTCGGAAATCGGACGGTTTCCAACTTGCAAACGAGCAATCACCCTCGATAATTCAAAAGCTAAGCTTTCGCCAGACGAAAGGTCAGCTTTTGTTCCCCGATAGGTGAGCTTCCGCATTGCGAAAGGTCACCTATTGTTTTTAGGTTTATAATTCGTTGATTGTCATTTGGTTGTAGCTCTTGCTATGGTTCGCTACCGCCGAGTCGTCGCTCATGCGTTTTCCTTATCCCACTGACTATAATTCATGCCTTGGAACGTCCCGTATGATGCAATGAACAGTCGTGTACAAACAGTTGGTTTCCATGTCTCCCAAAGAAAATGAAATAGCAAGAATCATCCTTTTTTTCTATTTTCTATCTATAATTTGCTAATTATCAGAAAATATTCGTAACTTTGCAACCCGATTATGGACTTGGAAACCCTTAAAATCGATTTGAAAGGTCTGAATGAAGGCTTGAATAGCTTTGAGTTCGACCTGGATGATGCTTACTTTAAGGCTGTTGATGCTCCTGAGGTAAGTGAAGGTGCTGTGCATGTATCGCTTGATATCGTCCGCACCAGCGACGACTTCTTCACGTTGGAGTTCAGAGAGAAAGGAACGGTTGTCGTGCCGTGCAATCTCTGTCTCGACCCTATGGAGCAACCCATCGAGACCACTGAGCATCTTGGGGCTAAGTTCGGAAATGAATACTCAGAAGATGACGACTGTGTGACTGTGGCCGAGAACGAAGGAATACTCGATGTCTCATGGCTCATCTACGAATTTATAGCCCTCGCAATCCCTATCAGGCATGTGCATGCACCTGGAAAATGCAACTCTGCTATGACACGGGCTCTCGAAGAGCACTCTGCCGCCCGAAGCGGTGAGGGAGAGGAGAAACCTATAGATCCGCGCTGGGCAGCTCTATTAAAATTAAAAGAATAAAATATTAAAAGTTTAAAAGAATTATGGCACATCCTAAAAGAAGACAGTCAAAGACTCGTACACTCAAGAGAAGAACTCACGATAAGGCAGTAGCTCCTACACTTGCAGTATGTCCTAACTGCGGTGCTTACTACGTTTATCACACAGTTTGTCCAACTTGTGGATACTATCGTGGCAAGGTCGCTATTGTTAAGGAGACTGTAGAGTAACAACAATGGAGAAGATAAACGCAATCATCACTGGTATAGGTGGCTATGTGCCCGACTATGTCCTTGGTAACGAGGAATTGTCGCGCATGGTTGATACCAGCGATGAATGGATTATGGCCCGTGTGGGCATCAAAGAACGTCGCATTCTGACCGAAGAGGGACTCGGAACGAGCTATATGGCCCGCAAGGCTGCCAAGCAACTTCTGCAGAAAACAGGCGTTGATCCCAACAGTATCGATGCGCTTATCGTCACTACGACTACTCCTGACTACAAATTTCCTTCTACCGCTTCAATCGTTATCGGCAAGTTGGGACTGCAAAATGCGTTCGGATTCGACTTCTCCGCTGCATGTTGCGGTTTTCTATACACACTCGATGTGGCTTCGACGATGATTCAGAGCGGGCGCTACAAGAAGATTATTGTCATAGCAGCTGACAAAATGTCGTCGGTGGTTGACTATACCGACCGTCAGACATGCGTGCTCTTCGGCGATGGTGCTGCCGCAGTGCTGGTAGAGGCTACCACAGAGCAGAATATTGGAGTGCAGAACTCCTTCCTCCGCACTGACGGTGACGGCCTTCCGTTCCTCCACATGAAAGCCGGCGGTTCAGTCTGCCCCCCCTCTCACTTCACGGTTGATCATCATTTGCACTACCTCTATCAGGAGGGGCGCACCGTTTTCCGCTATGCGGTTACGAATATGAGTAGCGATGTGGCGCAAATCATGAAGATAAACAACTTGTCGGAAGCCGACGTCAATTGGGTCGTGCCTCACGAAGCCAACCTTCGCATCATCGAGGCTGTGGCAAAACGTGCCAATCTGCCGCTTGAGAAGGTGCTCATCAACATCGAGCATTACGGCAACACCAGTGCGGCGACGATACCTCTTGCCATTTGGGACTTCGAGTCAAAGTTGAAGAAAGGTGATAATATGATCTTTACCGCATTCGGAGCAGGATTCGTACACGGCGCATCATACATCAAATGGGCATACGACGGAGCTTCTGCAGTGGCAAAGAAATAAACTCTAAGTAGTATAAACTTATCAACGCATCTTTCTTTTCGAATAAAGACAGGTGCGTTTTTTAGATTAAGGAACTTTTATTCTGAAGAAATGCATAAAGCTGGATTTGTAAACATTGTGGGAAATCCGAACGTCGGAAAAAGTACGCTGATGAACCAACTCGTCGGCGAGAAAATAAGTATCGCCACTTTCAAGGCGCAGACCACCCGACATCGCATCATGGGCATAGTCAATACCGATGACATGCAGATTGTCTTTTCAGACACGCCTGGTGTGTTGAAGCCTAACTACAAGATGCAGGAGATGATGTTGCATTTCTCTGAGTCAGCATTGGCCGACGCCGATATACTACTCTATGTGACGGATGTGGTCGAGAATCCAGAGAAGAACATCGATTTCTTGGAGAAAGTGGGCAAAATGGACATCCCTGTCATACTGCTTATCAATAAAATTGACGAGAGCGACCAAAAAAAGCTGGTCGAACTCGTGGAACGGTGGCACTCTCTACTACCCAAAGCTGAGATTCTGCCAATATCGGCTAAGAACAAGTTTGGCATCGATGTGCTCATGAAGCGCATTCAGGAACTATTGCCCGAAAGTCCGGCCTATTTCGATAAGAATCAGCTGACCGACAAGCCTGCGAAATTTTTCGTAACGGAGATAATTCGTGAGAAAATCTTGCGTTATTACGATAAGGAAATCCCCTATTCCGTTGAAGTGGTCGTGGAGCGTTTCAAAGAAGAGACAAAGCAAATCAACATCAATGCCGTCATATACGTGGAGCGCGACAGTCAGAAAGGTATTATCATCGGCCATCAGGGAATGGCCCTGAAGAAGGTTTCCACCGAGGCACGCAAAAGCCTTGAACGCTTCTTTGACAAGAAAATCTACCTTGAGACCTTTGTAAAGGTTGATAAAGACTGGCGCAACTCTCAGAAAGAATTGAATAATTTCGGATATAATCCAGAGTGAAATCATCTCTGCGGACCATCTGAAAGCAAGGGGTGAGCTGTCAGAACCACAACTCTATGGGGCTCGTGACAGACTGATGCCCATTCGAACAAGCAAACAACCTGCCCTAACTGTTTAGTAGGGCACACTCTCGCACAAAGCGAGGGCTGGGAGATGGTCATTCCCGGCAATATGAAAGAAGGTGCGTGACCTCACCTTACCCCTCTTCTGTGAAGGAAATGAGGGAAAGACCTTTATAAAAATGGCAAATTTAGTAGCAATTGTTGGTCGTCCGAATGTGGGCAAATCAACACTTTTCAACCGATTAACCCAGAGCCGCCGCGCCATCGTGAGTGATACCGCAGGCACCACTCGTGACCGTCAGTATGGCAAATGTCAATGGAACGGACGCGAATTTTCAATCGTTGATACAGGAGGATGGGTCGTCAATTCCGATGATATCTTTGAGGATGCCATCCGCAAGCAAGTAATCGTGGCAACAGAAGAAGCCGACTTCGTGCTGTTCCTCGTTGACAACGAGACGGGAGTTACGGATTGGGATCAGGATGTTGCCCAAATACTCCGTCGTACCAAACTTCCCGTCATCCTTGTCGCAAACAAGGTTGACAATAGCGGAGAATATTACATGTCGGCGGAGTTCTATAGCCTCGGCTTGGGTGACCCGGTCTGCATCAGCGCACAGACAGGAAGTGGTACTGGCGAACTGCTCGACCTTATTTTATCGAAACTTCAGGATCTGCCTGAAGAGAATATTGAGGACGAAATACCCCGTTTCGCTGTTGTTGGCCGTCCTAATGCTGGCAAGTCGAGTCTAATCAATGCCTTTATAGGTGAGGACAGGAACATCGTCACAGAGATTGCAGGCACCACTCGTGACAGTATCTATACCCGTTATTCAAAGTTCGGCTTCGATTTCTATCTGGTTGATACTGCCGGTATTCGTCGAAAGAACAAGGTAACGGAAGATTTGGAGTTCTATTCTGTGATGCGTTCCATCCGCAGCATTGAGAACTCGGACGTGTGTATTTTGATGATTGATGCTACAAGAGGCATCGAGGCGCAGGACATGAATATCTTCCAGCTCGTTCAACGCAACAACAAGAGTCTGGTAGTTGTGGTCAACAAGTGGGATCTCGTAAAGGATAAAGACCAGAAAGTTATCTCAACTTTCGAGGAAGCGATAAGAAAGCGTATGGCACCATTCGTCGATTTCCCCATCATCTTTGCATCTGCACTCACCAAACAGCGCATTTTCAAGGTGCTTGAGGTGGCTAAACAGGTGTACTTGAACCGTAAAATACACATCGGAACGACCAAACTCAACGAGGTGATGCTCCCAATTATTGAGGCCACACCTCCCCAGTCGGTGAAAGGAAAGTACATCAAGATAAAGTATTGCTCGCAATTGCCGAACACACAGATACCTTCTTTCGTGTTCTATGCTAATCTTCCGCAGTACGTGAAGGAGCAATACCGTCGTTTTCTTGAGAATAAGATTCGCGAGAACTGGGATTTGACAGGCTGTCCCATCAATGTATTTATCCGTCAGAAGTAAGAACGTACAGGAATGACGGTAAGAAAAATCTCTCATCGCTTGTTGCTCGGCATCATTCTGATGGCTGCTTCGTGTGGGAAGTCTGAGAAAACCGACGACGGAATGATAGCAGCGCATGCTGCAAAGCTCTATTATGAGAACCTGATAAGGGGAAAGGGCGACCAGTTCCTTGACGGAACGGATATGCCCGATACGATTCCAGACGATTATCGCAGACAGTTGTTGAAGAATTTTGAGCAATTTTGTGTGCAACAGAAGGAAGAACACAAGGGCATAGACTCTGTATCCATCAACCATGCCGAGTTTTTTGAGAAGGATAGTACGGCAAGCGTGTTTCTGCTGCTACACTTTGGCGACAGCACGACAGAGCAAATTGTTGTCCCTATGCTCAAGAAAAAGGGCTTATGGATAATGAGATAGTAATAATAAGGCCGCCCATTTGATATAAATGAGCGGCTTTTTCGTATCTATTGGCCAGTCTTTTGCCCCTTCGCGGTTTTGCCGTTGCTGGGGGCTTTGTTGGCTATGATGTCTATTTGTCTTCCATTTCGACTTCCTTTACCTTCTTGAACAAGTCGGAAGCGAACACAAGGTCGTTGAGTTTCTTGTTGTGCGATGAGATGACGGTGTCCTTATTGCCCTGCCATTCCTTTCGTCCGTCGGCGATAAAGAGAATGTTCTCGCCTATTCCCATCACAGAGTTCATGTCGTGCGTATTGATGATTGTCGTGATGTTGAAATCCTTTGTAATGCCTGAAAGCAGCTCATCGATGATGAGTGAGGTCTTGGGATCGAGTCCGGAGTTGGGCTCATCGCAAAAGAGGTACTTTGGATTCATCACCACCGCCCTTGCTATAGCCACGCGTTTCTGCATACCTCCAGAAATCTCTCCTGGATACTTGTGCTCCGCTCCGTTAAGATTCACGCGCTCAATGCACTCCATAGCCTTCCGTTGCCTGTCGCGCAGCGTCATATTAGAGAACATATCAAGAGGAAACTGTACGTTTTCAAGTACGGTGAGTGAGTCGAAGAGTGCCGATCCCTGAAAAATCATTCCCATCTCACGACGCATCAGAATTTTATCTTTCTTCGACATGTTGACAAAGTTGCGGTTATCGTAGAGCACTTCGCCACTTGTCGGTTCGAGGAGTCCCACGAGATTTTGCATGAGCACTGTCTTTCCAGCACCACTTTGTCCGATGATGAGATTGGTTTTCCCATCTTCGAAAACGGTGTTGATGTCGCGGAGCACTTCTTTTTCTCCGAATGATTTATAGAGATGTTTAACTGTAATCATTGTTATCTTCCTCCATTCCTCCCGAAGGAGGAGTGTCCCAGTTGTCAAAGGTGGGATGTGTTGTGTTGTTGTTTTGAAAATCTATTCCCGTTCCTGTCTTCATCATGTGCATTTGCTTTCCATTCAGCTGTTGCTGAGTATCGTTTTCAGCTCAGTAACTGTGTCAGGAATACGTCGCTGAAGAGAATCAGAACGCTTGAGCTCACCACGGCATCGGTCGATGCTACACCCACGGCGACCGATCCGCCTTTCACCGAATAGCCAAAGTATGACGACACGCTGGCAATGATGAAGGCAAAGAAGAGTCCTTTGATGATACTCATGTACATGAACCACGGGTTAAACGAGTGCTGAATGCCCGATGTGAGGTCGGCCGGGGTGATAATATGCCCTAAATAGGCTGTGGCGTAGGCTCCCGTCACACCCGTCGCCGCCGAGAAAATAACCAAAAAAGGCATGATGGTAATGAAACCGGCAATCTTCGGCAATATAAGATAGCTCGCCGAGTTGATACCCATTATCTCCAGTGCGTCAATCTGTTGTGTGACACGCATTGTTCCCAGTTCGGAAGCAATGTTCGACCCGACCTTTCCGGCAAGAATCAGACACATGATACTCGATGAGAACTCAAGCAACATGATTTCTCTCGTCACATATCCCGACACCCAGTGTGGCATCCACGGGCTTTGCACGTTGAGTTTGATTTGGATGCAGATAACAGCTCCGATGAAAAACGATATAAGGAGGACAATGCCAATGGAATCGACACCGAGTTGAGACATCTCTTTGACATATTGTTTGAAGAACATGCGCATGCGTTCGGGTCTGCTGAATGTACGTTTCATGAGCAGCAGGTACTTGCCAAAAGTGGTCAGCCAATTAATTATAAGCATGTTTGTTTCTTTATATTTTCAGATGCAAAAGTAACCAAAATCCACTAAAAACTGCAATATCTTCAATAAGTTTTAGCTTATATCAATGTAATTAGGGTTTATTTTACTACTTTTGCAGCATTGAAGTTCAATAGTTTGATAATTGGATAGAAGGAGAATGAGCAACGGCAGCGTGCGCCGCCTGATTCCCATCTCTTTCTTTGATATATTAACTCCTCAGAAAATGATGTCCGAAACAGAGAATATTATGGTCAGTCCTTCGGAAGAAAAGAACAGCATGCTGCGTACCGAAGGCCTTGTGAAGAGATACGGAAAGCGTACTGTTGCCAATGGTGTGAGCATCAACGTGCGACAGGGTGAGATTGTGGGTCTGCTCGGGCCGAATGGAGCTGGAAAGACCACCTCTTTCTACATGACCACGGGCCTTATCGTGCCTAACGACGGCCATGTGTTCATCGATGATGAAGAAATCACCAAGTATCCTGTTTACAAGCGTGCCCAGGCAGGCATCGGTTATTTGCCACAGGAAGCCAGTGTATTCAGGAAGATGAGTGTAGAGGACAACATCATGAGTGTGTTGGAGATGACAAAACAGACGAAAGAGCAACGGATAGAGAAGATGGAAAGCCTCATTCGTGAGTTTCGCCTTGAGAAAGTGCGCAAGAATCTCGGCGACCGTCTCTCTGGAGGTGAGCGTCGTCGCTGTGAGATAGCGCGTTGTCTGGCTATCGACCCGAAGTTCATCATGCTCGACGAACCGTTTGCCGGTGTCGATCCTATTGCCGTTGAGGACATCCAGCACATTGTATGGCGATTGAAGTTCCGCAACATCGGCATTCTCATTACCGACCATAACGTACATGAGACCCTCAACATCACCGACCGTGCCTATCTGCTCTTCGAGGGGCAAATCCTCTTCAAGGGAACACCAGAGGAACTGGCTGCCAACAAGGTGGTGAAGGAAAAGTATCTCGGTACTGATTTCGTGCTACAGAAGAAAGATTTCCAGCTGATTGACGAGCGTAAGCGGGCGCAGGAAGCAAACGCTACGATAGAATGACAAGCCCATTGCGGCGATTTTTCATCTCAACGGGTGAGTTATGATCACGGAATATCAACGGAATTCCTAATTTCTACTGCCAAGTCGTTTGCAGATTGATGGCGAGATGCTGTAGGCAATTTTGTAAACGACAATACAAATCATCACACTTATGGTGGCATTGGCCAAATGAGCCAGTCCCAACCATCCATTTTGCGAATCGACAATCCACACCGCCGTGACCTTTGTCAGTAGTCGGGCGATGATTCCGTGCAAGGCAAAGATGAAGAATAAGGACTTGTTCAGTGGGTTGTCGGCTTTGTATTGCCTTTTCCTGACGTATTTGCTCGCCAATGCCATCATGACCAAAAAGCCTGCGCAATGTTTGATAAACGCTGAAAGAAACTCAAGACTTGAAGGAATTTCAACCACCCGTTCCAGTATGATGATAGAGGCAAAAACAAACAATCCTTCATAAAGTTTATCGCAAAACCGGAGTATGTCAATCTTCCAAATTCCCAGATAGCTGCCTAATCCAAAGAATATCACCGAGGTGTAAACTGCGGTTGGCAGTGGGATAAGACAGGCTAAGGCCAACAGCACGACACTATATCTATGGCTTCGGAGGACGAAATAGTAGATGGGGGTGCAGAATACAAGAACAATCAGATTGCGCAAGAACCACAGTGGCCCATCAATAGGAGCCGACGACAGCCCTTCCCCGTAGGTTGAAAAGTAGATGTTGAAAACATCGGCAAGCCCCGTCTCGCCGATTGGCTTTATCTCGTTGTTCGAGAGTGACGGAACGACATAGCTCCCAGCCACAAACAAAAGCCAGACAAGGGTGTTCCACAGAAAGTAGGGTATTATAAGACTGTTGACTCTCCGCCCAATCTTGCTCCTGTAGCTTTCGAATGTGAAGTCGGTATTGGCGAAAAACAAGTAGCCCGATATGGCAAAGAACAGCGAATTGGAGAGCCATAATATTTCGGAGAGATAGGCATAGATGCGGCCGTATAAGGAATTCTCACAGTGCAGGTCTGCGACCAGATTCGTATGAATGAGAACTATGAATAATATCAGCACGCAGCGCAACAACTCTATTGTGTTTCTTTCTATTGCTCGGTTGATTGACATACCTCTTTCGGATAGTAGTGATTAAACCTTGATTCCTCGACTTTTTGTTGTTGAATGCGCCGTGGTGTGAAATTCACATGCCTTTGTGTTGCGATGAGAATAGCGAACTCAACGGGCGGTGTGACAAAAGTACGAAAAAAATCCAACAAACTCACTCCTTTGCGTGCGATATTCGTAATCGTTGGTCGATTTAATCCCAATCAGTCATAGGCTGCACTTTCACTATTGGCTGATGAGGATATGTCTTGCTGACTGCTTTCAGTCGCTTGTCAGCATCTTTTCTGCGGTCTGTTCATGCCGTAATCCACGATATTTCTAAACGGACGGCACCCCTTCTGCAAGGCAACCAGTCAAATCCGTATAGCTCCCATGAGTGAATGGTGTCTGAGCATACGTTCCGGTACATGATTTCTGAGAGACGTTTTTAACTGTTTGATTTTCAGCGCTATAAGTTTTGACATTCAAAAGCTGACCTTTTGCTGGCCGATAGCTGACCTTTTGCAAGGTAATAGATGACCTTTTGAATTGCGATTGGTGGCATTGCATCGCTATTTCGTCGTTCTTACCCCAATCATCCATCAGACCGCGCGTTCGCTATCAGGTGATGAGACGATGGCTTCCTGATAGCCATCATTGGTTTGTCGGCATCTTTTCTGCCGTTTTTTTTCGTCGCAAGGCGATCGTCTTACATTCTATTTGTATTCCTTGTCATGCCATGATACGGTCGTATAGGAGGATTGGGACTGTTTTATTATATTAAAAAATGATTTAAAATAAAAATATCGTTATGTGGGTGGTATTGTTTTATTAAAAAAATAAAAAGAGGAGTGCTTTTAATATTTTTTCTTTCAGTAAACATTTGTTATAACTTAATTTTGTGGATGACAAACTGTTATTAAATCCATTCTAAAGGTCGCATATGTCAAAATAAACGTTTTGTTACATAATAAATATATTGAAATTGTTTGCAAATTATAAAATTGCATCATATTAGTTTTTGGATGGATGGAACAATTATGTGAGTTAACCGAATATTATCTTGATTTTTTTAAATATTCTATATTATGAGGAAAATTCTACTTTTAGGATTCATGTTACTGTCGCTTTTTGCAACGGCGCAGGAAACATTTGAAGTGAACCAAATCACCTATGCGGTGACGGGTGAAAGCACAGTTGAGACAAACAAGTACAGCGGTAAGGACGTGAATGTGACTGTGCCTGAACAAGTTCAGCACAATGGTAAGACCTATACGGTTACGGCCATTGGAGCAGAGTCTTTTTCGTGGACAAAGGTACAGTCGGTTGAGATGCCATCCACTATCTTGGCCATTAAAGACAAAGCCTTTCAGTTTGCTGAAATCAATAAGGTGACATTGCCTGCCAACCTCAAAACGATTGGAAGGTCAGCTTACTCGTCAGCAAAGATGGAAGAGCTGGAGATACCGGCGTCTGTTACGGAAATCGGCGAGAATGCCTTTCTTAGTTGCTCGAAACTCAAGACCATCAAATTCAATGAAGGTTTGAAGACTATTGGAAAAGGTGCTTTCTACCATGATGCCTTGGTGACGGAACTCGTTCTGCCGAATACATTGGAGGAAATAGGAGGTGCGGCTTTCAGCAGATGTACGGCATTGTCTAATTTGACATTGCCAAAGAGTCTCGTTTCCATTGGTGAGGCAGCTTTTCTTGAATGTGCCAATATCAAGAGTCTGACTCTTCCCGACAAACTCAAGAGTATTGGTGCGGAGGCTTTTCTTAGGTGTACAGGCATCACCTCTTTGAATATACCAGCCAGTGTCGAGAAACTCGGTGATAGCTTTGTTTCTATGACATCGATAAATTCTATCACGGTCGATCCTAATTCAGAGTTTTTCTATGTGAAAGATAACAATGCGCTCTATGGCAAGAAACAGAATGTACTCTATCTTGTCTTGATGAAAGGTCTCACCAATCTTATGGTTCAAGACGGAACCATTGGTGTTAGCGGAGGTGCTTGTTGGGGTAGCGAGGTGCAGGAAGTCACACTTCCAAGCTCGTTAATCGCCATCAACGACTTTGCTTTCTTCGGTACGGCGATTTCGAAAATCAACCTTCCCACATCGCTTACCTTTATCGGCGAGCAGGCATTTGCAGAAACAAAACTTACGGATATTGTCATTCCTGAGAATGTAACCATGCTTTCAAAGGGAGTTTTCGCAAAGTGTAGCGAACTTGTTTCTGCCACTTTGCCCTCTTCTGTGATCATCATTGATAATCTTGCCTTTGGTTTCGACAGCAAATTGGCAAAGGTTGTTTATCTCGGCTCAAAAGTTCCGGAAATCGTTGATTACAGTGAGGATTATTATAGCCCGTTCTATCAGATTGCAGATGGTGCGAAACTCTATGTGCCTAAGGGCTGTGTGCAGGCATTCAAGGACGAGCATTGGAACGACTTCTTTACAATCGTAGAGAGCGACCATAGCATTCTGCAGCCTGTCAGCTTCGATCCAGCCGACGGAACCACAGTGAGCGGCTATAAGCCCATGACTTTCAAGATTGAGTTCAACGAACCTGTGACTGTTGTTAATGAAAATCCAGATGTCGCTCTAAGAAAGAAAGCGTTGTTCTACCCGAACAGCTTGCCTACTGATGGCAGTTGGGTGGTAACGCTGAACTCAGATAAAAAATCGGTAAATGTTTGGAATAATGATGGTGATGGTGGTGTGAACTATTACAATTTCAATGAAAAGATTGAATACTTTGTTGTTATCCCATCAGGAATTGTGCGAAATGCACAAGGCGATATGAACGAGCGGCTTGTAATTAAGCTCGTCAATACAGAGTCAGATGGAATTGACGCCTCTAAGTTAAATAAAGGTAATGCGCCTGTTGTTGGGTATTATAATCTCAACGGACAACGAAATAATGGGCTTGTCAAGGGTATCAACATTGTCAAATATGCCGATGGAACAGCCAAGAAGATCATTGTGAAGTGATAGTAATCATGCCTTTTGCTTGACAGGATAGTGATGTGAGCAATAGGTGCTTGAATTGGGTAGGCGGTAAATGCCTTTTATGAATAACATTTACCTCCTACCCGTTTTTCTTCTTGTCTGTGATATCTCTATGAGCGATGTGGAATCGGAACATGACAACCCTAAAAATTAATAACCTTGTCTTTTGTAACCTCAAGTAAGCCATAAGAACTTAGCGAGAATACTTGATTTTTTAAGATTTTCTTACCTCGAATTCGTATATGGATTATCCACTAAATTGAGTCTGTTCAAATAAGTGTTATTAGCTTGTCGATTTCTCCCTCACGTTGCTATTTTGTGCCCATATCAACAGCTTTATCTTCCTCCGGAGAGACAGAGAAGAATATCGCCCTTCTCCATTTTAAGTTTTCCATTGGGTACGATGATTGACTTGCCACGCTTCACCATCATTACGAGCGTGTTCTTCGGAATATTCATCTCTGAAAGCAAGTTGCCATTTTCAAGCATCTCATTCGTAAGGATGACTTCCTTTAGTTGAGAACCTAATTCTTCTGGTATTTCCACACCGAACTCATTGCCGGTTTTTTCCTCTGGCAAATCCAAATTGAGTTTGCGTGCAATAAAGGAAATGGTTGTTCCCTGTACGAGAAGCGAGATGAGGGTGATGAAGAACACTATATTAAAGATGATGTCGGCACCTTCTATGTTGTTGATAAGAGGATAAGTGGCAAAAATAATCGGTACTGCACCACGAAGCCCAACCCAAGACAGAAAGGTTTTGGCACGCCAAGGAATCTTTGGATAAGGTAAAAGACAAATTATCACGCTTATAGGGCGGGAAACGAACATAATAAACAAGCCAATTGCGAGTGCCATTAAGCTCACCCCAGCCATTTCCGATGGATTGACGAGCAGTCCAAGTGTCAGAAAGAGTACAATCTGAAGTAGCCATGTGAGTCCGTCGAGAAAAGTTGCCATTTCGCGACGGTAGGATAAACGACTGTTGCCCACTACGAGTCCCGCAATGTAAACAGCGAGATAGCCGTTGCCGTGTACGACATCTGTAAGCGTGAACGTAATAAAAACCATACATAGGAGAAGCACAGGGTAGAGAGCCGTATTGGGCAAGTTAATATGATTGATTAACCAAACAGTTATGCGTCCTGCACAATAACCGATGGCTCCCCCTAACAAAAATTGTTCAAGTAGGTTGACAGCAAGCCCTTGGACAGAAAAATGCGTTCCGGAAAGTACTACGTCCATCAAAACTAAGGTGAGCATATAGGCCATGGGGTCATTACTTCCGCTCTCCAGTTCCAAAATGGGTCGTAGCCTATGCTTGAGTCCCATCCGTTGGGAGCGTAAGAGGTTAAAGACAGAGGCTGAGTCCGTGGATGACATGGTTGCAGCCAACAACATGGAAACCATGAGCGAAAGCTTTACATCTATTCCTCCCCATTGTGATAAACCAAAAATAAAAGAACCAGTGAGGACAGTTGTCAGCACCACACCAAGAGTTGAAAGGACTATGCCGGGGCCAATAATCGGTTTTATTTCTTTGTATTTTGTGTCCATTCCGCCTGAAAACAGAATGATGCTCAGGGCTATCATGCCTATGAACTGTGTATCTTTCGGACTGTCAAAGTTAAGCCCCAATCCTTCACTGCCGAATGCCATACCTGTGAAAAGAAAGAGTAGCAGCGTCGGAATGCCAAACCGATAACCTGTTTTGCTAATTAGGATGCTGATTAAAACAAGCAACGAACCAAGAAGGAATATATTTTCAGTAGTAAATGTCAGCATTCAAAATGTTGATTAAAAAACAATAAGTTCGCTCTCGTAAAATAATGTCAATATCATATAATGCTACAAAGATAGTAATAAAATTGGAATAGTTGGGCAGAATAGTGCATAAATCCTTAAAAATGAAACATGGGAAAGGAGAGTGTGAGAACGTTTGGTCGCCATTGGGTAAATACGCACGATACAAAAGATACCTAAAAGTAGGCATGTAGCTATGGTTTTATCATGCGTTTTGCTATCTGTGGATTGCATTCTTTACCATGTAACATGTGTTTAATACCTAAATGTAGGTATCTTACTTTTTAAATTCATCTTTTTCTGCACACATGAAAAGAGCTGTGCATCGAAAAATACCAAATTTTAAGTATTGTGGCTATTCCGTAAACATACTAATTTTGCACCGTCAAAAGTTAGAAACAATTCGCTAAGCAATCAATGCTGCCCATGCGACAGTAATTTACTTAAACCAACAAATATAGTATGAGAAAAGAATGGAGAAGCTTCACCGGCACTAAATGGGTTGATGAGGTGAACATGCGAGAGTTTATTCAGAATAACTATACCTCCTACGAGGGCAATGAGGATTTCCTTGCAGGTCCAACTAAGGCTACCAAGCAACTCTGGGACAAACTGAAAGAACTTCAGAAAGAAGAGCGTGCCAAGGGTGGTGTCCTTGATATGGAAACCGAAGTGGTTTCAAGTATGACAGCATACGGTGCTGGTTACATCGATGAGAGCATCAAGGACTTGGAGAAAGTTGTAGGACTGCAGACCGACAAGCCTCTCAAGCGTGCTTTCATGCCTTACGGTGGCATCAAGATGGCTGAGCAGGCATGCACCACTTATGGCTACCAGCCATCAGAGAAGTTGCACGAAATCTTTACGAAATATTGCAAGACACACAACGACGGTGTGTTCGATGCTTACACAGATGAGATGAGGCTCGTACGCCACAACCACATTCTCACTGGTTTGCCTGACACATACGGCCGTGGTCGTATCGTGGGCGACTATCGTCGTGTGGCTCTTTATGGTATCGACTTCCTTATTGAGGAGAAAAAGAAAGACCTTAAGAACTGCGGTGACGGGACAATGACCGATTACACCATCCGTCTGCGTGAGGAGATTTCAATGCAGATCAAGGCATTGAACGAAATGAAGGAGATGGCCAAGATATACGGTTATGACATCTCGCAGCCAGCAAATAACGCTCGTGAGGCCGTACAATGGCTCTACTTCGGCTATCTTTCAGCCATCAAGACTCAAAACGGCGCAGCCATGTCAGTGGGTCGAGTATCCACTTTCCTTGATATCTACATCACACGTGATATGCAAGAAGGTACATTGACCGAGGAAGAGGCACAGGAATTGATCGACCATTTGGTTATGAAATTCCGCATGGTGAAGTTCGCTCGTATTCCTTCTTACAACCAACTCTTCTCTGGCGACCCAGTTTGGGCAACTTTGGAGATGGCAGGTCTGGGCATGGACGGGCGATCGATGGTCACAAAGAACGACTTCCGTTTTCTCCACACCTTGGAAAACATGGGTCCATCGCCAGAACCTAACCTGACGGTGCTCTATTCGCCAGCCCTTCCTGAGGGATTCAAGAAATATGCTGCCAAAATTTCGGTTAAGACAAGTTCCATTCAGTATGAGAACGACGAGGTGATGCGTCCAGTATGGGGCGACGATTACTCCATCTGCTGTTGTGTTTCGGCAACACAGACAGGTAAGGAGATGCAGTTCTTCGGTGCGCGTGCCAACCTCGCAAAGTGTTTGACCTATGCCATCAGCGGCGGTGTCGATGCCAAGACTCGCGAACAGTGCGGTCCGGCTCTCCGTCCTATTGAGGGCGACGTTGTAACATACGAGGAATTCATGCCGAAGTTTATGGATATGATGGAGTGGCTTGCGGGAATTTACGTTAACACCCTGAACCTCATCCACTACATGCACGACAAATATTTCTACGAAGCTGCAGAATTGGCCCTCATTGATACCAATGTCCGCCGTACTTTCGCAACTGGTATTGCTGGCTTCAGCCATGTGGTTGACTCCATTTCGGCCATCAAGTATGCGAAGGTGAACATCATTCGCGATGAGACGGGTTTCCCACTTGAGTTCAAGACCGAAGGCGAGTTCCCACGTTATGGTAACGACGACGATCGTGCGGACAACATCGCTGTATGGTTGCTCAAGACATTCGTGGGCATGATTAAGAAACACCACACCTACCGTGATTCAGAGCCGACCACAAGTATCCTGACCATTACGTCGAATGTGGTTTACGGTAAATATACCAGTAGCATGCCTGACGGTCGTCCGGCAGGTGCTCCGCTTGCTCCAGGTGCCAATCCTTCATACGGAGCTGAGAAGAACGGACTTCTGGCCTCACTCAACTCTGTTGCGAAGTTGCCTTACGAGTATGCGCTCGATGGCATTTCCAATACCCAGACGATTGCTCCGAGCACATTAGGGCACAACGAGGAGGAACAGGCCAACACGCTTGTTGGTGTCATGGACGGCTACTTCGGCCGTGGGGCTCACCATCTGAACGTTAATGTGTTCGGTGTCGAGAAGCTCATCGACTGCATGGAGCATCCTGAGAAGGAAGAATATGCCAACTTCACCATCCGCGTGAGTGGATATGCGGTTAAGTTCATCGACCTGACCCGTGAGCAACAGGAGGACGTTATCGCACGTCAGTCGCACAACAGAATGTAATATCCTCTCCCAACCCCTCCAAATAGGAGGGGATGAGGGAGGTTGTTTTTATTGTCGAAGCGAGGCTATCGACCATTGACGTCATCATGACCGTCGATTACCGCTGACGATTGTGGTCCCTCACAATGAAGATAGCAAGGACAAACTTACACCGAAACAATATATGATGATATCGAACGATAACGAGACGAATCAGTCAGAGCCCAAGGTTTTCTATCAGACTGGCGAACTGGAAAGGGTGGATGCTGATACGAGGGCGCGCGTTCATTCTACAGAGTCCTTTGGTTCTGTCGATGGACCGGGCATCCGTTTCATTGTCTTTCTGAAAGGTTGCGCCATGCGTTGTCGCTATTGTCATAATCCAGACACATGGAATCCAGAGACCGATAAGCTCATGACGCCCGACGAACTCCTTGCGCAGGCGGTGCGATACCGCAGCTACTGGGGAAAGAACGGCGGCATTACGGTCAGTGGCGGTGAGGCTTTGCTGCAGATTGATTTCCTCATCGATTTCTTTCGCAAAGCCAAAGCACAGGGCATTCACACCTGTCTCGACACATCGGCACAGCCATTCCGCCGTACTGGTTCATTCTTTGTAAAGTTTCAGGAACTCATGCGCTACACCGACTTGCTCCTGTTCGACATCAAGCATATTGATTCAGCCGAGCATAAGAAATTGACCGGATATTCCAATGAGAACATTCTCGACTGCATCCGTTATCTTTCGGAAATCAAAAAGCCCGTCTGGATTCGCCATGTGCTGGTTCCCACCATCACCGATAAGGAAGAGTATCTCTACCAGTTGCGCGATTTTATCGCAACACTCGCGAACGTTGAGCGGATAGAGGTGTTGCCTTATCACACATTAGGGGTTTATAAATGGGAAAATCTCAATATGTCTTACACGCTTAAAGATATTCCAGAGCCGACACAAGAGAGTGTAGAGCATGCGCAGAAGCTCCTAAGTGGAGACCTGTGAAGTATATAGCTTATGTTAAATTGAATTATTTTTTTGCAAATAACTTATGCCTGCCAATAGATTGCGAAACCTATGGCAGGCTTTTTTCTGTTGTTTATATTCGTGTTCTTGGTGAATTTCTTGACGCCCGTATCGAAAATGGCATCGGCTGTTGAGATGCCGCCAAACGGTTCTACGTCGAGGAAGGCACAGTTGACACCTTCTTTGAAAGTGGTGGTGTGCCTTTTCTCGCCAGCGAATATTTTTGGCTTGTCCGTCAGTATGATATGCTTGGCCTTTACGTCAATCTTGATGGCTCTTCCGCCGGCCATCAAATCTGCTCCGATACCTCCTTTCACCTTAGCCACACGGCTTTCCATGGCAGCTAATCTGTCGTTGGGCGCGATGGCAGCGCTGGCTCTTCTGATTACGGTGTTTCCGATTTGCATTTCGAGTATCTTGCAGAATGAGATTTTTCCCAGATTGCCGTTGGAATCTAATGCCTCTCCCCATCCGTCATGAACGATGTCGGGCTCCTGTGCATCGAAAAGTATCGTGTTGGAACAACCTGTGTCGAATAGAAAAGTGGCAGTCTTGTTGCCAATGCGCACATCAAGCAAGATACGGTGTCCCTCAAATCGGATGGGAATCGTATCGACGAAGTTCTTTCTGGTTATCTGCATGGATTCGTTGCGACGTGCGGCGCAGATGGTTGTCGCCCTGAGAAGAACCATTAATACTGATATGTTGAAAAATTATCTTGCCATTTGGCGATTAACGGGAATCCGTCCGAAATGTTGTATCTGTTCGACGGAGATGGCAGAAGGCTGAATTATGGTCCTCATTCTACACCAAATCCTATTGCCCGGCATTGATAACGTGGTCTCGCACATGAGGCAGTCGCTTAACTCAGCACATCCGCTCATGACTGGTAGGGGATGAAATGTAAAAGGTGCACAACTGCAAATTCCTTCGCTTGTTGTGCACCTCTTGGCTGTCATCAGACAACCTTCGGTGTCTCTCCTGAAAATAATCAATCTATTTACCTTTAAACCAAACCCTAATCCCTAAAAACAATCTCTATTTACCTATTCAACCAAGACCTACCGTCTTATACTAACTTAAACAATTCTATTAATCCGCTTTATCTTTTGCAAAGATATATATAAGTTATCGATTACACAAGAAAAATGAACGTAAAGAATTGAAAATCACTCCTTTTTGATTTATATCAACAAAAAAGAGCCTTTTTAGGCTCAAAAATGGGCTTTCTGGGAGCGATTTTTTAGACAAACTATCATCCATTTTTTGTCTCCGACAAGCCATTCACACCCGCCGAATCTCATTTCTCTCGGATTATGCTTGTCGTTATTCTGAAAAATCACTACTTTTGCCGTGCGGGAGACAAACAATACTCGCTAAAGGAAAGGACGGTGGGCAGTATGAATAAATTGTTTTATTGTTTTTTGTTGACAACATTTCTTTGTGGTTGCAAGGAGCGGAAAGAGCCACAGACACCCGTTCGACAACCTGTCACGACCGAATGTGTGGAGAAAGGCAACCAGCGTGTCAGATCTTTGAACCAGCGGAATGCTGGTTTCGTATCGACCGCCATGCAGACGGTCGAGGTCAGTGAGCAATGCTTCGGTGTCAAAGAACCATCGCTGTTGGACAGGCTGCCGAGGGTTGATGATGTGTCGCGAAAAGATTCTGCGCTTATCAGCCAATTGAACGAAGGAGATGTGTTCTTGTTGCAGCCTGGGGAGAAGGGACTGGTGCAGATGGAAGATGCGACCAAGATGCTCGTGCGCTTTCAGGTGGCCGAATTGTGGATTTGGAAATCGAATGTCATCCAGCGGGATCGTTGAGAGATTGGGGACGTTACCCCTTCCGGACTGTTCTTTTTATTATTTTGTCAAAAAAGTTTACCCAAAAACAGTGTTGGCTCTCCGTCGGTTCTGGAAAAACAGAACTTATTGTTTCAGTCATCGGCAAACGTTTTTTGAGTTTTCAAGCCACGATAAACGGTAACCCTCATGCGATAGCTGACCTTTCATCAACCAAAGGCACAGCGTTGGCGATAGGGTGGCAGACGTTCTGTCCTGCAAAAGGTCAGCTATGGGCAACAAAAAGACGGACGAAATTGTGTTTTTTTCTTAGCAAACCATGCGTAAATTCTTAATTGCCTGATTATCATTTGTTTATATTCTCGCTCATTTTTCGCTTATTTGCAACGAGGGGAGGAGTGGTTTTGAAATACGCAAGATATGGCAGGCTGTGTGTAAAGATTTTTGACAGTTCTGAAAGAGATTGCTCACAATTTTCAAAATGAGCATAAATATCCTTTTTATGACATTTTATCATTTAAAAGTTTGCGCATCTAAAATTTATGATTACATTTGAGCCTATTATCAAATAACATTTTAAAATCAGTAAAATAAATATGAAATCGGATTTTGAGATCGCCCATGAGGCAACGTTGGAGCCTATTGAGGCAATAGCGAAAAAAGTAAATATTCCAGTTGGTGAATTAGAACTCTATGGCAAGCACATCGCCAAAGTTCCTTACAGACAGATTGATGAGGAGAAAGTAAAAAAGTCGAAACTGATTCTTATCACCGCCATTACACCGACAAAGACCGGTATCGGTAAGACTACTGTCAGCGTGGGACTTGCACTCGGTATGAACCGCATTGGCAAAAAAGCCATTACGGCCCTCCGTGAGCCGTCGCTCGGTCCATGCTTCGGTATGAAGGGCGGTGCGGCTGGAGGTGGTTATGCACAGGTGCTGCCAATGGAGAAAATCAATCTCCACTTCACTGGCGACTTTCATGCCATCACATCGGCCAACAACATGATTTCGGCTTTGCTTGACAACTACATCTACCAGCATCAGAACGAAGGGTTCGGTATGCGAGAGGTGTGGTGGCGCAGAGTGCTCGACGTCAATGACCGCAACTTGCGTACTGTTGTGACTGGCCTTGGTACCCGTACGGACGGTGTGGTGATGGAGAACGGATTCAATATTACCCCTGCATCTGAGATTATGGCTATCCTTTGCCTGGCGCAGAACGAGGAGGATCTTTATCGACGCATAGATAACATCATTTTGGGAATCACTCTTGAGGGAAAACCACTGCGTGTAGGCGACTTGAAGATTACAGGCTCGATAGTGGCTTTGCTGAAAGATGCCTTCAACCCAAACCTCGTTCAGACAATTGAGAAAACGCCAGCATTTATTCATGGTGGTCCGTTCGCCAATATTGCGCACGGTTGCAGTAGTATCATTGCCACCAAAATGGCAATGACTTACGGTGACTATTGCATCACGGAGGCTGGTTTCGGTGCTGACTTGGGTGCTGAGAAATTCCTCGATATCAAGTGTCGCAAGGCTGGAATCTCACCAGTACTGACTGTACTTGTGGCCACTGCTCAGGCGTTGAAGATGCATGGAGGGGTTGATGAAAAGGAAATCAGCAAGCCCAACGTTAATGGAGTAAGAGCGGGATTGGCCAACATGGATAAGCATATTGCCAATCTGCAAGCTTTCGGACAGTCGGTGGTAGTCTGCCTGAACCGCTTTGCCTCCGATACCGACGAAGAACTGGAAATCGTTGAGCAGCATTGCAAGGAACTGGGCATAGGCTTCGCTCTGAATACGGCCTTCACCGATGGTGGAAAGGGTGCCGAGAATTTGGCCCGGCTGGTGGTTGAGACGATTGAAAAGAATCCTTCAAAACCACTGAAACTTGCCTACTATGAGACGGATAGCATTGAGACCAAGGTGAACAAGGTGGCGAAGAACATCTACGGCGCAAAGGAAGTCATTATACTTTCGAGGGCAAAGAAACAGTTGGCGCTTATCAAGCAATTGGGATTCGACAAATATCCAGTCTGCATTGCCAAGACACAGTATTCCTTCTCTGAGGACCCGAAGGCTTACGGTATGCCCAAGGACTTTGAGATGACCATCCGTGAGTTCGTCATCAACTCAGGTGCGGAGATGATTGTTGCCATAGCTGGAAATATTATGCGTATGCCGGGATTACCGAAGAGCCCGCAGGCAGAGCGCATCGAGGTCGTTAACGGCGTCATCGAAGGCCTGTCGTAAAGCCAAGAGAGTTATATTTGCCTAATTTCTATAGAGATTACGCTCCTCATCGATGCTTTCGGTTGAGCAAATCCAATTTCATGAGGAAAGAACGGCAAATCAAAACTCAAATATAAAAGAAGGATTTAGACAGTCCTTCTTGCAAAGACAATAAAAGAGTCATATCATCTTTCACTATCAGAGACTGATATGACTCTTTTTGTTTTGTGATTGACTATCGGTAATTCCCTTGGGTGTTCATTTGGGAGGCTTGACCACTCAGATAAAGTTATAATGGAATTGCTTGAGCAGAACAGTTGTTTTTTACTCCAATCGCTCATTAGATCCTGTGCTGATTTTATTTGATGGTCGGGCCACTTGTTTGTCATTCTTTTGAAGACGTAGCGGACTACGGCGATAGAGAATGGCAGGAACGTTGGCGACACACGAATGCAATCGGTCAGGAAGCCTCATCCTCGTCATCTCATGGTGAAACCACAGTCAAATGACCGATTCGGATTTAATGTATCGTCATACAGAAAACGATCTGGCATCCGACAGCTAATGCCACGGAAAGGCACCATACATACCATTTGTTTTTCAAATAGCAGACCAAACCACCCACAATGGCGACAAGGTCAATTAAATCGAGCCATAAGATATTCCAACTATTTTTGAAGCCGAATAGCAACCAGTTGATATCTCCAATATACCGTGCTACTAAAATGCCGAGTAATATAGTGCTGCAAGCTACCGTCTCTGAGTGATACCGTTTTAGCAGATACCATGTAAGGAGTAACAGAAAAATGCTGTCAAGTATGTGCAGAATATGGGATGTTTCTACCAACTTCGCTGAAAAAAACATCAACAACAAATAGGAAAGCGTAATCGCAAAAGCTTTCAATGCGGCAAAAAGGTTCGTTTTATTCATAATTTCCAGATTTTATGATTATTAAAAACCTCCACAAGTTCCATCGCAAGGTGCAGAAAATAACCAGCCACATCCAGAGTCGGTTTTATCGCAATGACGCCTCTCACAATGGAAGCTCTCTAGAGGGAAGCAAGCTAAAAGATGATCTTCTTTACAATGGCACTCTTGTTTTTTTATATCTTCTCCTTCATTACTGTGTAAATTATCCATGTATAATCTTTTCTTTTTATTTATTTGTAGTGTTCCTTTTTTATCCATCATAGGGTATCCCGTACCAGCAATGCCATATATAACAGCTTGGTCCCAGTTTAATTTTTCTTTAGCGTATTTCTGCCATGAGTAAAAAAAACTGTCTATTTTATCTAAGTCTTCGTTAGATAAATTTTTAGCAAAAATCCACTTTTCGTTGACAATTAAAAAGTTTTCCGCTTTCTGGATATGCTGTAATTCTAAATCACTCCATTCTAAATTTTTGATTTCTTCGAATTTTTGCTTCCAAAAAAGGATTTTGTAGCTTGGAAGCATAGCGCGAAAAGCGGCAAGGTTGACGCGTTCAGGTAACTGTAGCCAACTTTTCCTATCCATAACTTGCAGCTCACTAAGATTAGCCTTAACCCAATTGTCTGCATACTCATCACAGCTATAAAATTGTTCATTGTCTTGCGAACAAGCTCCAAAGATTATAGGTGTAATAATTCCCAAAATAAAAATAATCTTTTTCATAAGCTATTAAATAAATTTATAATTAGTGTTTACTGAATAATGTATAACTCTCTGATATTTAAGTTTATATAACTTTATTTCTTTGTTTGTTTAATAAAAAAATCGTACCTTTATAT
>QWBY01000564.1_pt1 | contig 30644 bp, 24 predicted proteins | sample 1972471 | NCBI WGS metagenome assembly QWBY01 (sample SAMN09866722, study PRJNA288562) | Human gut metagenome isolate term6_stool, whole genome shotgun sequencing... | reverse complement strand
TATTATTGAAAGTGTTAACATTATTATCCCAGAGACTTTTATAAGGGCTACTGCTTTAAGAGCCTTTGTTAAATCTGACATAAAATTGTTGATTCCACCTGTTATCCCGTCTATCATGCCTAGCATTTTTTGAAAGTAATTTGAACCTCCACCTTCAACTAAACTTATGGCAAAAGCTTTAATAGGTAAAACTATTGTTTGAATGCCAGCGCAAATTAATGTGATTAAATAAAATACATATCCTACTATCGCTCCAATTGAGCTATAAAATAATATTTTATCCAGAATATTGTTTTTCTTATAAATTATATTTCTTTCCATAAATAACCTCTTTTCTAATTTATCAATATAATACAAATAATTCTGTATATTTTAATATTTATCAATGTAGTCTGAAGAGTCAAAATGATCCCAGTATAATCTCATTTCTTCTTTATCAAGATGATGGATACCTTCATTTGCATGCCATCCGCCATTAATGAAGTATCCTGTTTGACCGTATACTGAGTAAGATTTTTCTACTGTTAAAGTTTGAGTCAAAAACTCATAATAACCATATTGTTCAGAAAAGAATTGTGAACTTTTGTCGCTAGCTAATATAGTTCTGTTTGTTAGTTTATATTTATTTCCACCTAAACTTTCTATATAAGTATAAACATCAACATCTAACTTTCCACCTTTGTTATCTGTAACTTTAGATGGACCATACCAAGAACCTACTAAGATATCTTCTGTACTTTCAACGTAATAATCATCTCTTAATTGTTTTTCTTCAGGAACTTCAGTTGTATATTTAATTTCAGCCCTTTTCTTTTTTTCTTCTGCCCATCTTTTTTCATCTTCAGGTGTTGCAATTCTTTTTGTTGAATTTTTTTGTATAATATAATTATTATTATATGTGTTTGCATCGACTAATTGAACAGACTGTTTATAAACTTTTAATCCATATTGAGACTTACCTGTTAATTTATATTGCTCGAAATCATCTAGTATTACATCAATAAGTTCTTCAACTGTTTCAAATCTCTTTTCTTCTCCATTAACTATCATCCTATAAGTTACTACGTTTATTTCATAATCTGTTATAACTGGATCGATATTATCATAGTAATAAACAACCCTGTAGTTCTTATTGAATCTCACATCGTCACCTATACAAACTGCTCTGTAATCATTTGAGTATTCTACTTTCTTGCCAAAAGCTTCTGCTATAGCTCTAAGTGGAACAAATGTTCTTTGATCTTTTATTTCAGCTGGAGCATCTAATTTAACTTTTTTTCCATTAACAAGCATAGTTTTCGATCCAATTGTAAGTTCTACTGTTGATTTACCATCAGTCATAGTTACTTTTTTTGTTTTAGCATCCCATTTGACATCAAAACCTAATTCTTCTGCAATGAACCTAATTGGTACATATGTCCTACTATTTTTAATATAAGGCGCAACATCGCTAAAAACTATGTGGTCGTTAACGATAATACCATTTAATGGTATGTCCCTCTTTTGGTGTCTCTTAGCCAAAGCATCTGCTGGCATTAGCAGCATAATTATTGCCAGTGTCAAAGTTAAAATTTTCCTAAAATTCTTTTTCATAATAAAGCCTCCCTTATTTTTTATTGCTTTAAAAAAAAAATACAAGCTTTTTTCATAAGTTTTATTATACTTCGATAAATAAATATAAAATAATATACTCAATTTATTCGTGAGAGAAAAATAATCAATAAAAAGCTTAAAAAAGCTTAGCAAGATATATCCCACTAAGCAATTAAAAAAGCTACCCTTATGGGTAGCTTTAAAATCAATTTAAATTTATTTTACCACTCGCCAACTCTTAGGCCAGCATCAGATAATACTTTAGTTATGTTTGTATCATCATCAACTTCAAGTCTTAAGATGACTTTAAGTAGGCCCATAACCTTAGCGCTTGTTACAACCATACTTATGATATTAACCTTTTGATCTCTGATAATTCCTGCAAGTCTTGAAATTTGTCCAGGCATGTCGAAGATATGTACAACAATTCTCTTTCCTTTGTTGATACCAAATACTTCACTAAACGCATCAAATATAGCTTTGTGTGTAAGTATGCCTGCAAATTGATCTTGTTCATCAAATACAGCTAAGAACGGTATTGATAACTTTCCAAGTGCATATGATGCTACTTCAATGTTTTCTACAATAGAAATCTTTTCGTATCTTTGTTCGTTGAACTCAGAAACTAGTTTCTTTGCGAACTTATCCTTGTCTGTGCAAGATAATTCATAATAAGTTCTGTAGATTGTTTCTTTGTGCAAAATACCAATTAACTTGTCACCATCGACAACTGGTAAACTTAAAAAGTCACCATCTTCGAATTTCTTGATAGCTTCTGCTACAGTTTCACTCGATTTTACTGTTGTAAGTTTTTCCTTAGGAATCATATAGTTCCTTACATACATAATACTACCCCCTATCTGTATCTTTTTAAAACCCTTTCATTTAAACCGTTCCAATAAGCATCAAAATACAAATTAGAACATGTATTTAATATAAATCTAAATGTTTCTTTATAAATAATGTTTAAATCTTCTCTCGTTATCATAGAGCTTGCAGATTTTATACCATTTCCATCAAGCTCTAATTGCCTGTCCACATATTTATTTAAAGAATAAGTTTTATCCTTGATTACTTTGTTTGAAAATTCACAAACATTAGATAATATTCTTCCACTTTTCTTCTCTCTTCTTATTAATTCACTTCTTAATCTTTTCTTGAATGTTCTTATTTCTCTATTTAAGTTCTTAAACTGGAACAAGTATTTTTTATTTACCAAGTCTTTACTCTTATAATACTTAAGCGCCTCTTTCTCTAATGCGTTTGCTTGATTAGTACTGTTGAAGCCTTGTATATAACCATCTAAGTATATATATAGTTCGAGTCTGTTTATATCTTCGTGTATTTGTAAAGATAATGACCTGGATATGCAGTGAGCATCTGATCTGTAGGCTATGGCTTTTGCAATCTTTTTCCTAAGTATGCCCATCGATACATACTTTGGAAATATGTTTTGCACACCCATGTTAATATCATAAAAGCTCATCAGCGATTTTAGCGAATCAATGTCTCCTCTATAAAGAAAATTATGTTTTAATCCAACACAGATATGAGATTTTGAAATCTCAACTTGCATTTTCTTTCCTCCGTCAATTGTTATTTCAATTATACTACATATTCAGGCGAAAATATATTAAGAAAAAATAATTAAGTTGTGTCAAAAACTTAACAATTAATATAGGCTTGATGTGGACTTGATTAAAAATTTTTATTATCTTTTGCTAAAATAATATTTTTTTATATTCCTCATAAAATTTATAATTATTAAGACATATATAAATTTCCTCTATAGTGGATTCATTGTTTTGAAGATATGTTTTTATAGCGTTAACGGCAATCTTACTTGCCTCTTTTATATCCATTGCAAAGGCTCCGCATGATATTGCAGGTATTGCGATAGATTTAATCTTGTACTCATCTGCTAAGTGCAAAAGATTGAAGTAGGTTTTCTCTAAAAGCTTAAACTTGTTATTATTAGAGTCCATCGGCCCAACAACGTGTATGATGTAGTCGTTCTTTAATTTATGTGCCTTTGTAATCTTAGCGCCACCAGTATATACTCCAGCGAGTTTCACTGTATCATCTAAAAGATCGTCTCCATCTTTTTCGTGTATTAGGCCATCTAAACCGCCACCTCCAAGTAAAGAATTGTTTGCAGGGTTCACTATAGACTCTACTTCTAAATCAAATATATCTGCGTAAATCGCTTCTACTTTGCAAGATTTAATTATCATACAAGCTTAACTAGTTCTACTACAGTTTCAAATGCCTTTACCATTGATTGTATTGAAGCGTACTCATATCTTCCGTGGTAGTTCATACCACCTGTGAAGATGTTTGGACAAGGAAGACCCATAAACGATAGTCTTGCACCATCAGTTCCACCTCTAACTTGTGTTACTTTTGGCTCTACTCCAGCATTTTTCATTGCTTTCTTTGCTAATTCAACTATCTCTAGTCTTGGTTCTATCTTTTCATACATATTGTAATATGAATCTTTTATATCAAGCTCCATTGCATCATTATATTTATAATTAATGTAGTCTTGAGCATCTTTCATAAGGCACTTCTTTGATGCAAATCCTTCTTTAGTGAAGTCTCTTATGATGTAGTGCATTTGTGTTTCTTCTACAGAACCCTTCATATTTGTTAATAGTATAAAGCCTTCATAGCCTTCTGTATACTCTGGTCTTTCATTAACTGGTAGCATGGCGTTATATTCCATAGCTACTAATTGTGAATTAATCATCTTATTCTTAGCTGAACCTGGATGTACGTTTCTACCTCTTATAGTGATTTTAGCAGAAGCTGCATTGAAGTTTTCGTATTCTATCTCTCCAAGTGGACCGCCGTCAATAGTAAAAGCATAATCAGCTCCAAATTTCTTAACATCGAATAGGTCTGCACCTCTACCAATTTCTTCATCTGGTGTAAAGGCAATTCTGATCTTGCCGTGCTTTACATCTGGATTTTTAATAAAGTATTCCATAGCTGTAACGATTTCAGCAACGCCTGCCTTATCATCAGCTCCTAATAGTGTTGTGCCATCAGTAACTATAAGGTCATCACCAACATAGTCATTAAGCTCAGGAAAATCATTTGGGCTTAGGATAATGTTTTCTTTCTCATTTAAAACGATGTCCTTGCCATCATACTTTTCAACTATTCTAGGCTTAACGTTCTCGCCACTCATATCAGGTGATGTGTCCATATGAGATATAAGTCCTAAAACATCTTTCTTCTCATCAGTATTAGCTGGAAGTGTTGCATAAAGGTATGAATGTTCATCAAGCTCAACATCTTCTAATCCTAATTCAATAAGTTCGTCTCTTAATTTCTTTGCAAACTCCATAATCTTTGGACTACTTGGACAAGTTTGAGACTCCTCATCAGACTTTGTGTCAATTTTTGCGTATTTAATAAAACGATCTACTAAGATATCTTTCATAATATCACTCCTTTTTAATTTTTTACCCAATTAAAGAAAAAAATAACAAGCATAAAGCCTGTTATTGTGTTGTTTACTAAAATTATTTACTGTACTTCTCTTCTAATTCCAATAAAGATTTTTTTACATCATTACCGTCAGAGTAGTTATAGTAGCCATCTTCTTTTAACATAACAATTCTGTGGCAAGGTATAATTATAACAATGCTGTTGCCTCTGCAAGTAGCGCCTACTCCGCGAGCATATGTCTTTTTGCCAAGTTTAAGTGCAATGTCCCCATATGTACTAGTCTCACCATAACGAACCTTTCTTATCTCTTCTAAGGCTTTGTTCTGAAACTCTTTTGCTTTTACTCTAATAGGTATGTCGAATTCCTTTCTTTCACCTCTAAAGTACTCATCTAGCTGCTCAACAGTTCTGTCTAATATTTCATTCTTTTCAAGTTTACTTCCATATATACCTTGGTGACCAAAACGTAAGTATACAAGAGCATCATCTTCTGCTGCTGCAGTCATCTCGCCTAGCGGGGTGTCGAAGTAGTGAACAAAATATGTCTTTTGCTTATCAAAGTAGTTTGTAATCATTTGATCATCTCCTATGTATAATTATAGTATATCATTGTTCTAAAGTCAATAAAAATATTCACAATTTAAAGTGTGAATGTATTGTTTTTTGCTTCATTATACAAAGCAAGATTGCATAAAAAAAGAGCGAGTATTAACTCGCCCTTTCTATATAAATACTACTTACTTATTTTTCCTCTTAATGCTTGCTTGTGCAGCTGCTAGTCTTGCAATTGGAACTCTATATGGTGAGCAGCTTACATAATCAAGTCCGATCGCATCACAGAACTCGATTGATCTAGGGTCTCCACCATGTTCGCCGCAGATACCTACGTGAATGTTTGGTCTTGTTTGTCTACCAAGTTTAGTACCCATATCTAGAAGCTTTCCAACACCTTCTGTGTCAAGTGAGTCAAATGGACTTCTTTCGTATATACCATGGTCAAGATATGCATTAACAAACTTACCATAGTCGTCTCTTGAGTAGCCCCAAGTCATTTGTGTCATATCGTTTGTACCAAAGCTGAAGAACTCTGCTTCTTTTGCGATTTCATCAGCAAGTAGTGCTGCTCTCGGAACTTCAACCATAGTACCGATTTCATATTCAAGCTTCTTATTCTTTTCTGCAAAGACTTTATTAATTTCATCAACTAACTGTTCTTTAACAAATACAAGCTCTTTAAGTTCGCCTATTAATGGAATCATAATCATAGGTTTAATGTCTTTATGGATTTCATTGCTTACGTTGATTGCAGCTTCCATGATGGCTCTAACTTGCATCTTATAAATTTCTGGCCATGTAACGCAAAGTCTACAACCTCTGTGACCAAGCATAGGGTTAAACTCTTTCATATCTTCAATTCTGTCTTTGATAACTTGAGTAGTAATACCCATATCTTTAGCAAGACTTTCGATATCTTCCTCAGTCTTAGGTAAGAACTCATGTAGAGGTGGGTCAAGTAGTCTTATAACAACTCCCTTGTCCTCCATTACTTTGAATATGCCTTCGAAGTCTCCTCTTTGATATGGAAGAAGCTTTTCAAGCGCTTTTTCTCTCTCTTCTAGTGTCTTAGAAAGTATCATCTTCCTAACTTGGAATATTCTCTTATCGTCAAAGAACATGTGTTCTGTCCTACATAGACCAATTCCTTGTGCTCCAAAATCAAGCGCTTGTTTAGCATCTCTTGGGTTATCAGCATTAGCTTTTACTTCAAGTGTTCTAAACTCATCAGCCCACTCCATAAACTTAGCAAAGTTACCACTTAGTTCAGGTGTAACCTTCTTGATCTCTCCTAAATATACACGGCCTGTAGAACCATCTATAGAGATAATGTCTCCTTCTTTAATTTCTCCGCCGTCATATCTAATAACTTTGGCATCTTCATCAACTCTTAATTCAGAACATCCTGCAACGCAGCACTTGCCCATACCTCTAGCAACTACAGCTGCATGTGATGTCATACCACCTCTTGCTGTTAGTATACCTTCAGCATGAACCATGCCGTCAATGTCCTCTGGAGATGTTTCTTCTCTAACTAAGATAGTCTTAACGTTATTCTTGTGATATTCAATAACCTTATCTGGTGAGAATACTACAACGCCTGATGCAGCTCCCGGTGAAGCTGGTAGTCCTTTTGTAATTTCTGTTTTGCTTTGAACATCTTTTTCTTCGAATGTTGGATGGAGTATTTGATCTATTGACTTAGGCTCAATTCTTAAGATTGCTTCTTCTTTAGTGATTAGGCCTTCATTTACTTGGTCAACTGCTATGTTTATAGCTGCCTTTGTAGTTCTCTTACCATTTCTACATTGAAGCATGAAAAGCTTTCCATTTTCAACTGTAAACTCGATATCTTGCATATCTTTATAGTGCTTTTCAAGTTTTTCAACTGTTTCTTTAAACTCTTTATAAACGCTTGGCAATTCATTTTCAAGTCTAGCAATAGGTTCTGGTGTTCTAACGCCTGCAACAACGTCTTCGCCTTGAGCATCGATTAAGAATTCACCGAATAAAACGTTTTCACCTGTAGCTGGGTTTCTTGTGAAAGCAACGCCAGTACCTGAGTTCATACCCATGTTACCAAATACCATCTCTTGAACGTTAACAGCTGTACCAAGTGTATCAGAAATTTCATTTAGCTTTCTGTATGTCTTAGCTCTTGGTGTGTTCCAAGACATGAATACGGCTTTAACTGCGTTAAATAATTGAACGTTTGGATCTTGCGGGAACTCTTCTCCAATGTATTTTTTATATATAGCTTTGTATTCTTTAACTATTTCTTTTAAGTCATCAGTATCTAAATCAATATCGTTTTCAATGTTTCTTTTTTCTTTTTGCTTATTTAAAACTTTTTCAAATTCAGCTTTCGGGATACCCATGGCAACATCTGAAAACATTTGTATAAATCTTCTGTAACTATCATATGCAAATCTTTCATTATTTGTCTTCTTTGCAAGGCCTTCAACTGTTACATCATTTAAGCCTAGATTTAGTATAGTGTCCATCATACCTGGCATTGAGATCTTCGCACCACTTCTTACTGAGAATAGTAGTGGGTTCTCTTTATTTGAAAAGCCCTTATTAGTTTTCTTTTCTACACTTTCAATACCATTTCTGATTTCGTCTTTTAAATCTTGCCACAACTCTTCGTTCTCTTCATAAAATCTGTTACAAGCCTCTGTTGTAATAGTAAAGCCGTTAGGTACTGGCAGACCTAAATTAGTCATTTCAGCTAAGTTAGCTCCTTTACCTCCTAACAAATCGCGCATATCTTTATTGCCTTCTTTAAAGCTATAAACATACTTTTCCATCTGTATCCTCCTATTGCTTTTTAATTTTGAAGATATCTAACTATAGAGTTAGAAACTTCCTCTATTGATTTCCCATACATAGATATAACAAATATTCCTAGCTTGCTATACATATCGCGAGCATATTCATTCTCATAGAATACTCTCTCTAATGATGAGTAAGTAGATACGCCTGTTATACCTAGGTCTTTGTCTCTTTCCTTCCTTATCTTTGATAAATATTCCTCGTCTTGTATCAAGCCTATCATCTTTGATCTATCAAAGTTTTTAATCAAATCAAACTGATCTACTTCAGGTACAAGTGGTATATTTATAGCGTTTAATCCTAAAGAAGCAAGATAATAACAAAGAGGTGTCTTGCCAGACCTTGAAGGTCCTAAGATAATTACATCTGCACTTGATATATTATCAAATGTTTTGCCGTCATCATTATCTATTGCATAAGCAAAAGATTTGTTTACATCCATAGAAAATCACCACCTAAATTATACCACATTGTATATTTTTATTCAATCGTTTGCAACATATTAGTACTTAACTAATCTTTTTTAAAGAACTCAACACCTGCTTTGAATATATTTTGTATTTCAATACCTGATATATTCTTAAAAGTATCAGTCTCTACTCTTTCTGAGTGTGCCATCTTACCAAGTATCTTGCCATCTGGTGATAAGATAGACTCGATGTCGTAGTTAGATCCGTTAGGGTTGTCTAAATATTCAAATGCAAGTTGAGAGTTATCTCTTAATTGTTCATATAGTTCTTTATTGATTAATAATCTTCCTTCACCATGTGAGATTGGCACTCTATATATCTTGTCCTTATCAATATACTTAAGCCATGGTGACGATGTAGTAAGTGCTTTAGTCTTTACTATCCTTGCTATGTGTCTTGCTATGTTATTGTATGTTAATGTTGGGTCGTCTTCTTCTATGTCCTTAACCTTGCCATATGGTAGTAGTCCTGTCTTAATTAAAGCTTGGAAGCCGTTACATATACCAAGTATCAAACCATCGTTTTCATTAAGTAAATACTCTACAGCATCCTTTACCTTAGGGTTTCTTAAAACATTGGCAATAAACTTTCCTGATCCATCTGGTTCATCAGATAGCGAGAAGCCTCCTGGTATAAATAAGATTTGACTTTCTTTAATCTTCTTAGATAAATCATCTATAGACTTATCTATGTGTTCGTTGTCTAAGTTATTGAACACAAAGACATCAACCTTTGCTCCTTCTTTTTCGAATGCATACTTAGAATCATATTCAGAGTTTGTACCAGGGAATACTGGAATAATAACTTTGACTTCATCTACCGGCTTAGTAGATTTTGCTCTAAAATCTTTTTCAGTAAACTTGTTTTCAGTCTTTTCAACTCTTGCTTCTTCTCCAAAAATATCTAAAAGTGGTTTTTCATACGCTTCTTTATACTCTTCGAGGTCAATACGTCTGCCATTAATAATTATACTTGCATCAGTATTTGTTGTTCCTAAATACTCAATTCCTTCTAAGTCTTCAGTGTATTCAACAATGTAGGAACCATATAGCTCTTTGAACATGATGTCAGCATCCATGTTAATGTTAAAGCCGATGTCATTACCAAAAGCCATCTTCATAAGAAGTGGTAGTGTTGTATCTCTATTGATAGCTATTGCACTTCTAACTTTCTTTCTTGAAATTAAGCTTACAAGCTCTACGCTATTCTTCTTAAATTCATTTAAATCAAGTGTATTGTCGTCATTAATAGTAGTTCTTATTAAACCAAGCTTCATATTGCCCTTAAGTTCAGGTGTTACGACGTCTTCTATGTTCATTGTTGTTACAGCAAATGAAATCAATGTTGGAGGCACATTAAGATTGTTAAATGTACCACTCATTGAGTCCTTTCCACCTATAGATGGAATTTGTAAATCGTTACATATCTTAAAGGCTCCAAGTAATGCCTCAAATGGTTTTGACCACTTATATGGATCATCATTTAATTTTTCAAAATATTCTTGGAATGTTAGTCTTGCTTTGAATGGGCTTGCTCCATGTGATGCAATTTTTGCAAGTGATTCAACCACTGCATAATAAGCTCCAAAGAATGGACTCTTTTCTGATAGATATGGATCGAAGCCATATGTCATAATACTTGCTGTTGAAGACTCTCCTTGAGTAGTTGGAATTCTTGCAATCATAGCTTGCTCTGGTGACAATTGGTTCTTGCCTCCTAGTGGCTGAACTATGCTAGCTCTACCAACTGATGAGTCGAATCTTTCTATAAGTGATTTTTTAGAAGCTACATTGATATCTGATAGTCTCTTCTTTAGTTCTAATGTGAAGTCATCAGCTAAGTCATCATTAAATAACTCTGCTTCTTCAGGCTTAAATATAACATCTTGTTTTCTTGGTGCGCCTGTTGAGTTTAAGAATGATCTCTTTAAGTTACATACTTCTATATCCTTATACATCATGATTAATCTTTCAGAGTCTGTAACTTCTGCAACTATAGTTGCTTCAAGATTTTCAGCGTTTGCGTACTCATTAAACTTTTCATAGTCATCTTTTGCAATTACAACAGCCATTCTCTCTTGTGATTCAGATATAGCTATCTCCATTGGACTAAGTCCTTGATACTTTAGTGGTACCTTGTCTAAGTGTATTAGAAGTGAATCTGCTAACTCTCCTATAGCAACGCTAACGCCGCCTGCTCCAAAGTCGTTGCATCTCTTTATCATCTTTGCTAATTCAGGTATCCTAAATAGTCTTTGTATCTTTCTTTCTGTTGGTGCATTACCCTTTTGTACTTCAGCAGCCGAGTCCTCAACTGATTTGTCTGTTTGTATCTTAGAGCTTCCTGTTGCGCCGCCAATACCATCTCTACCAGTCTTGCCTCCAAGTAAGATAATTATATCTCCATTAGCAGGTACTCCTCTGTATACATTTTCCATAGGTGCTGCTGCGATAACTGCACCTACCTCCATCCTCTTAGCTTTGTATCCTGGGTGATATACTTCGTCTACATAACCTGTTGCAAGTCCGATTTGGTTTCCGTATGATGAGTATCCCTTAGCTGCGTCTAAAACTATCTTTCTTTGAGGAAGTTTGCCTTCAAGTGTATCTTCAATAGCTTCTCTTGGGTCAGCTGCTCCAGTTATTCTCATAGCTTGATATACATAGCTTCTTCCTGATAGTGGGTCTCTTATAGCTCCACCAAGGCATGTTTGAGCACCACCAAAAGGCTCAATCTCTGTAGGGTGGTTATGTGTTTCGTTCTTAAACATTAGTAGGTAGTCTCTAAGTCTACCATCTATGCTAACTTTAACTTTAACAGAACAAGCATTTATCTCCTCACTTACTTCTAAGTCATTTAACTTGCCTAAGCCTCTAAGTTTCTTTGTAACTATAGTTGCTAAGTCCATAAGTGTAAGATCTTTCTTTGAATATTGCTTTCTTACTTTTAAGTACTCATTAAGTGTATTTCTAATAACTTCGATAAAATCATTTTCACCTTCGAAGTTAATATTTGTTAATTGTGTATTGAATGTTGTATGTCTGCAGTGGTCTGACCAATATGTGTCAATTAATTTTAATTCCGTTTGACTAGGATCTCTGTCTTCTTTTATAAAATAGTCTTGGAAAACTTTTAAATCTTCTAATGACATAGCAAGTGACTTACTTTCAAGGAAATCTTTTAATCCATCTTCATCAAGTTTAATAAAGCCATCATAAATAAGTGACTCAATGTTCTTATCAAAATTTTCTTTTAAAGTTGTAGGTATTCCTATTAAAACGCCTTCTGCTTGGTCAACTGTATTGATTAAGTGCTTCTTAATCTTTTTGATATCTTCTTCAGATACATTGCCTCTAATGTCATATACTTTTTCACATCTTGCAAGTACATCATCTTTGCCAAGTGTAACTTTGATAGTGTCCTTCAAACCTTGTTCTCTTTGGTCAAATTGACCCTTCTTGTATCTAACGACAAAGGCATGCTTTAAATTCTTTTCCATCTCTAAAGCATCGTCCAATAAATAAATATTATCTACTGGCTTTTCGCATAGTATGGTATTTGATATCTTATTAATTTCCTCATCAGAAAGTAATTCAATATCATATCTGTTATAAACTTTGATTGAATCAAGATTAATCTTAAGAAACTCTCTAATCTCTTTAGTTAAACCGTTTGATTCAGCATCAAATTCATCTTTTTTACAAACATAAACTCTCTTAACCACTGGACCAATATCCCTCCTATAATGCATTTTATTAAATGAAATTTTTTGAATTTCATCATAAACTTTCTTATATGCTTCTTCAAATGTATCAGCTTTGCAAAGTATATTTAGCACTCTGCCACCATTAGTAAGAAGCTTATCGCCATCAGCTTTAACGCCCGCATAATTTACTTTTACGTCTTTTGATAGTATGTCTAGGCCTTTTATTTCGCACCCTTTATCATATTTTGCTGGGTAGCCACCAGATGCTAATACAACATTAACGATCTTTTTATCATTAACTTCTAATTTATATTCATTAAGTCTTGCTTCACTAGTTTTGATTAACGCATCCAACAATGATGAGTCTAGCCTTTCAAGTATAACCTCAGTTTCTGGATCACCAAATCTAGTGTTAAACTCTAAAACTTTTATTCCATCTGAGTTTATCATAAGGCCTGCGAAAAGAACACCTCTGTAATCAATGCCTTCCTCTTTCAAACCTTTGATAAATGGTTTTACAAGTTCTTCTTCTATATCCTTTAAGTATGGTAGTGACATAAGGTTCGGTGAATACGAACCCATGCCTCCAGTATTTTCTCCTGTTTCGCCTTCATAAACTTTTTTATGATCTTTTGCGCTAGGAAGCATTATATACTCGCCATTTGATATAAGCACATGAACAGATGTTTCGAAACCATCTATATATTCTTCGACTATTATCTTATCATCACCAAACTTTTTATCTAGTAATAACTCATTAAGTGCCTCGTTTATTCCTTCTTCGCTTGATGCTATGATGACTCCCTTGCCTTGTGCAAGTCCATCATACTTTAGTACTACTTTATTAACTTTTGATTCATGAAGTAAGGAGTACGCATACTTCTTTGCTTCTTCAACGCTATCAGTCTCAAGATACTTCGCTGTGTCTATATTATATTTTTCCATGAACTTCTTTGAAAATGCTTTGCTCTTTTCAAACATAGCAGCTTCCTTCTTTGGACCAAATATCTTAAGTCCTTCTGCTTCAAACTTATCGACTATACCAAAGCATAATGGATCTTCTGGACCTACTATAGTGAAGTCGATATCATTTTCTTTAGCATAAGCTGCTAAGTTGTCGAAGTCCATAACAGCTAAGTCGATATTTCTGAACTCACTCTTTGTCTTGCCATTGCCAGGCGCTAATGTAATATCAACCGAACTATCTTGTTCTTTAATTTTTGAAGCAATGGCATACTCACGTCCACCGCTACCTATAATTAATATCTTCATAGCTAACTCCTTATATTTGTACAAAGCCAACTTTTTTCATTACTTTTCGTAAAGTTTTATTAGCAAGGTATCTCGCTTTATCTCTACCTTCAGCCATAAGTTTTTCAAGGCCTTCTTTATCTTGAATAACCTCATTAAAATTATATTGAAAGTCTTTTAAATCTTCGTATATAATGTCTGCTAAATCCTCTTTAAACTCTTTATATCCAAGAGAGTCATACTTCTTAACTATATCTTCTGGGCTAATACCAGTGAATGAGCTATATATATTTATAAGGTTATATAGGCCCTCTCTCTTTGGATCGTAAGCAAAGTTTGGCTCACTATCTGTAACGGCCTTTCTAATCTTTGAATAAATTCTGTCCTTGCTATCCATGATATAGATAAAACTGTTTTGATCTTCGTCAGACTTGCTCATCTTTCTACTTGGATCTTGAAGAGACATGATTCTCTTACCTGTCTTAGCAATGTATGCTTCAGGTACTTTAAATGTGTCCGAGTACTTACCGTTGAATCTAATTGCTAAATCTCTTGCAAGCTCCATGTGCTGAGTTTGATCTTCACCAACAGGAACTAAGTCTGTTTGATATAATAATATATCTCCGGCCATTAATACTGGATATGTTAATAAACCAGCATTACAGTTTTCTGGAGACTTCTTGGACTTGTCCTTATACTGAGTCATTCTATTAAGCTGACCGATATATGCTATAGTATCAAGTATCCATCCTAACATTGCATGTTCAGGTACGTGCGATTGAACAAATAATACACTTTTTTCTGGGTCAACACCACTTACCAGCATCATGGCAAATATTTCATAAGTCTTCTTCCTTAATTCCTTTGGAATCTTTGGTACGGTTATACTGTGTAAGTCTGCAACTGCATATAAACAGTTGTAGTCATCTTGAAGTTTAGCTAAATTCTTTAAAGCTCCTAGGTAATTGCCTATGGTTAAGTCACCTGAGGGCTGTATAGCGCTAAATGCTGTTTTTCTATCCATTTTATATCTCCTTTATATCATTAAATATCGCTTTTAAATGTATTTCCATCTTGAATGTTCCCACTTTCATAGCCTTTCTTGAACCACTCCACTCTTTGTTCGCTCGTTCCGTGTGTGAAGCTATCAGGAACTACTCTGCCTTGATACTTTTCTTGAAGTGTATCATCGCCTATCTTTGACGCAGCATTAATTGCTTCTTCAATATCTCCTACATCAAGTATGCCCTTGTCCTTAATGCGATTAGCAAAGACTCCTGCATAGTAGTCTGCTTGTAATTCAAGTCTTACAGAGTATTTATTGTATTCTTTTTCTGAAACTTTGCCTTGCAGTGCGTGAACTTGATCTAAGGTGCCTAATAACTTTTGTACGTGATGACCTACTTCATGTGCAAGTACATATGCCATAGCAAAATCACCCTTTGCTCCAAACTCATTCTTAAGTTGATCAAAGAAGGAAAGGTCTATGTAGATGTTCTTATCAACCGAGCAATAGAAAGGTCCAACCTGTTCAGATGCAAAGCCGCAACCCGACTTGATACTGCCATTAAAAAGAGTAAGCTCTGGCTCTTCATATTTTAGATTGTTCTCATTAAAGACATCATGCCATACATCTTCAGTGTCCTTTAAAACAACTGAAATGAATTCTTTGTACTCCTCTTCTCTTTCGCTTGTAATAGGTGTACCTTGACCGCTTTGTATGCCGGTGCCACTTGGCCCACCAAAGATGCCGTCACCAAATACTAAGTATAAAACTAGTAAAAGTATGACTCCGCCTGTACCCATCTTGAAGCCGCCAAAGTTTGGCATTGCTCCTCCTGACTGGCCTCTTCTATCGTTAACATTATTCGATTTCTCTCTGCCTCTCCACTTCATTTCATCATCCCCTATATATTCTTAATTATATCTTCAACCTTACTTGCTACTAAATCCTCATCTATGTTCTTCATCTTTTTGTTTTCCATAATGATCTTACCATTGATGATTGTCGTATCAACTTCACTTCCATTCATTGAGTAAACCATTGCACTAATTAAATTATTTTGTGGCTTTAAATTTGTATTATCAAGATCAATTAGTATTAGGTCTGCAAGTGATCCTTCACTAATGTTTATATCCTCATCAAAAATATATTTGTATGGATTAATAGTTGCTAGCTTAAGTACTTCATCAGCGCTCATAACTTTTGGGTCAAGTGAGCGAGCTTTAGCTGCTAGTGATACTGCTCTCATCTCAGTAAACATATTTTGCATGTTATTTGAGCTTGCGCCATCAGTACCTATTGCAAGTTTTATTCCGCGCATAGACATATTTTTAATATCTGGTATACCGCTTGCTAGTTTCATATTTGAAGATACATTTAAGCTAACAAGCGCATTGTTTTTTGCTATGATGTCCATATCTTCTTCAGATAAATGAACGCAGTGAGCTAGTATTGTCTTTTGATCAAACATACCAAGCTCCTTAAATATCTTTATAGGACTCTTCTTGTATTCTTTATATGAATTATTAACTTCGGTAATAGTTTCATTAGCATGCGTATGAATGATTAAGTCTAATTCTTTTGCAAGATCTATACAGCTCTTTAGATATTCTGGCCCTGTTGTGTATATAGCATGAGGAGCTATTGCAAGTCTTAATAAGCCATCTTTTTGATGATACTTTTCATACATATCACGTATATTTGCTTCTCTTTCTTTTTTAACAGCATCATTTGTCATACCTCTTGCGATAAGTCCTCTCATGCCAATCTCATTTGCAGCATCAAAGACTCTTTCACAGAACATATACATGTCATTAAAGGCAGTGGTACCTGTCTTTACAAGTTCTATAAAGGTTAAAAGACTAGCCCAGTAGATATCTTCGGCTGTAAGCTTTGACTCGAGCGGCCAAATTTTATTTTGTAGCCAATCCATAAGCTCCATATCGTCTGCGTAATTTCTGAAAACGCTCATTGCTATATGGTTATGCGTGTTAAATAGTCCTGGCATTAATAATTTATCAGTTCCGTCTATTGTGTATGCACCAGCGTCATCAATGTTATCAGCAATCTTTTTAACTCTATTGCCATCAATTAAAACATCGCAAGGACCTTTTACAACTGATTCTTCTACATCAATATACTTAGTATTTTTAATTAGTATCATCTTAACCTCCTATAGATATGTGAAATTCTCTTTCGTATATACAACAAGTGGCACTATAACTAAACAAGCTGTTATGCTTAATAGTGACGCAACTAAGTTAACTTTAAGCACTCTATCGATATTGTATATGTGCACTATATTTGCTAAAATAAGCGCTATTATATAGCTTGACACCTTGGCTATGAGTAAAGAAACAAGTAGAGAGAATATGTAAGATATACCAAACTTTACATGACTGAGGTATCCTATAGCATAACCAAAACTAATTTCTATCAATAACATAAGTGTTTTTATATCAAGGTTTAAATTTTTTCTATATAATAAATTTAGTATAAAAATAAGTATAACGCTAGGAAGCGAGAATTTTATATCTAGTGTAAATACAGCTATGTATGTAAATAACAGTATTGCTAGATATTCGTTGAAGCCTTTGTCTAGCTTGAGTAACGCAAAATTCATGGCTAGACTTAGAGCCATAAGGGCTAAACTTATCATTATATCTAAAGCATTATCTTTAATAAATTTCATTATGATCTTTCCTTAATTCTGTAATATTTTTCGTTGTAATATTTTTTCTATCGATATTAAATTCTTTTATTATCTCTTCAAGTTTTTCATCGTCTTTAACTTCTATCTCTAAGTATGGTACATCAAACGTTTTCTTATCTAGCTCATCAAAATCAAAACGAGCATCCTTATAGATGTATGAGTTTCTAGTTTTGTAGTTTACTTCTTGTACATCTACTCCTAGTAGATTTAATATCTTAAGCAATGCCTGAGGATCTTCTACCTTGCTTGTAATCTCCTCTGAGTTTCTCAATCCACCGCTGTCCTTGCCTTTAATCTTGTATGTTAAATAAGACGTCTTCTTTCCATCCTTATTCACTTCTCTCAATCTAAGAAGTGCTTTTAACTTATTGTTCTCATCTAAATCAACTCTTAATATATGATTAACTTGCTTTTCTTCACCTAAATATTGTGCACCCTTAGATGAAAGTTCTCCTTTTAAAGCATCTAAGTCAAGATTAAAAACCTTGACTTCTTTTTCTCTTTCAATCATTATTTTATTACTAGACTCGCTAGTTTTTCATCTATGATTACAGTAACGTCTTGATGCAAGTTTAATAGTGATACAGGTACCTTAGATGATATCTTTTTAGAGTTTAATAAATAATCTATAGCAAAACTCTTTTGTGAGCCGCTTGCAATCAAAACTATCTTCTTCGCTTTGAATATAGATCCAACACCCATTGTTATGGCAAACTTAGGAACATCATCGATGTCATCAAAGAATCTTGAGTTTGCAACTCTTGTTGATTCTGAAAGTTCTTGCACATATGTTACAGCGCTTAAGTCATCACCTGGCTCATTGAAGCCAATATGGCCATTCTTGCCAACACCTAAAACTTGTAAGTCAATCTCATAATGCGATAGCATCTCTTCGTATTCTTTAGCTGCCTTATCTAACTCATGATTTTCTGCATGAGGTATGTGTGTGTTCTTTTTATCAATATTGATATGGTTGAAAAGGTTCTCGTTCATAAAGTAGTAATAACTAGCTGGGTGATCCTTCTTTAGTCCAACGTACTCATCTAGATTAAAAGTTATTACATCTTTAAAGTCAATTGTTCCTTCTTTATTTGCTTTTATAAGTTCTTTATACATGCCAATAGGGCTTGATCCTGTTGCCAAACCTAATACACTGTCATGCTTTTCTTGAATTTGTTTAATAAATATTTGAGCAGCTTCTCTACTCATTTCGTCGTAATCTTTGCATACTATAACTTTCATGCTAACACCTCTCTATTAATTTAAGTTTAAAATTTAAGTAGTCACTTGATACCAATGAGTAGTCTATGCCCTCTATCAAGCCTTCTCGTCTGTACCTATGGCCCCCCGCATGCAAGTGGCCATATATGCATTTATATACATTGTATTCTTTCATCAAATCGTGAAACTGATTTGGCTTTAAGTCCATGTTAAATGGCGGATAGTGAAGCATCACTATAATCTTCTTTGTCTTGTCTGCCTTTTCAAGTGACAATGATAACCTAATAAGCTCTCTATCCGTTATCTTCTTATCGTTCTCTTCGTCATACTTATCGTTATCCTCTTGCATCCAGCCTCTTGTTGCGCAGATTGTAAAGTCTTTATAAGTATACGCATCGTTTTGTAAAAAGTATATGGATTTAAATCCAAAGCCATTCATCTTAGATATGCTTGTCCACCAATAATCATGATTACCCTTACTGATAAGCTTCTTGCCAGGCAATTCATCTATAAACTTTAAATCATCTATAGCTTCAGTAAATCTCATAGCCCACGAAGTATCACCTGGTAGCAAAACTAAGTCGTCTTCTTTGACATTCTCAAGCCAGCTTGCCTTAATCTTTTGATCATGGTTTTGCCAGTTGCCACCGAAGATACCCATAGGTTTTAAATCTGTTGAATCTAAATGTAAATCGCCTATAGCATAAATCATTTTTTCACCTCTATAACTGTATATAATTATAACACAGATTAAGCTCTGAGAGAACACTTTTTTCGTCTTTACTGCTTGTAAATAATAATACTTGTTTTTCTTTTGCTAAAGAGACAAATACCCTTAACGCGTTCTTCATTCTTGACTCATCAAAGAAGACAAGGTTTTCATCAAAGATAAGTGCTGACTCTATACCTAGAGCGTCGACTAAGGCAAGTCTTAGGCTTAGGTATGACATGGATAAGACTTGTCTACTAAGGTTTTCTTCCTCATAAACCATATTCGTATTTTTGTCTTTAAGCATTATCTTGAAGCTCTCATCTAACATAAAGAATTCATACTTATCTGATGAAAACAGATCTAAGTATTTATTCGCTTCTTTTATTATCTTTGGCATGTAGCTTGTATTAATCTCGGATATTAAACTAGAAAGTATTTCGCTTGCAGCACTTAGTGCGCTCTTTCTTCTATAGAGCTCCTTCATCCTATTCTCTAGCTCATCACGTCTTAGGCTAAGCTCGTATGTTCTTTGTAAAAGAGCGTCATTGTAGTTTAGCTTTGTTTCTAATTCCTTTAGCTCTAAGTCTAATTTTCTTATCTCTTCATCAGCCTTTCTTATAGAGTAGCCTTTAAACTTTTCATACAAATTGCCTTTAGTTTTTGCTAAGTAATCAAGGACCTTCTCTTCACTTAGTTCATCAAAATTCTTTTCGCTATATGTTTTTAAAAGTTCATCAAAACTTTGTAAATAGTTTTGGCTCATCTCACTTGATCTTTGCTTAGTATATTCACTAATGAAATCATCATCACTAATAATATTATATTTACCTAAAATAGCTTTTTTATCAATAATTAATTTTTCTCTAAGCTTATCACTTTTCTCTGCTTTATCAAAAATAAAACTTATAGCAAAAATTATAAGAAATGCAGCTCCAATATTAAAAGCAATTCCACTTGACTTAATAAAATAATATATAAAACTAATTACACTTACTAAAAGAAATACATATGATAATTTTCTTTGTACATTTTTTCTAGACTCAATATTATTTATTGCATCAATTTTACTATTAATTTCAATAAATTCTTCATAGTCGTCACTAGTAATGTTTTTATCATTTTTTAAAAAATCTTTCTTTTGCTTTTTAAGCTCCTCTGCCTTTAATAAATTCTCTTTCTCGTAATAAGACTTCGCACTCTTGTATTCATTTAAAAACTCTTTTCTCATATCTTGCGCTGCATCTTTTTTCTTGTTAAGATAGTTCTTTTTATCCAGCATGACCATGGTGTTTTCTTCCGCCGCATATAAGTTTGCTAAATCTCTATCTAGGCTTGCAATCTCATTTTTCAGTCTATAAAGCTCTTTAGTCTTTGCATTTTCTGTACCAATCATTGCAATTTCATTATCAATATTGCTTTTTGCCTCACTCAAGTTGTACTCAGCTTCGTCATTAGTCTTTAGCTTAAGCAAGAGCTCCCTTATATCGTCAAAGTCATCAAAGTATAGATCTTTCGACTGACTGATATATGTGCTCTCTGTAAAAACATTCCTTGAAAAACCTAATAAGATCTCGCCTATAGACTTGTTAGACTTTGCATTTTCTCTTTTAACCTCTTCAGTGATATCAAGACCGTTCTTACTTACAAAGTATGTGTCATTAATGAAGTCTCTATATATCTCATAAGTTATGCCGCTTTTTATAAATGTCATTTTGCCACTATACTCATTTTTGTTTATGGGTTTATATCTTAGGTAGTCTTTAATCTTAAGCTTTCTCTTTGTATTTGCCTTGTTGACACCAAAGAGCATAAAGGATATAAAAGCGTGTATGGTAGACTTTCCACTCTCATTTAGCCCATAGATAAGGTTAAATGATTCGTCAAAGTCTAGGTGGTAATTATTAAATTTGCCAAAATTAATTATATCAAGGCTCTTAATCTTCATAGTAATTCTCCGTGCTTTGCATTGCTTTAAGTGCTATCTTGATTGCTTCTTTTCTAATATCTTCTGGATAAGCCTCTGCCTTCTTTACTATCTTTTGATATATCTCATCTGATATATTGCTTATCTCGCTTAAGTCATTAATTACTTCAAGATAGTAAAATTTACCTTTAATAAGACTTAATATCCTGTTTATATTTAAATCTGATTGTATAGTTCCCTTAAGATTGATTCTGTAAAAATTTTTATCTTTATCTGTAATTGCTTCAAACTTCTCTAATATATCTTCAAAGTCATCTTCTTTATTGATAAATATATCTTTTATAATAAATTCTCTCTGTGCAAATGAAACAAAGTTTACACTTTCTTGATTGATATCAACTTCATAAAATCCATGCTCTCCAAGCTCTCCAAAGTCAAGAGGCTCTAGTGATCCACTGTAGTATGCCCCATCCAAAACTTTACCCTTCTTGTGTATGTGTCCTAAGGCTATGTAGTTAAAGCCAGAATCCACAAGTGGACTTATATCCACTTTATACTTGCCATCATTTATATCTCCATGAAGGGCTGCTATGTTAAACTTATTATGATCTAGCTCTACTCTTTTAATCGCAAAAGCGCTCTCTTGATCACTTAACCAAGAAGCTCCATATACGCAAACATTCTCACCTATATCCACGCGATCAAGCGTATTCGTTTTGAACACGTAAAGGTTCTCAGTAAAATTACTAAATAAGTAATCATCAGTGTAGTAATCGTGGTTACCGCAGGATAAAACAATTTTCCCGTAGTAGCTGTCAATGATCTTCATTAGATGCTTAGTCTCTGTATATGTAAGAGCATCTCTTTCAAAGAAGTCGCCACTAATAATAATTAGATCGATTTTATTATCATTGGCATAATTAATAAGCCTTTCAAATGTTATGAAAAGCTCGTTTTTTCTCTCATCAGACCTTGCTCCTAGCGTCTTATTTTTGTATTTAAAACCCAAATGCAAATCTGCTGTGTGAATAAATTTATTAATATACATAGCTGTACCTTATTATATCAGTCTCTGACATAATCTTTTTAATTACGGAGAAATCAAAGTTAAGGGTGTCTTTTTTCTTAAAGATGGAAAAGCTACTTGCTATCTTAAGCGAAGTCTCTAAGTCATACTTTCTTTCAAAAGCTATGGCAAGTCCAAGAAGCGCCATGTTCTTGTCGATGTGCACATTAGTCTTCTTGTCATAATCAAATAAGTAGTAGCAATCCTTTGTAAAAATAATCAAATTGTCATTAAATTTAAGAAGTATAATTCTGTCTTTGTCTATGGCCATAAACTTAACAACACTAACCACATCATCAAGCGTCGTAAGTCTTAAGTTAAGTATGTCACTAAGGTCCTTGTAATCCATGGACATGGCGAAGACGTTCGAGTCCATACATAGCTTCATAGTACCCTTTGAACTAGAAACAAAAAGTTTCTTCATATATCTATTCGCTACATTGATTAGTCCTTGATAGAAGTCAAGGCTAATCTTGTTATCAAAGTCTTCCATAAGAAGTGTTACTCTTGTATCGTAGATGATCTCATCAAACTTATCTATGAAGTTAAGTTCATCATCCCTAGTTATGCGAGGAGCATTTTCAATAATTCTTGTTGTACGTGCTGCTTCTTTTATATCGATAAGTGACCTTGCTTCATCCTTAATGTTAACTAAGTAGTAATCAGAAAGATACTTCTCCAAATAGTTCCTATACTTCATAGCTGCATATCCACCTGCGAATGAAAGCACCTTGTAGTCCTCTTTTAAACTGTGAAAGATTTCACTTGCAAGATAGCTCGAACCATAAAAGGAGTCACTCATTACATCTGCAGTGTTCTTCGATGCAAGATAAAGCTTATCTAAGCTCAAGGCTTTATATTTAATCAAGTCAGTGTTAAGTAATAAAATCATCTCTCTACCTCCTCTGCTACTTATATTATACACTATATTCATAAATATTTCTTCTAAAATTATAAAAAAAGCTTTATTTATGCTATTATTTAGTATATAATATAGCCGAGGTGATTAATTTGTCGAAGAAATTATTCTCTTTTTTATTGCTCATTTGTATACTGCTTACAAGTGCAAATGTATATGCAAGTGATAAGACAGATGAGAATGACGATACTAATAAGAATGCAAGCTTCTCATTCAATTATGATCTTGCAATAAAAAATGTCAATATAGTTAATCCAGCAAGAAACGAAATTTTATATAAATACAACATCGCTATTAGTGGAGGAAAAATTAAAGTAATCACTAAAGGTGATGTGAAAGCAAACAGAGTTATAGATGGTGAAGGTGCAATGCTACTTAGAGAGTTTATAGACCTTGATAGTACTAATGCATCTCGCGAGCTTGACCTTCTTAAAACTGCTGATGGTATTGGTAAGAGTGTAAGAGCTAACACTGCTGACATAGATGAGTGGTCTAAGTCTGTAGAAAATCTTTTAACAACTAATGACTATCTATCAATCACTGACTCAGAGAGCATTAAAAATGCAATACTTAAAGAAAGAGAGATGAAGTATGACGACGCAGCCATCAAAGATATAGTTAGCGCTATATTAAAAGAAAAGGAAGCAAAGTCTGCAGGTGTTAAAATTTCAATCGAAGAAGCTAATGATCTTAACCTTCTTATAAACACTATGAAAGCTGTTAATGATGAAAAATTTGTATTTTACATCAAGCTTAGTAAGGTTAAACATGACAATATAATTCAAACTATAAATCAAATTACAGAAATTATAAAAAATAGTAAGAACAATTTTATTCTATGCGATATGAATGACTTTGCAGGTCCTGATAAGGTCTCTGCAATAGATAGCTTAATTAGTAAATATAATCAAGACAATGAAAATCTCTACTACACATTTAATCCATTTAAGTACATTGTTTTAACTAATTATAAGGACAAGCTTGATATAGTTAAAAAATACAACAACAATATATCTAAACTTCAACTTGCAAGTTCGAATAAATTCTACCAAATTCATCAATACAAAGATATACTTAACACCACTGAAGACGTTATTATACACGACGCACTTAGCGACTCTGACATCGCTGCTATGATAAAGTCAAAGTACTCACTAATTGCAAGCAATCCAAATCTTGCAAACACGTCAAACAGAATTTATCCACCTAACATTAACTCATTTCTTGAGTATATCAGACTTGCAAAAGATTTGGGCCTTGATACTATCGAGATAGCTAATAAACTAAGCTACCTTCCATACAAGGTTCTAAATTTGGATAGATATATGAACGCTTCAACTATAGAAGTAGGACAAAGCGCATCATTTTTAACAATAAATTCTAAAAATATAAGTATAAATTCAAACTTACAAAGTGTAAAGCCTAGTCTAGGCGTAAAATACTTAATACACAACGGCATCGTTACTTATAACCATGGACAATACAATCAAAAGGACGCCAAGTCTTTCATAATTAATACTATGGAAAGAAATGACGATGTTAAGAACTTCCATATAAGTTACGAAAGCGATATGTCTAAGACAGCTGAGCTTGAAAACGCATACATTATCGATGGTATAAAGTATATAAGCTTAGAAGAAATTATCGCCCCACTAAACCTTGTTTATAAAAATGAAGGCAACGGTAAATATACTATAGGCAACCTAATAAATGTTGAGTTAGGAACAAGTGATGCTAGTTTAGGTGCAGATAAGGTGCACTTAGAAAAAGAAGTTATTACGTATAACAATAATCTCTTAATCGCACTGAACGATCTTGAAAAATTATTTCAAAACTACTACAATTGCGATGTAACTGATGATCACATATCAATCAAAGCAAGCAACAATTCAAAGATGCTTGACACAACAGACTCAGTTGAGAAAAAAGAAAGCACACCACTAATCATTAAGACAAGCTATGTAATAATATCATACATATTCTCAGCTTTAATGGTGGCCTTCGTATTAAATACATTAAAGAGAAAAAAGAGGAGAAGAAATGGAAAATTATAATTTAAAATCTATTCTTGGACCGATAATGATAGGCCCATCAAGCTCTCATACAGCGGGAGCTGCAAGATTAGGTAGGATAGCAATGAAGTTAGCACCAAAGGACTTTACTAAAGTCTCTTTCTACTTACACGGTTCATTTAGAGAAACATATAAAGGCCACGGTACAGACAAGGCACTACTTGCTGGAGTCATGGACTTCTACCCTGACAGTGAAGAGATTAAAAACTCATTTGAAATAGCTAAAGAAAGAGGCTTAGAGTATGAATTTATCAAGTCAGACCTTGGTTACGTCCATCCAAACACTGTTAAGATGGTCTTCCACTATGATGACAAAGAAGACTTCTACGTGCAAGGCAGCTCCATTGGTGGAGGCAGTATACTTATAAAGGATATCAATGGTGCAGACGTTGAGTTCTCAGGTGAAAAACCTACTCTAGTTGCAAAATACGTTGACAGAAAAGGTATTTTGTCCAGAATAACAGCAACATTTGCAATTTCTGGTATGAACATTGCCGACATGCATGTAGACAGAACTGGTAAAGTCGCAACACTTATATGCGAACTTGACTCAGACTTTGATGATTCAACTATAAAAGACATAGGCAGAATCGATGACTTCTTATTTGTTAAGTATTTAAACCCTGTTAAGGAGGACAACTAATATGTATACAAATGCACAAAGCATGATAGATGCATGCGAAGAACAAAATAAAAAGCTATATGAATTACAAATTGAACAAGAGATGGAGTCTGGCGAATTAACAAAGGATGATATTTACGAATACTTAAGAAAAACATATGAGATTATGAAAAAATCTGCCAAGGCTGGTCTTGAAACGCCTATCATGTCCATGAGTGGTATGACTGGAAAAAACGCTTTTAAAGTTAACGAGTATGCTAATATTGGTAATCCAGTATCAGGCTCATTAATCACTAAAGCTATGGCAAGAGCATTATCTACATCAGAAGTAAACGCTTCCATGGGTAGAATCGTTGCTGCACCTACTGCAGGAGCATCAGGAATACTACCAGCTACCCTTCTTACTATGCAAGAGGAGTTTGGATACTCAGATGATCAGATATATAATGCGCTACTAACAGCATCAGCAGTTGGCGAACTAATAGCTGTAAATGCAACTATATCAGGTGCTGAAGGTGGATGCCAAGCAGAGTGCGGCGCAGCAGCTGCTATGGCGGCAGCAGCAATCATAGAGTTAAGAGGCGGGAATATAGAGAATGTTTTCACAGCGGCAAGCTTTGCTCTTAAGAACATCATGGGACTTGTATGCGACCCAGTATGTGGACTAGTTGAGTACCCATGCAACTTAAGAAATGCATCAGGTGTTGTTAATGCAATCATATCAGCTGACCTTGCACTAGCAGGTGTTGAAGCGTTAATACCATTCGACGAAACAGTTGGCGCTATGGGTAATGTTGGTAAAGAACTACCTGTTTCATTAAAAGAAACTGCTATAGGCGGAGTTGCAGGAACAGAAACAGCACAAAGGTTGTATGACGAATTTTTAAACAAATAAATAGATGAATATAGCAAAAGAGCTCTCAATAATGAGAGCTCTTCTTTCTTTTAAATCATATTTGTCTTTAATTTTTTCTTGATTTTTTATATAAAGTATGTTAATATATATAGGTAAGCCGAAGTGATGGAAATATATAGGTAAGCCGAAGTGATGGAATTGGCAGACGTACAGGACTCAAAATCCTGCGGTAGCAATACCGTGCGGGTTCGACCCCCGCCTTCGGCACCATGAACAAAAAATTCTACATTTTTTGTTTCCTTTCTTTTTTGCAAGTAGCGTAATGCTACTTGCTTTTCTTTTGTCTTGTAAGAGACTTTTAATTACCAATCTTATTAAATAATGTTTAGTCTACTCTCTTAATATATGTAAATAAATAAGGCTCCTATCAAGGAGCCTCACTTATATTAGTCTTCTAAACCTAATTTTTTGAATATTAACTTATATCCGTCAGCACCATAGTTAAGTGATCTGTTGATTCTTGAGATTGTTGCTGTTGAAGCGCCTGTTGCTACTTCAATTTCGTTATAAGTCTTGTTTTCTTTAAGTTGTTTTGCTACTTCAAGTCTTTGTGCTATTGCTTGAATTTCTTTGATAGTACAGATGTCTTCAAAGAATCTGTAGCATTCTTCCATTGTTTCTAGCGATAAGATTGCTTCAAAGAAGCCGTCTGTTTGTTCGCTTTTTAATTTTGAACTGTAAGCCATTTTATTCCTCCCTATATTTCTTTATTAGAATAATCCTACTATCTCTCCTGATGGTAATATATCAATGTTGTCTGCTGCTGGTACCTTTGGTAAGCCTGGCATTGTCATTATGCTGCCTGTTAATGCTATCAAGAAGCCAGCGCCATTTGATACTTTAACTTCTCTAACTACTATGTGGAAGCCTTCAGGTCTTGCAAGTAGGTCTGGGTTATCAGATAATGAATATTGTGTCTTAGCAACGCAGATTGGCATCTTGTCTAAGCCTAATTTTTCTAAGCTCTTGATGTTCTTCATTGCTGGTACAGTAAATTCTACTCCGTCAGCTCCATATATTTCCTTAGCGATGATTTCTAGTTTTTCTTTGATTGATAGGTTTACATCATATAAAGGTTTGAAGTCAGCTTTGTCTTCGTCGCATACTTTGATTACTTTTTCTGCTAGATCTAATGCTCCGTCTCCACCTTTTGCGAATACTTCTGTAAGTGAGCATTCAACACCCATCTTAGCAAGTCTATCTTCTATGAATTTAATTTCATTTTCAGTATCGCTTGGGAATCTATTTATAGAAACTATAGCTGGTAGTCCAAATTTCTTAATGTTTTCTATGTGTTTTTCAAGATTTGCAAAGCCTTTTTCAAGTGCTACTAAATCTTCTTTATCGTAATTTTCTTTTGTAGCTCCACCGTGATGTTTTAAAGCTCTAATTGTTGCAACTATAACTGCTGCTGATGGTTTTAAACCGCCAAATCTGCACTTGATATCCAAGAACTTTTCAGCTCCTAAGTCTGCGCCGAAGCCTGCTTCTGTTACTGTGTAATCAGCAAGTTTCATACCAAGCTTAGTTGCCATAATTGAGTTACATCCATGAGCGATATTAGCAAATGGTCCACCGTGGATTAATGCTGGTGTGTTTTCAAGAGTTTGTACAAGGTTTGGCATGATAGCGTCCTTCATTAACAATGTTACTGCGCCTTGTGCCTTTATATCCTTAACATAAACTGGTGATCCGTCACGTCTATATGCTATGATTACTCTTGATACTCTTTCCTTGAAGTTTTCAAGACTTGTTGATAGACATAGTATAGCCATGATTTCTGAAGCTACTGTTATATCGAAACCATCTTCTCTAGGATAGCCGTTAGGTTTTCCACCTAAGCCAACTATAACGTTTCTTAAAGCTCTATCGTTTAAGTCAACGCATCTCTTCCAAACAACTCTTCTTACATCTATGCCTTGTTCGTTACCTTGATGAATGTGGTTGTCTAACATAGCTGAGATTAAGTTGTTAGCTGATGTTATTGCGTGGAAGTCACCTGTAAAGTGTAGGTTTATGTCAGCCATAGGAACTACTTGTGCATATCCACCGCCTGCAGCTCCACCCTTAACTCCAAATGATGGTCCTAATGATGGTTCTCTTAAAGCTGAGATAGCTTTCTTGCCTAATTTGTTTAAAGCCATAGATAAACCGATGTTAACAGTTGTCTTACCTTCACCTGCTGGTGTTGGGTTTATAGCTGTAACTAAGATTAGTTTGCCATCTTTTTTATCTTTTAGTTTGTCAAAAACTCTTAGGTCTACCTTTGCTTTGTAGTGACCATATTGTATTAAGTCCTCATCGTCGATGTTTAAGTGTGCGGCGATTTCAGTTATGTCTTTCATTTTTGCTTCTTGAGCAATTTGTACGTCTGTTTTCATTTGTACCTCCTTTATAATAATGTAAATATTTTTCTTCTCTACAGTATTATATATACCACATTTAACGATTTAATAAACTAATTTATACTATAAATATATATCTTAATACAAATAATATTGAAAGTATCCACATAAGTGGTGAAACTTCTTTATATCTACCTGCGATTGTCTTTAATACTGTATAGCTAATCATACCGAAGAAGATACCTTCGGCAATGCTGTATGCAAATGGCATCATAGCAATTGTTAAAAATGCTGGTATTGCTTCTGTATAATCTCTAAAGTTGATGTCCATGATAGGTTCCATCATAAACATACCAACTGTAATTAGTGCTGGTGCTGTTGCTGCTGCTGGTACTAGTGTAAATATTGGTGCGATAAATAATGCTAGTAAGAACATAACTGCTGTTGTTAGTGATGTAAGGCCAGTTCTTCCGCCTTCAGCTACACCTGCTGATGATTCGACAAATGTAGTTACTGTTGAAGTACCTAGCATTGATCCAACTACTGTACCCACTGAGTCAGCGAAGAAAGCCTTACTTACTCTAGGTAACTTACCATCTTTATCAAGCATATTTGATTTTGATGCAACACCTGCTAGTGTACCTACTGTATCGAACATATCTACGAATAAGAATGTTAATACTGCCATAAACATTTGTGTTGAGAAAACTTGTGAAAAATCAAATTTAAATGCTATTGGTTCAACTGATGGTGGTAGTGAGAATATTTTAAATCCTTCAGGTATTGTTGTTATTCCCATAGGAATACCGATGATTGTTGTTAAAATAATTCCAAGTAATAATGCGCCTTTAACCTTTCTAATTACTAGTATAAATGTAATTAATAAACCGATAAGTGCTAGTAATGCTGTGCCTTCTTTAATATTTCCTAGTCCAACGATTGTTCCTTCAGGGTGAACTATTATGCCTGATCCTGATAAACCAATTAAAGAGATGAATAAGCCTATACCTACTGAAACTGCTTTTTTAAGTGTCAATGGTATAGAATCAAAAATTACTTCTCTTCCTTTGAATAATGATAGAGCGATAAATATAATACCTTCTATCAATACTGCAGTTAGTGCGAATTCCCAAGAAAGTCCTTGGTTAGCTACTACTGAATAAGCGAAATATGCATTTAGTCCCATACCTGGTGCTAAGGCGAATGGATATTTAGCGTATAATGCCATGATTAATGTAGCGATTGCTGCTGATAGTGCTGTCGCT
>QWBY01000761.1_pt1 | contig 30664 bp, 21 predicted proteins | sample 1972471 | NCBI WGS metagenome assembly QWBY01 (sample SAMN09866722, study PRJNA288562) | Human gut metagenome isolate term6_stool, whole genome shotgun sequencing... | reverse complement strand
AAGATTTTTAAAGAATAGCTTCAAACTCTTTGCTGAATTTTATCTTCCCCATTCCCTATGGGTAAGGGAACTTGTGTCCAATAACCAACCTATTTGTGGGGTAAGTTGAGCAAAAAATGACAAATCGACCTTTCTCGTAAGGGTAAATGAGGCTCAAACAAGTTTTGAAACAAACAAGGAAATTGTTTGCGGAAATAAGGTTTTAGCTTATTTTTCCGCGATAAATATTCAATTGCTTATTCTTCAAAATCGAGTCTTTAAGTGAGGAAGACACAATAAAAAAACGCTCCAAGCCGAAACTTGGAGCGTAATTTAATACCTTTATAAATCTAATAAGGCTTAATACAATTTGATTGTCTTAACACCTTCAACCTTCAAAATATAAATTTGACCACGTTGAGCTGGTACAAATGTGCTGTTTCCGTTTGCAACACCCGCTGCAACCTTCATGCCTGCAACAGTGTAAAGTGCGTAACGCTGACCATTGTTCATACCTTCAACCATGAAACCATCGTTTTGAGCAGTAACAACGATATTTGCAGCTTCTGTTTCAACAGTGCTAATACCAGTAGCATCATTCATAATTTGCTTAAATACATTCCAACCTTTGGCATTCTTGTAAGCCTCAGTTGCAGTTTCATCTACATGGAGACGTGCTTCATCTAAGAATTGTATCTTTGTAAACATCTCTTCGTTAATTGTTGGAGGTGTTACACTATAAACAAATACATCTGTCAAAGCACGACAATTATAGAAAGCATTGTTGCCAATCGTACAACCATTAGGAATAGAGATGGATTGCATACCTGCATTTCGCTCAAATGCACTTGCACCAATCTTCTTCAGCGAAGGAATGTCTTGCAACATAACCATAGCACCATTGTTGAAGAAAGCAAAATCACCAATTGTTTCAAGTTTAGGAGTTACTCCATCTTCCCATTTAAAGGCTGATATGAAATAGTTTTGAGCCATACCATAGGCTTCAATTTCAGTCAAAGTAGATGGGAAAGTTACTTCTTTCAAATTAATATTATAAGCCATTGCATAACGACCAATCTTCTCTACACCTTCTTGAATCTTAATTTTTTCATCACCCTTTGGTATTGTAGGATAGTAGTAGATTGTTTTGCCGTCCTTTGAGTATAAAATTCCGTTTTCAGCCTTAAATGTAGCATTACCATTTTCAACAGTTACACCACCGTCCAAATGTATTGCTGTAAGGAAAGCACCAGGTTGTACGCTTGTAACATTTGCCTTAATTTCATAAGATGCAGCCTCTCTTCCCACAGGATAAGCTACCAAACGTGTTTTGTCCTTAGAGTAAACAACACCATCAACCTCTGTGAAATATGGGTTCAATGGGTCTACTGTAATCTTATTCAGCTTGAAGCAGAACAAGAAAGGCAATTCACCAATATATTTAACGTCCTTAGTGATATGGAAAGAAGTCAAATCAGAAGAACCACTCAATGCTTGTGCATCAATATATTCTACACCAGCAGGAGTAATAGCATCGCCTGTTGCATTCCATTTTGTCAAGTGACCATTCACAATGGTAGGTTCATGGTTTACAGTACTGCCACCACCTTCATTAATCGTACAAATAAGATAAACTTCAACATTGCTATTCAAACTTGGAATTGTATAAGTTAAACCTGTTTCATTAGGCACTACTTTATCGCCTAACATCCAGTTATCAACCTTGCGACCTTCACCTGGAATAGCAGTAAAGACAACCTTTGCACCTTTTTTTACTGATGCACCATTTGTAATAGCAACACCATCGGCAGTTGCAGTTACTTTATCTTGTGGATTCAACGAAGCAAAATGAACAGTATTATAACCTACATTCTGACTAAAATCTACAGAAATATCTAAAATATCGTATGAGGTACATTCGTAAGTCAATTGATTATCATGTCCTTCGATAGGCACTCTCATCATATGCACCTGACCATCATCACCCATAACGTCCTTTTCTTCAAACCACTGAGTTACATGATAACCTGGATTAGGAATAGCTGTGAACACAAGCGGACTATTGAAAGGAACGACCTTTGCGCTTTCTACTTTATCGCCACCCTTAATTCTACATTCCAAAGTACCACCAGCTGGGTTCAAAGAACGGAAGAAAATAGTGTGTCCTTTTGGTTGTTCTACGAAAGTAACCTTGATAGTAAGGTCTTCAGTTACATTTTTATTAATGTAAAGTTGGGCATTAAAGCCTGTAGTAGAAGTAGAAATCTTTGCAGTTTCTACTTGATTATTCACCTCCCACTTATCAATGATGTAGCCTGCACGCGGAATAGCCTGAATAGTTATCATATTTCCGTCAGGAATTTGACCATTATTAAGAACATCAATGCCACCTGTCGTCCATGCTTTCAACTCTCCAAACTCATTATTTGTACCATTTGAAGAGAAATTAATGGTGTGTGTTTGAGCAGCATCAGGTGTTACAGGACCAACAATGATTTGGCAATGCTTGAAAACTTGTTGTAAACGAGCCTGAACATTAGCATCTGCAACGAATATTTTAGTAGATGCTTTGTCTGCAAAAGGAGGATTTGAATAAGCAAAAGACTTGAAATCTACACTTTTATGAATATCTACAATACTAAGAGAACCAACTCCATTCCAAGTCATATACCCTGTATCTTCTACTTCTTTAAGGTTTGGTACTAACAATTCTGACAAACTTGAGCAGCTATTAAACGCATCATTACCAACTGTAATAACACCAGGAAGACTAATTTTCGTCAATGTTTTGTTGCCATACATAGCAGCTTCGCCAATGCGAGTACATTCACTTTCAGTCAATTCAATGCTTTTTGCAGCACCAGCAAGATAAACAAGCGTCTTATTAGCGTCGATAATAGCATTATTTTTAACCGTAAAAACAGTAGAAGTACCTGTCATTGTAAGGCTTTCCATAGCTGAACAACTCTTGAAAGAATTGCCTAAAACAGAAGTCAAACCACTACCTAACTCCACTGTCTTTATACCATGACAGTTCGCAAACGCATCTTTGCCAATTTTTTGAATAGCAGGAAGAGACAAAGAAGCAAGGCTTGAGCAACCGTCAAATGCCCCTTCACCAATTGTTTCAAGTTTTGTTGCAGTGATAGAGGTAAGACTTGAACAACCTTTCAACGCATTCTTTCCAATTTTTTTAACGTTTTTGAAATCAATGCTTGTGATTTTGGTATTCACAATTTCTTCGCTTGAACTGCTACCCCAGCCATCATCGCCACCCCAGCCGTCATCTGATGTGCTCGCTGGTGTATAAAAACAATTTTCAGCAATGGCAACAACATTCTCAGGGATAACAATATCTCCTGAGGCATCGCTCCATTTTGTCATGATACCATCTGCGGTAATTGTATAACTACCACTTTGAGCATTCGCAAAACTGCAAATTTGCAGTAAAGCAAATAATAATAGATAAACTTTTCTCATGTTTGATTATTTAAAAAAATATTCTGTATTGTTAAATCGCTCTGTTTAAGTGTCTAATAGAAAGCCAATCATCATTTGTTCGAAATATATCTCAGCATAATATCGTTTAGTAATAGTCATCATCAAAAGTATTTAGACGTAATATCTATACTCTATGAAAAAACGACACAAATATAAATCTTTATTATAAAAAAACAAAACAAATCGGAAAGAATTATTTTAAATCCTAACAAATCATCATATTAACTGCATTGTTATTCTGTTTTTTAGCTTAAATATCTTTTTCTCCTTATTATATAGCGCTTATATTGTGCTTTAAAAAAGAATCTTATAAAACATCATTAGTCGCCAATTTCCAGTTGGCACTAATTTTCAAAACAGCCTGTTTTGCACTTCAAAACAGCCTATTTTGGACTTCAAAACAGCCTGTTTTGGAAATCAAAGAGATGCTTGACAGAAAAAGCTCCAAACTTTAGCTACTCCAAAGCCTCAACAAGTCTACTGAAAGAATCGATAACAGGATAACGCATTAATATGTTTATATTATTCAAATTTCGTATTTTATTTATATATTTCTTTCAAAACTATTATATTTATTTGCCATTTTAGTCTATTTTTTGTACTTTTGAAGTTTCTATCACATAGGGGAAATTCACAGAGAAAATCCCCCATAAAACAACAATAACAATCAAACTATGAACAAAACTAAAACCTATTTCTTATCAGGACTTGTCCTGACGTCATTGGCATTACCGCTTCATGCCACAACCAATCCTAAACTTTTAAAAGTAGCACAACAACCTGTTGCTCAAAAACTTACTGCGGGAAAGATTGGCACGGTTGATGTAAAACTAATCGACAACACATCATCGGTAACTTTGCAATGGAACTCGGTGGCAACAACCGATGTACCAGCAAGCAACATCAAGTATCGCATCTTCAATTATAATTTCTCAACAACAGACTTTGAGCTATTGAAAGAAGTAGATGGTACGGTTACGGAGTATATCGTTAATGATGCCAGAATTGCAGCCGACAAACAACAAACGTTGGCATGGATAGTAACACCCGTTGTCGATGGTGTGGAAAAACAAGATAACATGGGGTTTGTATATTATATAGGTGGAAAACCATACGCAACGCCTTTCCACAGAAGTTTTGCCAACTACAACGATACCGATTTTGACGGATATTATATTTCTTCAGACCCTCTTAACGGCAGTGATGTTTGGAATTTGCACAAAACTTTCACCTACGATAACGACAATGGTTCGTTGCGTTATATGACTGCTTTCTATGGTGAAGCAGACTGTAACTTAGGTAAAATTTCAGTACAAGGCAAGCGTTCACCAGTATTGGTATTCAATTACAACGGAAAAGGCGGTATGCCTGCATCTGTAAAAACTATTTTGGTACATGAAAACGGCAAAGAAGAGGAAGTTTGGACATTGGATTTCACACAAGCAACCACGCTAACAACCGACAAATGGGGGCAAGCAGTGGTGAAAATCCCTGCAAGTTTCACGAATGAGAAGTACTTTAAATTGAAGTTTATCGCCAAAGCTGACGACGATATTTCATCGAATCCTATCTTCATTGATAATATCAACGTGATAGACCCATTGGAAATTGATGCTGCTATCGCCATGACAAGCCCTGAAAAAGTACAAAAGGGTGGAAAAGTAGCCATGAACGTGGAAGTTAAAAACAATGGTGCTAACGCCATGAAAGGCGCAAAATTGAAAGTAACTGCTAACGGAAAAATTGTTTACGAACAAGCTATTGAGGGCGAAGTGGGCGTAATGAGCAGTATCAATATCCCTGTTTCGTTCGATGCTGACGTACTTCCTACAACCGAGAACATCAACGTTATTGCCGAAATTATTATGGAAGGCGACAAGGATATGACCAATAATAAGGTGGAAAAGACTATCGGTTACAATGCAGCAACCCTTGATGCACCAACAAATTTGAAGGCAGAAGGTGGCAAAAACGCCCCTGTTAATCTGACATGGACAGCTCCAAAGATGCAAACCGTAGATACTTTCGATGATTTTGAGTCATACGATGCATGGGCAACAACCATGGGTAATTGGACAACAGAGAACGTTGATGGTGGCACTTTCGGCGATATTGACGAAGTAAGCTATCCACATCAAGGCGAAAAGTTGGCATTTATGAACTGGCAACCCAAGGGATTGTTAGACAATTTTGCGAAGGTTTTCCCTCATTCGGGTAAGCGTGCTGCGGTTTCAATCTACCACAGAAAGGGTTCAGAATTACCAAATGCAGACATGTGGCTCATCAGTCCAAGACTCTCAGGTAAGGCGCAAGAAATTAGTTTCTTTGCTAACGACATGAAAAACTCGGCAGATAAGGGCGTAGAAGTCTTTGATATTCTTTATACAACAGAGGATTCTCCAAAAGATTTGGCGAAGTTTACACAAGTGGGAAACACTTATTCATTGGATAAATTTGAGTGGACGGAGATTAAATCACAGTTGCCTGAGAATGCAAAATACTTTGCAATTCACAGAAAAACCGATTGGACAAACGCTTATGTGCTTACCCTTGACGACGTGAAATATCAAGCTGGCGTAAGTGCAAAGACTTATAATGTTTATCGTAACGGAGAGTTGATTGGTACAACCGATAAGCCTAACTTCACTGACGACAAGGCAAAAGCCGACGGAGAGTATACTTATAGTGTCATTGCCGTTTACGATAATGGTGCGCAATCAGATCCTGTTAGCACAAAGGTGGCTACTGGCATTGAAGAGATAGTAAGCAAAGCTGACACAACATTCAATGTTTACACCATCAGCGGTACACTTGTTAAGCGCAGCACAACCTCGCTTTCGGGTTTAGCAAAGGGCATTTACATTGTTAATGGCAAGAAAGTTGTTGTAAAATAAGACTGTTTGAATCTGTTTTTTAAACGCTGCAAGGACGTGATACGAATGGTTTAGTTCGCAAATATTACGTTCTTACCCGATTAAAAACTCACTAAATGGAAATAAAAAAATGCGTTCCTCAACATAGAAGAACGCATTTCTTTGTTTTATCTTCGGCTTTACAAGGTGTAAAGCATTTGTATAAGCGTTTGCCCAACGGCTTGTAAAGAGGTGCGGTCGATATGTTCCATGGTGTCATTGACGGTATGCCATGTTGGACCGAACGTACTTTGCGCACAATCGGGGTAATAAGGAATGATATCAATCGTTGGTATGTTCGCATTTTTATTTAGCGAATAGTGGTCATCGGTAACCATTCCACCTTGCGAATCAGGGAAGTAATTGCCAAAACCTGCCGACTTTGCAGCTGCCCAAACACGGTCTACAACATCGGAAGCAAACTGCATTGAAACGCCCTCCTTATAAAATTGAGCACCTTCGCCACCTACCATATCAAGCAAAACACCAAATTCGGGACGAACAGCAAGCGGCAAATTCTGTGAGAAATAGTTTGAACCCAATGCCCAACTATCGCCCGATAGAGCTTGATGTTCGGTATCCCATTCAGGAACGCCCCAATCTTCGGCATCGAAACAAACAAAGTCTACCCCCACATTGAGCGTACTATCAGCTTGCAACAAGCGTGCCAATTCAATCATTACCGCCACTCCAGAAGCGCCATCGTTGGCTGCCATGACTGGTTTTTGATGGTTAGTTGAGTCGGGATCGTTATCTGCCCAAGGGCGACTGTCCCAGTGTGCCGAGATTAAAATGCGACGTTGTGCATCAGGATTGGTGCTTGCAATGATGTTAGTCGATTTCAATATCGTCCCATCGTAAGCCTTTAAGTCAGCTTTTTGAGTTTGTACCTCGCACCCATATTGCTTAAATTTTTGGATAATCCATTGTTCACACTTATCGTGAGCCGCAGAATTCATCGTGCGAGGACCAAAAGCGCATTGCGCTGCGGTATAAGCATAAGCCGAATCTGGATTGAATTTTGGTCCAACAGGCTTTTCAATAGCCACAGAATCAGTAGCTGCCGTGTCGCTATTGGCAGACTTTCCTTTACAACCAAAGGCGCAAGCAGCCAATAAAACAACTGCCACACCACTCATATAATACATCATTTTTCTTTTCATCGCTTTTCTTTTCGTTCGTTACAAAACTCTTTTTACACCTTTATTAGTAGTTTAAACGCTGTGTCCCTGTGGGGAAACTGCCGTAAATCTTACACATTAATATTCCCAATACTGTGGTATCGTTCCATTTGTCCTATTGGAAACGATGCCAACATAGTTTGCAAAGTTACTATTTTGATTTGAATAACAAGTGTACTTGATGAAAAAATCACCATTTTCCCCATAGATACAACGGCTTTATAGGCAGAACCACTTGTCAGATACAGATAATAGCAATAACAACGAAAACGATATTAGATAGAAAAAAAAGGATTAAAAACTTTGGAAATAAGAAGTTTGTTGTACCTTTGCACCGAATTACTAATTAGCTATTTACTACTTGTTGTGAAACATCGCAGCAAACGTGGCAAATATTCCATAGCATAAACAGAATGCACCGCATCAACAAATATCAAATTGCTTTCTTGTGGTCTACCAACTACGATGTTAGCGAGAAAAAAGTTGATGCAAAGCATCAAAAAATATTGACTTCACATGGATATGATTGTACAATTGTTGACAGGAACGAGCATCGGTCAATCAATTTTCGTATTAGCACTTGTCGTATCAGTCGGACTATTGCTTAGTAAAATCAAATTAGGAGGATTCTCCTTAGGCGTCACTTGGGTACTTTTTTCTGGTATTCTCGCTGGACATTTAGGCTTATCAATCGACCCCACAGTACTTTCGTTTGTCAAAGAAAGTGGAATGGTAATGTTTATCTTTGGTATCGGCATGCTTGTTGGACCAGGTTTCTTTTCAACTTTCAAACAAGGTGGCGTTCAATTGAATCTGCTTTCAGTCTTGTCAGTATTCATTGCAATCTTAACGACGTATCTAATTTTTTATTTTTCAGGCACTTCCATCGAGGCTATGGTCGGTATTATGGCAGGAGCAGTAACAAACACACCTGCTTTGGGTGCTACTCAAGAAACAGCTAAAGGCTTGAATGGAACAATTTCACCCGACATTGGCATCGGCTACGCTTTGGGTTATCCAATGGCAATCGTTGGTATGATTCTTACAACAGGTGGTTTGAAGTGGGTTTTCCGTGTCAAAGTTGATAAAGAATCGCAACTTATTGAGGATAGAGAGAAGGCACGTCGCAAAGACGCACTCGTTTTTTCAGTGGAAGTTACCAATCCCGCAGTTTACAACAAAAAGGTTGGCGAAGTAAAAACGTTGCTTGATAAGCATGATTTCTTGATTTCCCGCATCATGTACAAAAGTACTGGGACGATAGATATGGCGCATCCTCAAACAACAATCACCGAAGGCGACAAACTTTTAATCATTGCCGAACAAACAGATGTTGATATTATTTGCGCATTGATTGGTCATAAAATCGAAATGTCTGATGCCTTATGGGGTAAACTCGACCACAGACTTATTTCACGGCGCTGTTTGGTAACACAAGGGTCTATCAATGGCAAGAGCATTGAGGAGTTAAAGCTCCGCTCTATCTACAATGTTAATATATCACGCGTACAGCGTTCAGGCGTTCACTTGATTGGAAAACATGACTTACACCTCCAAATTGGTGATAGCGTCATATTGGTTGGTGAAGAAGAAAACGTTAAACGAGTAGAGAAAATATTAGGCAATTCAGCTAATCACCTTCTCCGCCCTAATCTTTCCGTACTGTTCTTTGCAATATTATTAGGTGTTCTCATTGGCAGTATCGAAATTCCGCTTGCAGGAATGCCTATGCCTGTCAAGTTTGGATTCTCTGGTGGCACGCTCATTGTCGCTATTCTTATCAGTAACTTCGGTACTCGCTTCAAATTAAACACGCACAATACGCAAAGTGTCAACCTTATGTTAAAGGAATTTGGTATAACCGTCTTCCTTGCATGTGTAGGTTTGAGCGTGGGAGGCGACTTTTTTAGCAAATTGATTGACGGTGGTTACCTTTGGATGGGCTATGCGCTTCTTATCACATTGATTCCGTTATGGATTACTTGTGTCTTGGGACGCTACTGGCTGAAGTTAGATTACTTCACGCTATTGGGCTTTATTGCAGGAACAATGACCTTCGCTCCAGCCTTATCACTAACTCCTGATGCTTCAAAAAACAACATTCCAGCAATTCGTTATGCCACCATTTATCCGCTCACATTGTTTGTCAGAGTGATGTTAGCACAATGGATGATATTGTTATTCTAAGGTTAATTGACGGCTTAGGATAACTTTCCTACCGAAATAGTTTATAAAAAAAATAAAATGCGGGATTGCTTTTATCAAGCTTTCTCGCATTTTTATTATTCTAATAGGCTTTGTTTAGTGTATCAAAACCGCCTTATTATTTAGCCTATACGCCTTTTATTTCTTTCTTGCAGCTTGTACTTGCGCCATAACACGCAGCCAGTTTCCGCCCCATATCTTTTCAATATCGCGTTCGCTATACTTTCGTGCCAACAAATGGCGTGTAAAGTTTATCATTTCGCTTGCATCAGCCATGCCACGAACGGTTCCGTCGCCATCAAAGTCGGTTCCTAAGCCAACGTGTTCTATACCCATAATGCGAATAGCATGTTCCAAATGAGCAATAGCGTCCATGATTGAAGCGTTACCGCCCTTGCGTAAGAATCCGCCAAAGAGTGTAATATGAGCTACACCACCCTTTGCTGCCAATGCTTTCATTTGGTCATCGGTTAAATTTCGGGGGACATCACAGAGCGATTTGCTATTGGAATGGCTGCAAACGATAGGCTGTGAACTTATTTCCAAAGCATCATAGAAACTTTTTTCACCCCCATGACTGAGGTCAACCATGATACCATTGCGGTTCATTTCTTGGATAACCTCAATGCCAAACTTGCTTACTCCGCCATGAAGATTGCTCCCTCGTGCCGAATCGCAAATATCGTTATCGCCATTATGGCAGAGTGTAATGTAGGTTACGCCTCGTTGTGCGAAATGTTTTACATTCTCTATCTTTCCTTCCAATGCCAATCCGTTTTCAATGGCAAACATAATGCTCTTACGCCCTTTGCGTTTGTCTTCGTAAAGGTCAGCAGGTGTGCGTGCAATACTAAGGTAACGACTGTTTTCTTTCACTATCTTTTCAATCTTATTGAAGATTAAATCAGCGTAAGAGGCAGGCGAAAGATGGTCTAAAACATCGGTTAGTTCAGGGTTAAACTGCTTCAATCCAGCCACATCTATCTTCGATGAGAAGGTTTCACCTATACGTGGTTGGGGCAAATAAGCAGCCATTGTAACCGCATCTTGGTGTCCTTCTGTCATTTTATGTAAGTCGTAGAGAATGCGGGGGTCGCGTTTTGCAAAATCAACTCCCTGTGGAAAGAACATCGGAGTGTCGCAATGGGTGTCTAAAGTAAGGATTCTTGCATGCAAATGCTTAGCAATACTAAAGTTATTAGCTTGTCCAACGAGCCATTTAAAGAGCTTTCCACCCTCTTCTTCCAACCATTCTGGGTGCCACTGAACGCCGAGAATGGGTTTAAATTCAGCACTCTCCATTGCTTCAATGACCCCGTCTGGCGCATAAGCCGTTACACGAAAACGCTCGCCAGGCGCACTTACAGCTTGATGATGGAACGAATTTACAAAGATTTTATCCGTCTTATAAATCGCTTTAAGTATGGAGTTTGGCTCAATAGACACACTGTGCGTAGGCACATTAAAGCCTGCTTGTTGGTCGTGTTTGAGCAGTGCTGGTCGCAAAGTGGTAACACTTTTCGAACGTGTTAGTTTCTTTTCTTCCTTCACTTCTTCCACGATGTAATCATCATAGATATGTTGTTGCACCTTGCTACCCAATGCAATCGCCAATACTTGTATCCCTCTACAAACTGCCAAAATTGGAATTTGTCGATTGAAAGCCAATCGTGTGGTGAGCAATTCCGACAAATCTCGCTTGTCATTGATATTCCCTACATGAGGCGAAGGCTCTTCATTTGCCCATAAAGGGTTCACGTCAGCCCCTCCAGAGAGTAGCAATCCGTCAATGCGATCGAGTATACTCGCCAACACTTTTTTATCGGTTGTTGGCGGAATGAGTAAGGGTGTGCCGCCTGCCTCTATCACCTGCTTATGAAAGACCTCTCGTATGGTAACATCTTTGTCCGAGAAATTGGTTGTAATACCGATGATTGGTTGATGCGAAGCCTCTGGAAAACTTGCGTAAAGGTCTTCTAACTGTGTGTCTAAATCAAAATTTGTTGTCATTATCCTTTCTATATTTGGGGTGCAGAGGAGGCATTTAGCCCGACTGTTATAAGTCTGTTGCTATTGGAATTTCACGTTTTATACTTTGTTCAAGACAGATAAGCGTTTCTGTTGATACTACTCCAGGTATGCTTTGCAACTTATTGTTGAGCAAATCCATAAGTTGTTCGTTGTCTTTTGCGTACAATTTCACGAGCATGGTGTACGACCCTGTTGTGAAATGGCACTCTATTACTTCTGGAATTGTATTGATTCTTTCCACTACTTTTCGATACATTGAACCTCTTTCAAGGTTTAATCCCACATAAGTACAGGTGGTATAACCGAGGCTTTTAGGGTTTACCTCGAAGCCACTGCCCACAATGACACCATTTTCGATAAGATGTTGCACACGTTGGTGTATGGCTGCTCGTGATACACCACACTCTGCTGCTACGTCTTTGAAAGGTATACGCGCATTTTGCGAAAGGATTCCAAGAATTTTTCTGTCTAATTTATCAATTTTTTCCATATTCCTTGTTAGATTTTATTTGTATTGTTAAAGCAAGAAAGTTAATTTACAATTTGAAAGCAAAAGTAGAAATTATAAATGAATTGTACAACAAAAATCAATGAAAAATGCACCCGAAGGTGCATTTTGTTAGTAATACCGCTATTTTTCACCATTTTTCAGGAATGAAAACGCTAAGTTTTCAAACTTATTTCTTTATGGTGAGTTTGTTAGTTGCTGGAGTTGGGTTAGCTGACTTAATTTCTTTGAGTTCCAAAGTAAAGATAAGTGCCGAATAAGGGGCAATGGCTTCGCCTGCACCATTTGCTCCGTAAGCAAGTTCTTGTGGAATATAGATTTCCCATTTTGAACCAACAGGCATCAAAGTGAGTGCTTCTGTCCACCCTGCAATAAGATTGCCAACACCGAATGTGTCGCTTTGACGTCCGTGGCGTGCTGTTGCATCGAACACTTTGCCGTCTAAGGTGCGTCCTTCATAGACTACTACCACTTGGTCGTTCTTGGTTGGCTTCGCACCTGTACCTTTTTGCAACACCTTATATTGCAAACCGCTTGGCAAAGTTACCACGTCTTTTTTCTTTTTGTTCTCTGCAAGGAATTTTTCGCCTGCTTTTCTCACCTCCATGCCCTTTTCTTCTTTGGCAATTTTTAGTTTTGCTTCAAAATATTCTTGTGCTGCTTCTTGGCTAAAGAACGAGTTATCTTTCTTCAAAGCATCAAGAAATCCAAGATTTACAAGGCGTTTTGTTATGTTGGTTGATGTTCCTTTAAAATCGTTCATCATGCTTGGGAACATGGATTGCAACACTTGCTTTGCTACTTGTTGTCCTGCGATATAGGCAGCATACTGGTCGGTCATGCCATGTGCAAAGGCTTCTTGAACACCTCTTACAAATTCAGGATATTGTTCCTTTGTAACGCCCAATTGTTGGGTAGCATATCCTTCCAATCCACGTGTCAATGCCATACCAGCAGCGTAGCTCAACGAGTCGCTTTTGGTTTTTATCCATTGGCTTTTAGGCATGGTTACGGGTGCTACTTTTTCGCTACTGATTACTTTTTCTTGCTTGCTTTGTGCGCTCGCAGTATTGATTGCAGCACCACCCATAACGAGCAAAGCCACGATTGCTATTTTTTTCATAATCTGTTTTGTTTACTTTTAAATACAATGCAAGTAGGTTTTTACCTTCTTTTTCCAGAATCCAAAAGCCGTCAGCAATAAGTGCTACCTCGTAGGGGCGTGATTTATCACGTTCCTAACACTCTAAATTTTGCTAAAAGGGGCGTGATTTATCACGTTCCTAACACTCTAAATGTTGCTAAGAGGAACGTGATAAATCACGCCCCTACGAGGTATCATTACTTGCTTTAAACTGTCTTTGTTCTTGTTTGCAATATTTTTATTTGCATTTGTGTAACTTATCGAAGTCGATTTTACAACCTTGAAAAATAAGACCTACTGTTTTGAAATGCAAAACCTATTGTTTTGAACGTCAAAATAGGCTCTTTTGAAGGGCAAAACCTATTGTTTTCTTTTTTAACATTTATAGGAACAAAAAAAGTGGATTGGGTTTTTAAATTCCCAACCCACTTTTTTATTTCAAATCACAAATGATTAACGAGCCATTTGCATTCCTGCTGGTGCGCCTTGTGGTGCTTTTTCGATTGAAAGCAATTCGATAGTAAATACCAAAGTAGAGAATGGTTTGAGGTCTGGGCTTGGCTGTTGAGCCTTATAGCCAGCTGAATAAGGGATATATACTTCCCATTTTGAACCAATAGGCATATTCATCAATGCTTCTGTGAAACCTGGAACGGTTTGACCAAGCTGCATAGTTGCATCATTGCGACCATCAAATACCTTACCATCGATGGTTTTACCTTCGTAATTAATCTTTACGATGTCGTTAGCCTTTGGCTTTGCGCCAGTACCAGCCTTTATTTCCTTATAATAAACGCCTTGTTTCAAAGCCTTTACACCTTCCTTTTTAGCTACGGCAGCCATGTAAGCATCGTTCTTTTTCTTATTGGCACCAAACTTCTTTTCGGCTGTTTTCTCTTGAATAGCTTGTGGAACACGTTGCTCAATTTCGCGCGCTTTTTCCATCGTCATGCTTGATTTACCCTTTGCACTTGCTGCGAAACCAGCGAGGAAGTTGTTCAAAGAGATTGACTTTGTTGAGTCTTCACCGAAAATGCTCTTGTTGATTTGGTTTTTAATCACCATATTCATGTTCATGCCGACACCGATACCAGCGTTGTAAGCTGCCTTTTTCTTGTCGTCCATGTTCTTAGCACCATCGTTCATACCCTTGATAAATTCATCGATGTAAGCGGTATCGATGTTCATTTGTTGTAGGTATTGTTTCACACTTTGACCTTGATCAACACCGAAAGCATAGCTAAGTGAATCAACATCTGACTTTAATTCTTCTTTTGGAGTAGAACTTCCACCACAAGCGGTAAAGCCTACTGCTGCAAGAGCCATTACGGCTGCTACTGTAAATTTCTTCATTTTATTATTTTTTTTATATTCTACGAATTAGAGAACTTCGATAAGTTCAACTACAAATATCAACGCTGCGTATGGAGGGATAGATGCACCAGCACCACGCTCACCATAACCAAGATTGTAAGGGATAAAGAAACGATACTTTGCACCCTCGCCCATGAGTTGAACACCTTCTGTCCAACCAGGAATAACTTGATTCAAACCAAATGTTGCAGGTTCGCCACGGTCGTAAGAACTATCAAACTTAGTGCCGTCAATGAGTGTTCCTTCGTAATGACACTTCACTTGGCTTGTTGCACTTGGCTTCTTTCCGTTGCCTTCGTTGATGATTTCATATTGTAAACCAGAAGGCAATACCACTACATTTTCCTTCTTTGCATTCTCTTCTAAGAAGTCTTCACCTACTGCTTTTGCCACTTTACCAGCTTCGGCAGCTGCTGCTTCTTGTTTTGCTTGCTGCTCTGCAAAGAAGTTATTAACAAGTGTTTGAGCTTTTTGCTGGCTAACTTTCAATTCGTTTCCAGCGATAACATCTTTGATTGCTTGTGCAAAATCGTCAATATTAAGATTGTTTGCACCCATTCCAGAGAGCTGTGTACCAATGCCGATACCCAAAGCATAGCTTAATTTATCCATTGAATTTTGTTGTTTATGATAATTTAATGTGCAAAGATAATTATTTTAGGATATAGTTAAGCATTATTCTAATTAAAATAACTAAATTTGTAGAATGATAAACAACAATGAAATGAAAAAAATAGTATTCTTAACAGGTGCAGGAATGTCGGTCGATAGCGGATTTAAGACTTTCCGTGGCAGCGATGGACTATGGGAAGACTTTCCCGTAGAGCAGGTTGCTACACACGAAGGGTGGCTGAAAGACCCTGTGTTAGTGAATAATTTTTATAATAATTTGCGCAAAAAACTCTTTCAAGCACAACCCAACGAGGGGCATAAACTCATTAAAAGTTTGGAAGAAAAATACGATGTTACGGTCATAACTCAAAACGTTGATGACTTGCACGAGCGTGCTGGCTCAACCAAAGTAATCCATTTGCATGGCGAATTGAAGAAGGCTTGCTCGAGCAACGACGAGTATAATCCTGAATTTATACAGGAAATAACCGAAGAAAATCCTGAGATTAAACCAGGCGAAAAGGCAAAAGACGGCAGTTTGTTGCGTCCTTTCATTGTGTTTTTCGGTGAAAGTGTGCCGATGATAGAACCTGCTGCGACAGCTGTTTCAGAGGCCGATATATTCGTTATCGTAGGAACTTCGCTTAATGTCTACCCTGCTGCAGGGTTGGTACGCTATGTTCGCCCCAATATTCCAATCTATTTGATTGACCCAAACGAGGTGGTCCCAACTCAGGTAAACAACATTACGTCAATAAAAAAAGGGGCAAGCGAGGGTATGCACGACTTGCTTGAAATGATATAAACGGGACAACAACACATTAATATAATAAAAAGGTAAAAAGAAAATGAAGAAAATCATCATGGCAATGCTTTGCGCTATTATGGCAATTCCTGCTATGGCGCAAAAAAATGTCTACAAATTTAAGGTAAAAGATAGTAGCGGACAGATTGTAAAACTCAAGGATTATAAGGGCAAAGTATTGTTGATTGTGAACACAGCCACACAATGTGGGTTCACACCACAATACGAAGCGCTACAAAAATTGTATGATTCTTACAAAAGCGAGGGGCTGGTTATTCTCGATTTTCCGTGTAATCAGTTCGGAAACCAAGCACCTGGCACAATAAAAGAAATCAAGGATTTCTGCACAGGAACGTATGGTATCACCTTTCCACAGTTTGCCAAAATCTATGTAAACGGTAAGGGCGAATCGCCACTATACACTTATTTGAAAGCGGAACAAGGCTTTAAAGGTTTTGATTTAAACAACGAAATCGGGAAATTTCTTGATAAAAAATTCAGAGAAGACGACCCTAATTATGCTCAAAATCCAAGCATTAAATGGAATTTTACGAAGTTTCTCATCGATAAAGAAGGTCGTGTTGTTGACCGATTTGAGCCTACTGCCGATATGAAAGAAGTGGAAGCAGGCATCAGAGCATTGCTGAAATTGACCCAGTAGAAACAAGGTTGAGGGGTATTTTCTACAAATTTGTTAGACGAAAATGATTTAATCTTGTGCATTTGGACAATGAATTTGCGAAAATAATAGGGACTTGTAAGGGCGGAATTTATTCCGTTCCTCATAACTAAAAGGAAACGTTTTCGCATGATAGTAACAGAAACGAAACTTGTGAGGAACGGAATAAATTCCGCCCTTACAAGGTTACTACAAGCACTTCAAATAGGTAAAATATAGAAATCCAAATCCCACCGTTTTTCTACTAAACCTAAAATGATAGCCAAACCCAAGAAACGAAAATAAAAAAACGAGGAAAGCATCAGCACTTTCCTCGTTTTTTTATTTTCGTTTTCAACCTTTAAGCATCTGTTTGTTTCATTCCCATACGGGCTTCCACTACATTTACAACATAATCGCTTAGCTTTTCGCATTCCTGAATGATGTCCATATACATTGTACCGATAGCGTAAGTGTACTTATGGTCGTTCACATCTTGAATATTTTGTGTGCGAAGTTGGTCGCGATAATTATTGATTTCGTTTTCAATATTAAACGAACAATTGATGTCATTCTCGTGTTTGTGTCCCACAAGAAGGCTGTTCATTTGCGTTAAAGCATCGTCTGTAAGTTCAAACATCTGATCAATACGCTCGTATTGCTTCTCTGTGAAATTCTCTTTTCCCGACATGCGGCGGTTCATTGTGCGTGCAATATTGTAGCAAGAGTCGCCAATGCTTTCCAATTCTGATATTTCGCGCAACATAGAGCGTACCTTTTCCTTTGTGTCGTCGCTCAAATGGGCACTACTAATTTGGTCTAAATACTTGGCAATTTCGATTTCCATGTTATCAGAAATGCCTTCATATTTTTCTATTCGGGTGAAAAGTTTTACAAAAGCTGACTCGTCTGTGGTGTGCATCAACTCTCTTACCATGCCAAACATGCGCTGTAAACGTTCCGCAAACGACTGAATTTCCTTGCTGGCTTCTAAGACTGAAAGCTCAGGAGTTTTCATAATACCCGCTTGAATAAAGCGCAAACGGAAATCTTCCTCTGCGTCCGATTTGCGCATATGTATCATTGAACACACTAATTTCTCTAATTGTGGAATAAACCAAATAAGCAAACTTGTATTGAGAACATTAAAAGTGGTGTGGAAAGCAGCCAAAACAACAGGTAGTTTCAACTTAATGGCGCTTGTCATAGCATGACTTGTAGGGTCGTAATCAACAAATCCGCACACCATATTCACAAACGGATAGAACAAAATAAGCACCCAAACAACGCCTATCACATTAAACATTAAGTGGGCTAAGGCAGCTCTTCGAGCTTGCGTATTGGCAGCTAAAGCCGCAAGATTGGCGGTAATCGTTGTACCAATATTCTCGCCCATGACCAAAGCAATACCCAAATAAATTGGTAAAACGCCTGTTGAACAAAGCAAAATGGTAATCGCCATTACCGCAGCCGACGATTGTACAAGACAAGTAATAACCGTTCCTATCGCTAAGAATGCCAAAATCGTGAAATAGCTATTGACATCGAACGACTTAAAGAATTCTATTACCGCAGGAGTAGTGTCCAAATGTAACGATTTTCCAGCATCGCTCAGCAGCACAAGACTGAAGAACATAAAGGAAAGACCAAAGAGAAAATCGCCTACATAACGCATTTTGCGCATGTAAATCAAAATAATTCCCACCAAGAAAGCTGGAAAAACAAAACTCGTAAGGTCGACAGAATAGCCCAAAGACATAATCCAAGCCGTCAGCGTAGTACCTATATTGGCACCCATAATGACTGAAATCGCTTGAGCAAGAGTGAGCAATCCTGCGTTTACAAAGGAAACCGTCATCACGGTTGTAGCTGATGAAGATTGAACAGCACAAGTAATGAACGTTCCTGTGAGCATACCTGTAAATCGGTTTGTGGTCATTGCGCCCAAAATGTGACGCAATTGTGAACCCGCCATCTTTTGTAATGCCTCACTCATTACTTTCATACCATAGATAAGTAACGCTAATGAGCCGACAATCTTAAAAAAAATAGCAAAATAATCGCCTGTAGTCATATTTAATATTATTGTAATGCAATTTCTTTTTGCGTTTTACTAAGAATTTACTAACTTTATACCCAAAGACAAAAGTTAATAGAATACAAGATGAAACAAGTATTACAAATTCGATGCAAAAATAATAAAAAAACTTTAGATGTCCCAATCGGAAGCTCACTTTATGATGTTTATAGCGCATTTAATCTTAAAATGGAGTACGGACCGGTCAGCGCAAAAGTCAATAACAAGGTGGAGGGACTAAATTACCGCGTGTTCCATAATAAAGATGTTGAGTTTCTCGACCTCCATTCTTCTTCTGGTGTACGCACTTATACACGCTCGCTCTTCATGGTTTTATGTAAAGCGGTGCACGATTTATATCCAAAAAGCAAAGTTATCATAGATATTCCCGTGTCAAATGGTTATTATTGTAATCTGAACATAGGTCGTGAGGTTACGGAAGACGATGTAAACAAGATTAGAGAGCGCATGCAATTTATCATAGATGCACAGAAACCCATATCAAGATTTGAAACTACGACAGAAGATGCCATAAAGATGTTCCGCAAATTAGGCGACGAAGCCAAGGTGAAACTTCTTGAAAGTACAGGCTCGTTGTACACTTTCTATTACAAATTAGACGATTACGTGGATTATTACTACGGCTCTATGCTCACAAACACATCGCTTATAAAATTGTTTGGGGTTGAAAAATTCTTTGATGGACTACTTTTGCGCATTCCTGATACCGACAATCCTGGAAAATTGAGCGAGAACATTAACCAAGATAAGATGTTTGAAGTGTTCAAAATCCACCATCGTTGGCAACAAATATTAGGCGTTCGCACCGTAGGAGATTTCAATGAAGCGGTTAAAAAAGGACTTTCTAACGACCTTATCAATGTTAGTGAAGCCTTACAAGAAAAGAAAATTTCGCAAATGGCAGAGACTATTGCCCACAAAGAAGGCGTGAAAGTTGTCTTAATAGCAGGACCTTCATCAAGTGGAAAAACCACTTTCTGCAAGCGTTTGTCCGTGCAATTACTCACCTGCGGCATAAAACCTGTGCAAATTTCCTTAGACGATTACTTTGTTAATCGAGTTGATACACCACGCGATTCATCGGGCGATTATGACTATGAAAGCCTTTATGCACTGAATATTCCACTCATCAACGAACAGTTTCAAGCATTATTCCGTGGAGAGGAAGTGCAACTACCAAGCTATAATTTCCAAACGGGAGTAAACGAAATGAAGGGTAAAAAGCTGCATTTAGAACCTAATAACATACTCATTGTCGAAGGTATTCACGCCTTAAACCCTCTGCTTACAAAGGATATACCTGACAAAAAAAAGTTCCGCATCTATGCTTCTGCGCTCACAACGATTCTCTTAGACGACCATAACTACATTCCCACAACCGACAATCGACTCATTCGGCGCATTGTTCGCGACTATAAATATCGTGGTTGTTCGGCTCAAGATACCATTAAACGATGGCCAAGTGTGCGTGCAGGAGAGAAAAAATGGATTTTTCCTTACCAAGAAAATGCTGACGTAATGTTCAATACGGCTATGCTTTACGAAGTTGCCGTGTTGAAAGCACAAGCCGAAGCGGTCTTAGAACAAGTACCTGAAAACTGCGATGAATATGCCGAAGCCTACCGATTACGCAAATTCTTAGGCTATTTTGCATCGCTCCCATTCCGCAGTCTACCTCCTACTTCGCTCTTACGCGAGTTCCTCGGTGGCTCATCATTTAAATATTAACGATAAAAGGAATTGTCAAAAAGTAAATTTTCAGTACAATTTTAGTCCACAAAAGGTTATTTTTAGAATAGGGAATAAAGAAGCGAAAGCCAATTTATTCCCATTTTTTTGTACTATCCAACTCATAAAAAATACTCCAAAAGCCCCTAAAAACGCTATTTTATCCCTAAAATGAAGATTTTTCAGCAAAAAACCGACAAAAAATTTGGAGGGAATATAAATAAACAGTACCTTTGCACCGCAATTTTGTCCTATGGTGTAATGGTAGCACAACAGGTTTTGGTTCTGTTTGCGGTGGTTCGAATCCGCCTAGGACAACAAGAATGCGAAAAAGTCCTTCAAAAATTTCTTTTGAAGGACTTTTTTTTATTCCCTTTTTTTTATTTTTACTATCATGAAAGACTCTGTGGAAATATGGAAGTTATAAAAATTAGATAAAAATAAAAAATTGATATAAAGTTATGGAATTCAACAATTATCCAGGATTTGAAAGTAATCACAATCGTGGTTATCAAGAGTTAGAAATGTCGCGCACTTTCCCAATGTTAATGCGTAAGGTTTATACATGGATGACGATGGCACTTGCTATCACAGGCATTGTAGCGTATGGAGTGGGTACCTCTGAGGCGATGCTAATGATGCTTTACAATGGCATGGCGCCGCTTATCGTGTGCGGTTTAGCTGAATTAGGCATCGTATTTTACCTTTCTGCACGCATTCAGAAGTTGTCACTTATGAGTGCTACCATGTGGTTTATCGTTTTTGCTGCGCTGAATGGTCTGACAATGGGCTGGATTTTTGCAGCTTACACTATGGCTTCTATTGCTAAAACATTCTTTATCACAGCGGGTACATTCGGTGCAATGGCAGTGATTGGCACAACGACAAAAAAAGATTTAACCAAAATGGGTGGTATTTTATTTATGGCACTCATTGGTTTAATTATTGCGGGCTTGGTAAATTTATTCTTACATAGCACAATGTTTGAGCTTATTGTCAGCGGTTTGGGTGTATTGATTTTCACAGGTTTGACCGCTTGGGACGCTCAGAAAATTAAAGAAATGGTAAGAATGGCACCTGATGCTGGCGAATCGGCACAAAAAATCGCCTTGCTTGGCTCGTTGAGTCTTTACTTAGACTTTATCAACTTATTCCTCTATTTGCTCCGCTTCTTTGGGAATAGAGATTAAACAAGGAGAATTCCGAAATAAAAATAGATTCGTAAGAATGGAAAAATATAGCGATGAAGAAATTTCACCGCTATATTTTTTTATGAAAGTAATACAAATTATGAGAAATAAAAGGTGATAAGAAAGTATAAATTAGTCAGACAAGGCGAAAACACGCAATAAAAAAGTGGAAAATAGGCTCTTTTAAAAGACTTTTTCCCACATCTTCTATTTCAATATAGTAAGTTCTGTTTTTTATTATAATGCGATTTCTTTAATTCTGCATTTTATATCTTTCTTATCGACTATCACGAAGAAGAAAGGACGCATTGTCCACGACTGCTTTTCGCCTTGCTTGATGGTATATTTCAGCGTCAAAGTATGAGCGTTTTTTGTTAGACTTTGAAAAATCAAATCAGTATGTACATCGGTTTCGGGCAACACCTTAGCTAAAACAAATTGACGTTTAAAATCAATAGGGGTTGGTTCGCCGTCTTTCCCTTTGACAGCAGCTTCGCCAAAATATTGATAAAACTCGTTTTCGTTCGATATTTTGAACAAAGTTGGCACGGTTATCTTATTCCCACTGCTGAAAAAATAATTCTTCGCCAAAGTGTATTGCACCATAGAATCTTGGTTTGTTGCACACGAAAAGGCAAATAACAAGACAGCGAATATACCTAAAAGTTTCTTCATTCTTATTTATTTCCGTTTAGTCTTTGTCCCAAATTAAGATGAACGTTAAATGGTTTGCTCTTGTAAAAATTGTCCACATTGCCACCATTAACATAATTACCAATACCATGTTGTGAATAAATGCCCACTTGTTTGGTGAAATTATATTCATCTTTCCCAGACAATTGTGGTTGGATTTCTTTTGCATTTACAACAGTTCGTAAATCCTGTTCATGGAAACCTACATTTCTATCATTCATAGTTGTTGCGGAACGCATTTTTGCATAGGTCAGCCCTGTCAAGAGACTCCATCTGTTGGTAACATTATATCGTACTGACAAGCCCAAATTCATAGATTGATAATAATTCATATTATCTGCCATTTCAAAATCGTTGCTTCGCATGCTATATGACGGCACATTTGTATAACAAAGTTCATTGCTTTGCAAATTGCCAGCACAAACAGCCGCTAACTGAGCAGAACGCTCAAAACGATTTGCTTTGTCGACTCTATTATTTTGGATTTGAGTATCACTTTGTTTGAGTTTGTAGTTATCTTGTTGTGGCATAGTGCCAAGCGTAACTCGGTGTAAATCGGCTATGTTTTCAATAGACTCTGTTGATGGCAGACCGACATTTGTTATTGTCGCACCATTATTACCTCTTTCTGAAAGAAATGGATTGGAAGCAGCAGCAAACAAGTTGGTTGAAAAAGTTCCACCATTCACATGAACACCATTGACCATTGATTTTACAGACTTCCAAGCATTGGTCATAAAATTTGAATTTCCTTTTTGAGGCAATGTGCTTGTAGCCATAGACGCAGTAGGGGTTAAAGCAGCAAACTCTGTTTCGGCAGCTTGCTTTCTTCCCCATAAGAATCCTCCCATGACAATGAGAACAACAGCAACAGCAGCTGCGACCTGCTGAGCCCACAATGGAATGAGTGTTGCAGACGATTTTTTAGCATTCGGAACAAGTTTCCTTTTCTCTATTTCACGCTTTATATCGTCCAACAAACCATCAGGCACCTTGCGTTCGTAGTCGCTAAAAACTTTTTGAAAATTATCTTCCCACTTTTCTTTCATTTTGCGTTAGCTTTATATTCCTTAATCTTTTTTGCTAGCATAACCCTAGCCTTATGGTATTGCGATGCCGATGTATCTGCCTTGATGTCAAGAATTTCAGAAATTTCTTTATGCGAATATCCCTCAATGACATAGAGATTGAACACGGTTTGATAACCTTGCGGTAAACTTCTTATTAACTCAAGAAGAACCTCTTCATTCATTCCGTCTGTGTTAGGTTCACTATCGTCATCGTCATTCGCCATTCCTTCAATTGCTAACCTCGTTGCGTTTTGTCGGCGCAACTCCTCAATTGATAAGTTGATTGCTATTCTGCGTAACCAAGCTTTTAAAGACCCTATGCCGTTATATTGAAACGTATCAATTTTGGTGTAAGCCTTGATAAAAACTTCTTGCAACACATCTTTAGCAACTTCGTCATCAGCAATGTATCTACAGCAAATTGCATAAAGATACCCAGAAAAGGCTGCATATAATTTATCCATAGCCGCAGCCTCACCGCGTCTAAACATTGCTACTATAGCTTTTTCTTTCTCTTGTACTATCAAAGCAATCACTGCAGCGGTGAATTCACCAAAGGACAAGTTTCAACTTATTCTGAAAAAAATGCCTAAGGGTTTGAAAACACTCAGCTTTTTGTTTTAATCCCTGAGGAATTGTTACTAACTAAATGCAAAAATAGACATTTCCTTGCCGTTGCAACGCAAAAAGATGTTAAATAAAGATTTTTTCTTAGTTCATAGGCAAGGTTTTTGCGATTGAAGCATTATATAGTCAAACGAAGAAAATTTACAAAGGCATGAAATCGTATGATTAAATATAAGAATAAAGTCGTGTCAGCTGCTTACGCACTGATAATCTCAATGGGACTTTTGTCATGCAATATGACTAATGACAAACAAGAAATGGGTCTTAGCCCAAAAGAAAAGCAAGAAGCATTTCAAGAAGCAAAAGGCGAATATAAAGGTTTTGTTTATTTTGATGACAGAAAAACAAGCGACAATGTTCTTACATTAGATTCAGCCGAGGTAACCATAAATATCCTAACCGATAGTACAATGGTTATTCACGATATGCCTTCAAAAGTATTGGTTGCAAAAGTAGCACCAAGCAATTTGAAAACTGCCGTAACAAAATATGGTAAATTCGATATAAATTGCAAAATTGACTTCACAGAGGTTGACCCTATAAAGATGGTCGTAGCGCCATTGCCTATTTCATTTAATGTGAATTACATTGGGACAACGAAAAAATATGAAACAGGATTCCTAGGATTCCTCTTTAACAGAAAAGTTTCTGGAGCTGCTTTAAAACGCGGAATATTGATGATGCAAATTATTCAATCAAAAATAATGTTATTAGATGGAACAACTGAAACAAACATGGCAAGTAGAAACTTCATAAAGTTTAAATTGTCAAAAGTTGTAAGATAAGAGTAAGTCGAAACAAAATGAAAGAAAGAAAACGACGAACTCACAAAAATGAAATTAAAAAATGAATAAGTAATAATAAAATCCTTTTTAAATTTTTTTCTGATGTTAATATCTAAGATGGTATACTGACAATTTGCCAAACTCTTAGAGAGAAGCAAAACAAATCAGTGATGACAAGTTTTACGGCAATACATTAAATTGCCGCTTCGCTATAACAGAAAAGGGACAAATCAGTGATGATGAGTCCTTTTTTTTATGATTATAGGTCAAGAAAAAAGAATATGCCAAGCAAGATTAATTACAATTTACATCACTTTTGGCAGTCTAAAAATAATTGCACTGCTTTTTATTTGGAAAAATGTTCTAATTGCAGTATCTTTGCATAAGATATAGCTGCACTCAGCAATATTCAAACAAGTTTGCATTGCACTCGTTGGCAATATCTTTGCATAAGATATAGCTGCACTCAGCAATGTTCAAACAAGTTTGCATTGCACTCGTTGGCAATATCTTTGCGAAACTTATCACATTATAATAATGTCGAACGATAATAATTTCAAAATTTTAAACAAGATAGACTCGCCTTCCGATTTGCGAAAGCTAAGCATTGACGAGTTACCGCTACTTTGTGATGAGTTGCGAAAAGACATTATCCAAGAGGTTGCAGTCAATCCTGGTCATCTTGGTTCGAGCCTTGGTGCAACCGAAATAACAGTAGCATGCCATTATGTGTTTAATACTCCCGAAGATAGAATCGTATGGGACGTAGGTCATCAAGCTTACGGGCACAAAATACTTACGGGAAGACGCGAACGCTTTTGCGAAAACAGAAAATTAGGCGGTCTCATGCCTTTTCCTTCTCCAAAAGAAAGTACTTTTGACACTTTTACCTGTGGTCATGCTTCTAATTCCATTTCGGCAGCATTAGGAATGGCAGTAGCAGCAAAGATGACTCATCACCCAGAGCGTCATGTTGTAGCTATTATTGGCGATGGAGCCATGAGTGGAGGATTGGCATTCGAAGGGCTTAACAATGTTTCAAGCCAACCTAACGATTTGCTTATTATATTGAATGACAACGATATGTCGATTGATAGAGCAGTTGGAGGAATGCAACAATACTTGATAAATCTTGATACAAACGACACTTACAACCGTATTAGATTCAAGGCATCAGAATGGTTAAAGGCAAAAGGGCTACTTAATGATGAAAGACGCAAAGGAATTATCCGACTGAATAATGCGATAAAATCAGCACTTTCACAACAGCAAAATCTCTTCGAAGGAATGAATATTCGTTATTTCGGTCCTTTCGATGGCAATAATGTGATTGAAGTAGTCAGACTTTTGCGTCAATTAAAGAACATGAAAGGGCCTAAACTTCTCCACCTCCATACTGTAAAAGGAAAGGGATACGAGCCTGCTGAGAAAAGTGCCACCATTTGGCATGCACCAGGAAAGTTTGACCCAGAAACGGGAGAACGTGTCGTTCAAGACACAAACAATAAGCCACCAAAGTTCCAACATGTCTTTGGAAAAACGCTTTTGGAATTAGCAAAACAAAATCCACACATCGTAGGAGTAACCCCAGCCATGCCGTCGGGTTGTTCTATGAACATCATGATGAAAGAAATGCCTGAACGTTCATTCGATGTAGGAATTGCAGAGGGACACTCTATCACTTTTTCAGCAGGTATGGCGAAAGACGGTTTGCAACCATTCTGTAACATATATAGTTCGTTTGCACAACGAGCTTACGATAATATCATTCACGATGCAGCTATCTTAAATCTCCCTGTCGTACTTTGTATCGACCGTGCAGGGCTTGTTGGTGAAGACGGAGCAACGCATCATGGTTCCTTTGATTTAGCTTATTTGCGCCCCATCCCTAACGTTACCATAGCATCACCTATGAACGAACATGAGTTACGCCGATTGATGTACACCGCACAATTGCCTGATAAAGGATTTTTCGTAATTCGATATCCACGTGGAGGGGGTGTTTTAGTGGATTGGGAATGCCCATTTGAAGAAATAAAAGTGGGAATAGGACGCAAACTTTATGATAAAACAATAAGGAATTTCGCTGAAAACAATGTTGCTATTCTTACGATTGGACCTATCGGAAACGATGCTTTATCATCAATAAAAGAAATAGAACAAGAAGGAAAATACAAGGGTCGCATTGCTCATTATGACATGCGCTTCTTGAAACCAATAGACGAAAGTATTCTCGAAGAGGTGGGAAAAAACTTCAAACATATCATTACCATAGAAGATGGTGTACGCAATGGAGGACTGGGAACGGCGGTTATGGAATGGTTGAACGACCATGAATATTTCCCACACATACAAAGATTGGGTATTCCTGACAAATTCATAGAACAAGGAACTGTTCAACAACTCCGACAAATATGCGGAATTGACAAAGAAAATATTAAGCAACAAATTGAAAACAAGTTGCATAAAGTAGCTAATTAAGTTATGAAGATAATTATTGCAGGCGCATATGCCATTGGAACTTATCTTGCACAATTCCTATCTCGCAATAAGTACGACATCATTCTTATCGATGAATTGCCCGAAAACTTAGAGAAAATTGGGCAAAACTATGACCTTCTTACATTGGAAGGTAAATCAACGAGTATTAATGTATTAAAACAAGCTGGTGCAAAGCATGCTGACTTATTCATTGCCGTTAATCCAAAAGAAACCGATAATATAACAGCTTGCACCATGGCTCACCACCTTGGTGCCAAAAAAACAGTTGCAAAGATTGATAATCCTGAATATATGGAGCCTCAAAACCAAGAGTTTTTTAAACGATTGGGCATTGATAGACTTATTTATCCTGAACTATTGGCGGCTAAAGATATTATTAATGGGTTGAAAATGTCATGGGTTCGCCAACGTTGGGACGTTCATGGTGGTGCATTGGTCATGCTCGGCATCAAATTAAGAGAAACTTGTAAAATATTAGACTGCCCATTAAAAGATATTAGTGGACCTTCTGACCCTTACCATATCGTAGCAATTAAACGTCATAACGAAACCATTATTCCTAATGGTGAAGACACTTTGCAAAAAGAAGATTTAGCTTATTTCATGACTCAGAAGGAGTACATTCCTTATATGCGCAAGATTACAGGCAAGGAAAACTATGTTGATATTAAAAATGTCATGATAATGGGTGGTGGACGCACAGCGGTTCGCAGTGTGAAAATCATACCTGAATACATGAATGTGAAGGTAATAGAAACCAATCCCGACCGTTGTGAATACTTAAACGAAATGTTTGATGAAGACCAACTGGTGATAAATGGTGATGGTCGCGATACTAATCTTTTGGTTGAAGAAGGCATTCGTCATACACAAGCTTTTGTTGCGCTAACTCCTAATGCCGAAACCAATATTCTTGCCTGTATGGCTGCCAAGACTTTTGGTGTAAAAAAGACTATTGCATCAGTTGAAAACTTCGATTACATAGACATGGCTGCGAAACTTGATATTGGTACGATTATAAACAAAAAGGCGATTGCAGCCAGCTACATTTACCAAATGTTACTTGATGCCAACGTAGATAATGTTCGTTTCCTTATGGCTGTTGATGCTGATGTTGCTGAATTTATTCCTGTTCAAGGCTCAAAAATCACTCGCAAACCTATCAAAGATATTCAACTCCCAAGTGGTATGACTATCGGCGGACTCGTTAGAAACGAAGTAGGAATACTTGTTTCTGGTAATACTCAAATAGAAGCTGGCGATATTGTGGTTGTTTTTTGCTACAATGTTAACAAAAAGAAAGTAGAACAATTATTTAATTAAGCAGCTATTTAGGAGGTATCATGCTCAATCTAAAAACAATTTTCAAAATTTTAGGTTCACTTTTGTGGATAGAAGCAACGCTTTTAACGCTTTGCCTCTTTGTTGCAATGCTTTATCAAGGCGATGATATAATGGCTTTTGCATGGTCTATCCTCATAACTATTAGCTCTGGTTTAGGTTTTCGCCTACTGGGTCGCCATTCAAACAATATTATTGAGCGTCGTGATGCCTATTTCGTGGTTGCCATAGCATGGGTAATTTTCTCTTTATTTGGCACATTGCCATTCCTTATCAGTGGGTATATAGACAATCTTACGAATGCTTTTTTTGAAACAATGTCAGGCTTTACCACTACGGGAGCTACCGTTATAGACTTTCCAGAGCACCTTCCTAAAGGATTATTATTTTGGCGTTCGCTTACACAATGGATTGGTGGATTGGGCATTGTGTTCTTTACCATTGCCATTCTTCCCTCACTTGTGGGTGGTTCTCTCAAGGTTTTTGCTGCCGAATCGACAGGTCCTATCAAGAGTAAACTTCACCCTCGTCTGAGTACGAGTGCCAAATGGATTTGGATAGTGTACCTTATTCTTACTATTGCTTGTATTTTAAGCTACAAAGTGTGCGGAATGAATTGGTTTGATGCCTTCAATTATTCCATGACGAGTACTGCCACAGGTGGATTTGCAACGGAAAGCGGTTCAATAGCTACCTTTAAATCGCCAGCGGAAGAGTATGTTTGTACGCTTTTCTGCTTTTTGGCGGGTGTAAACTTTACTTTGCTATACACTTCCGTGGCTGGTTTCAAGTTCAAACAATTTCTTAAAAATTCAGAATTTAAGTTTTATACGACTCTTGTTTTAGGTTTCAGCCTTTTTATCATGCTGGAACTTATTTTCCGCAATAACTATGACGTTGAACACGCATTCCGTAGCTCTATATTTCAAGTAGTTTCTTTCATAACAACAACAGGTTTATTCAGCGATGATGCTGCAAAATGGCCTCATGTAACATGGGTTATTTTAGCTGCTTGTATGTTCTTCGGTGGTTGTTCTGGTTCGACAAGTGGCGGATTTAAAAGCATTCGTGGCGTTATGCTGATAAAGATTGTGCGCAATGAGTTCCGCCAAATTCTGCACCCCAATGCTGTTTTGCCTTTAAAAATAGACGGTTATAATGTTCAAATGTCTAAGCGTGTAACCCTTTTATCGTTCCTTGGACTTTATCTTTTCCTTACTTTGGTATGCGCTTTCACAATGATTGCTGCTGGAATAGACTCAACTAATTCCATTACGATAACACTTAGTTCGTTAGGAAATGTAGGTCCGGCATTAGGATTAGAGATTGGTCCGACAATGTCGTGGAACGAATTGCCCAATTTTGCAAAATGGATGGCATCGTTTTTGATGTTGGTTGGTCGTCTAGAGTTGTTCACAGTCTTAGTACTTTTTTCTCCTTCTTTCTGGAAAGAGAATTAAACGAAACACCGCTTTTACAATTTATGCCCGCAAAAGATTCTATAAATTTATATCTTTCAGATAATCAGCAAAATAAGAAAGAATAAAGGATAAAAGGGTTACGATTTGGAAACGAGCGAGTTTCTTTCCCTTTCTTTATTCTGCATTACTTCAAAGAGCACTTAACCCAAGTTTAACGGGCATAATTATTTTTCATAAATTTTCAGTGTGTTTTGAGGGTTTCAGGTTTGCTAAGTACTTAATAATCAGCCGTAGCGTTT
>QWBY01001201.1_pt1 | contig 30786 bp, 22 predicted proteins | sample 1972471 | NCBI WGS metagenome assembly QWBY01 (sample SAMN09866722, study PRJNA288562) | Human gut metagenome isolate term6_stool, whole genome shotgun sequencing... | reverse complement strand
GACGGATGGAACTTTTATCTGAAATACCGGGAAAGGATACCAGAGGTAAGTGCGCTTTTCACAAGGAAAGCGATTGTTGATCCAATATCTTCCCAGTTGTGCCTATATTCTGTCCGGTACGGGATTTACATTTATTTTCTTTTATCCGGACCACAATTGATGAGATAGACGGGATAACAAAGGTATTGTCAGAGATGGATGACGATGGTGGATCTGACATCGCTATTCTCAATAAGGGTTTACCTGTCATTTTACTTCCCACATCAGGATAATAAAACGTTTCGCACCCAAAATTGAATAAGAAAAGCAGGCATCCGCGTCGAAAAATCAATACGGATTGTTTGGGATGCTGATAAATAAGTTCCGGATCCGCGCTGAAAATACTTGAAAACTTGCGAAACAACCGGAGCATCTTCTTGTCAAATTCGCCTAAATCATAATATTTTAACTGAGGGTTCAGCAAGCTCCATTGACGTCTTGCATATTGGTATGACCAATTGTTCCCTTTACGTGGGAAATCGATCCATTCCGGATGCCCAAATTCATTTCCCATGAAATTGAGGTAACCGTTTCCTGAAGTTGCCAATGTCACCAGCCTTATCATCTTATGCAACGCAATGGCTCTGCAAGTAAATGGGTCTTTGTTGATGGCAAGCATGTTGTCATATATTTTCTCTTTCAACATCCTGAAGATGACCGTTTGATCCCCCACGAGTGCCTGGTCATGGGATTCCACATAACTGATCGTCTTTTCCTCTTTTCTTTTTCGTGTGAGTTCAAAGAACATGTGGGCGGTATCCCAATTGCCCGTATTTGATTCTTCTATCGTTTTTATCCAATAATCCGGAATTCCCATATTTAATCTGTAATCGAATCCTATTCCACCTTCTTTCACAGGATAGGCAACCCCTGGCATGCCGCTCACTTCTTCTGCGATGGTGATGGCCGATGGACGTAACTGATGGACAAGCAGGTTCGCTAACTGCAGATAATTCATGGCATCATAGTTGATGTTGAAATCATCAAAATACATATCATAATGGTTGAAATTCGTATGTAAGCCGTGATCATTATACAACATGCTTGAAACCCCGTCAAAACGGAATCCGTCGATATTGAACTCTTCGAGCCAATACTTGCAGTTGGACAATAAAAAATGGATCACATTACCCTTGCCGTAATTAAAGCAGAGGGTTCCCCATTCTACATGATTGCGGCGTTGGTCAGGATAGAAATATAATCCGGGATCTCCGTCAAACAGATTAAGCCCTTCCAATTCATTTTTAACGGAATGGGAATGAACCAAATCCATAATCACAAAAAGCCCCAGTCCATGTGCTTCATCGATCAGGCTTTTCAGCTCTTCGGGTGTCCCAAAGCGCGAGGAGACAGCGAAAAAATTCGATACCTGATAGCCGAAAGAACCGTAATAAGGGTGTTCTTGGATTCCGATTATTTGAATCGCGTTGTAACCGGCTTCCTTGATATAAGGAAGTCTTTCGACACGGAACTCATTGAAAGTCCCGACCCGGGGAGTCTCGGTTGCCATACCAATGTGGGCCTCATAAATAAAGGGGATTTCCGGTTTCCTTGGTGAAGGAAACTTCCATTGATAGTCCTGAATCCAGACCTGCGCACTATACTCAAAGGTGTTCGGATCCTGCACCACTCTGTTACACCATGCCGGCAAACGTTCACCGCATCCTCCTGCCCAATATACATTTAATCGATAAAGCATTTTGTCACGCAGGACTTTATCCGGTAAGGCAACTTCCCAATTGCCATTTCCTGATGGCCGCATCGGGAAAAAAAGGGTTGGAGTCCAGACCGGTGTCCCATCCTCAGTGCCGATGACAAAATCGATGCGTATGGCATTAGGAGCGAACTCTCTGAATATCCATTCCCCGTTAGAATGATGCAGGCCAAAATATAGATGGCCGCATGCGAATTCCGACAGGCTCCGGTCTATCAAGGACAGTTCCGCTTCTTTGTGATGCAACAGGTCCAGACGCCGTTGTATCTTATCCGAATATATTTTTAGATAACCATCGCTCTCTATAAGTTGCAATGTGCTATTTTTCATCGTTGACTTCTTTTATATTATAAGTTAGGACCTTGTTTAATTGTTCAATATTCTGCTCGATTTCCACACATCTTTTATTCTCTGATAAATAAAAGCATTTCGCCAAGGAGTAAACGATTAAGGCTTTCTTGCCCAACTCCTGTTTTTCTTCATAATTGGTGGACAATTTATATTGCGTAAAATAAATGTCGCCTAACTTTTTGTTTGCGAACGCGTCATTGTCATGTAAATAGTTGGCAATCTCAAACATCCTCTCCGACATTTTTAACACATTATCCCATACCCCGGCTTGGGCTATTTCCGGCAGTGTGTCCAACAAGACTTTTATTTTCAGAGGATATCCATCCTGTTGCTGCCAAATAGGAGCCAATTGAGATAAAGCCTTTTTATATTCGGATAAGCTTTCGGAGGTATGTCGCTTGTATATTTCAAACAGGAAACATCCAAGATCATTAAAGTTTTTAGCGCGCTTCTCCATACGGCTTTGGGTGATGGCTGAAGCAAAATCCTTGAAAATTTGTTCAAATGGAATCTCTAACTTATGATGGATGACCCCCTTGTAACGCATATAAGCCAAGTCGTGCATGGCATCTTCATTTTCATAAGGTTCCTTTGCTATTTTAGAGTAATTCTCTGCTGATTTTTCGAATTCCCCTTTCTCTTTATAGGCAATTGCAAGTTTGTAATAATGGTCATGTGACTCTGTATTTGGGATATAGCGGGATACATTCATTTCAGTTGACCTCTTGTCTATTATTTCTAAAGCCTTGTTATAGCACTTGATGGCCTTTTCTATATATCGATTGCTCCCTGATTTCGCTAATGCCATATAGCAATTTCCAAGCAAGTTGCAAGCGTAGTCGTCGTCCTCTCTTTCTTTGATTGCTTTTAGCTTGTCGATTGCATTATCCCATTCTTCCGCTATCACATAAAGTTCCGCCTTGTCTGTCTCAGAATTTCTTACTCTGTCTAACAGTTCTTTTGCATAGGCCAGATTATTTTTTTCTTTCCTGACAAGTGCTTTCGCGTAACATTTCCAAAAATCATTGATACAGACTCCAGGGCTATAAGCACTGTTCGGATTACGGTTATTTTCTTTGATTGATTCTATCGTTTGCTCCGTTTTCTCGAAACATCTCTCGGATTTATCATAATCCTTCAAGCCCATATAACATTTGGCCTGTTCAAAAGAAATTATGAATAACTGGGGGATGGGGTCATAATCATCAGATTTCTCTTGTTCCTCATTATCATAAGGTTCAAATATATGATATCCGTTCTGTAACTCTTCCTTATATTTTTCTTTCATTTGAGCAAGAATGTTTAAGGCATGTGTGAATTTTTGTTCACATTGCAATCCTAACACTCTCAGGTAATCACACCTCATCAATTCCTCGGTACCGAGTCTTTGATTTCTGATCAAATAATCGATCGTCACCAATGCGTTGCTTACTTTTTTTATACATCCGTCTTTTATCGTCTGAGAAACTCCCCTTAGGATGCTCTTTGAAAAGTCATGGGCATATTCATTATATGCACTCTGATGACTGATGAAATCATATATATCCGGATATATTGTTTGCCTACATATTCCTTCTTTAGACAAGTATGCCAATATTTCTTGCTTGACATCTTTGGAGATAAGGATGCGTCCATCTTTATCTTCATCGTCTTTATTGTTAAAATCTTCTTGCCATAATAAACATTCTTCCCCTGTTTTTTTCTTTATTTTTAAAAAACAGGATTGTTGCACCTTCATCCTATTGGTTGCCGCAGAATACTTTAAATGCTCAATTTCTTTTTCACTTATTTCAATAACCTCACCTATTGGTGTTTCTTTTAAGTTGCAAACTCTGTCATCAGATGCTTTTTTCCCAATAAATATCATTCCATCCTTATCCTCATATTGCTCGCAGGCAAAGTAAGATGCGACCTTGATGCTATTGGAAAAATCCACATAGGTGGTTTTACCTCCCATATGTTGAAGGATACATAACAATTTTGAAAGGGATCCGTTCACTCCCTCATAAACCTCAGGGTAATCATTTTTCACATATTCCGGTATTCTTTGCTCGTAAGCGGTAAGAATCTCATTCGTAATCTTAAGTGAAGGATATGCTTCTTTTATGAAACGATAAGCGGAAGACACGATGTTCCAGTCCGAATTCGCTTGACCTCTAAAGATATAACCTGTTTCATCTTGATATTTTTTTATAAGCTGTTTGAATTCTCCAATGTTTTTAATAGTTTCCATAACTTCATGTATTTTAAAAATAATAGATTTGACCCATGATAACTGTTCATCAGATGATCCCGTATTTGCGCAACTTCTCATACAGGGTGGTCCGGCTGATGTCCAGCATCCTGGCGGCCCTCGCCCGGTTGTTTCCGACCTGTTCAAGCGTCCGGAGCAACAGTTGTTTCTCTTTCTCCTCCTCCGTGAGGCCAGGCGTTTCCTCTTGCCTTAACGTCAGGTCCAGGTTCAGGTCGGTCGCGGTGATCCAGTCGCCGCCTGCCATCAGAAGGGCGCGGCGGACGGTATTCCTCAGCTGGCGGATGTTGCCCGGCCAGGGATACTGTCTCAGGGCCGCCTCCGCCAGCCGGTCGAAACCCTGCACCCGCTTGTGGTGTTCCTCCGAGAGGTGCCCCAGAAGGAAACGGGCCAGCGGAAGGATGTCCTCCGGGCACTCCGAGAGCGTCGGGACGCGGATGGTGAACTCGTTCAGACGGTGGAACAGGTCCTCCCGGAAACGTCCCTCGGCAATGGCACTCTCCAGGTCCTCGTTGGTGGCGGATATCAGGCGGATGTCGAAACCGCGTTCCCGGGTCGAGCCAACCGGCCGGTAGCGTTTCTCCTGCAGGGCACGCAGGAGAAGCATCTGGGTCCTGTAAGATAGGTTGCCAATCTCGTCCAGGAACAGCGTGCCGCCGTCGGCTTCGTGGAACAGCCCCGCCTTGTCGCTGTCGGCACCGGTGAACGAGCCTTTGCGATGGCCGAAGAACTCGGAGGCGGCCAGTTCTTCCGGAAGAGAGCCGCAGTCCACCGTCACGTACGGCTTGTTCCTTCGGCGGCTCTGCTCGTGCAGTTCACGGGCGATATGTTCCTTGCCTGTCCCGGATGCCCCGCGTATCAGCACGGAGATGTCCGAGGCGGCGACCAGCCTGATCTGCCGGTACATCTCCTGCGCCTTGTAGCTTTCCCCGCGATAGAACACGGTTCCGTCCCGCTTCGGACGGCTGAAGACCTTGCCGATGGCTTCCAGCAGCCTGTCCGGTTGTACGGGCTTGCAGAGATAGTTCACGGCACCCAGCTGCATGGCTTCCACGGCGTTCTCCACCTGTCCGTAGTTCGTCATGATCAGGAACGGGACGGCAAGGCATTTCCCGTGCATCCAGCGAAGCAGCTCCGTGCTGTTCCCGTCCGGCAGGCGCAGGTCGGCAAGGACGAGGTCGAACTCCTCCGACGCGAGGGATTTCCTTGCCGGGGCCAGTGCCGTCACGTGGCGGCATTCCATTCCCTGCTTCTTCAGCCAGTTGCCGATGCTCCGGCCGAAAACCGCGTCATCCTCTATGATCAGTATCTTTTTCATTCTTTCTTCTTTTGCAGGTTCATGGCATGGCGGAGCAGCCTGCCCGCCGCTTTCTCTATCTCACATATCCTTTCCATGTCCGTTTCCGTCCATAAGGCGGGGTCCGCGGTAGTGGTCTGCCTCAATGTTTCCAACGGGTAATCCAGCCGCAGGGATTCCCAAAGCGGGAGGTTCTTGTGCAGAATGTCATGGACGGCTTTCCGGTCACCTCTTTCCAGTGCCGCGTGCAGCCGGGAGAGCTCTTTCCGGCTCTCCGAGATGAAGATGCCCAGCATCTCATCCGGCTTGTCCTCGCCCTGCAGGATGAGCGAGAAGTCCGGTTGCCGTCCGGCCTCTTCCTTTCCGGGTGTCAGGACTTTCTCCATGCCTTCCAGCAGGGTTTCCGCCGCGAACGGCTTGCGGATGCAGCCTGCGAAGCCATGCGAGAGGTATTCCCGCTCGTCATCCATGCGGGCGGTCAGGGCTATCACGGGAATGGCCCTCGCCTGCGGGATATTGGAGCGGCGCAGCAGTTCCAGTACGGCGAAACCGTCCATTTCCGGCATCTGGATATCCATCAGGAGCACGTCGTACCCGTTCTCCCTCAGTTTGGAGACGAGCTCGCTGCTGTCCCCGCAGCAGTCGCACTGGGCACGGTGGCGGCGCAGCATTTCTCTTACGATGCCAAGCTGCCGGAGGTCGTCATCCAGCACAAGGACGCGCGTCCCTTCCATACGAAGGTGCCGGGAAACTCTTTCCGTGTCCAAGGGGGATTTCCCGTCGGCCGGCGGAAGGGGGAGCAGGACGATGAATTCGCTGCCTTGCCCTTTTCGGCTTTCCACACGGATGGAGCCGCCCATCCGGGAGACCAGCCTGGAGCAGATGGCAAGGCCGAGACCGAAACCGGATACGCCACGTGCGTTCTCCAGCCGCTCGAAAGCGGTGAATATCCTCTCCGCGTCCTTTTCGTCCATGCCGCTCCCCGTATCCCGGACACACAGACGCAGCTCGCCGTTCCTGTACTCCGCCTCCAGCCGGACGCTCCCTTCCTTGGTGAACTTCAAGGCATTCGAGAGCAGGTTGTTGACAATCTGCTGGAGATGGCCTTTATCGCCGCAGACCACCACGTCCGTGCCGGAGAAACCGAAAGAGAGGCGCAGGCTCTTCCTCTGCGCAAGCGGGGCGTAATTGTCCACTGTCTCCTTGAACAGGGATTCCAGGTGGAAGATACGCTCGTATGACTGTGCCTGTCCCGTATCCAGCAGGTAGAAGTCCATCAGGGTATCCACCAGGGAGAGCATGTACTCCGATGCGTGACGGATGTTCTCCACATACTTTGCCTTACGCCGCCCGTCCTTCTCGTCCGGCAACAGGTCGGCGGAACCGGTTATCGTTGTCAGCGGGGAACGCAGGTCATGGGCGATGGCGAGCATCATGTCCTTCTTGGACTGGAGGAGCTCCCGGTTCTTCCTGTCGGATGCCTCCAGCTCCTTCTGGTAGCGGTATTTGCGTTTCAAGTCCCGATGTATGATAACATACAGGATGATGGTGAGCACCGAGATGAGAACGGCCAGGATGGAGAGGGTGTTGAATAACCGGTCGCTCTCCCTTGCGAGCTGTTCATAACGTTCCTTGCCACGGAGTCCCGTTTCCGACCTGAGATCCTTCATGATGTCGTGCAGGCGCAAGTTCAATGCCATGCTGTTACGGTACAGTTTTTCCATTTGGGACAACATCCGTTCTTCCTCGGCTTTCCGGCGGTCCATGATATCTTTGTCCAGGGAACGGAGCATGCCGGTCGCGGCTTTCACGGTCTGTTTTTCCCTGTCTTCTTTCTCTTTCTTTGCCTTTTGTTCCAGATATGCGGATTTTTTATCCCTTCTTTTCAGGAAAGACCAGAACCCTCTTTTCTTTTCAGGGGATTCTTCCGGACCTGATGTGGCGGGATCTTCCGCCGCCCGGTCGGACATGCTTCGGACACGGGAAACGATCGAGGGGATTCTTTGGCTTACGATAGTATTGAAGTCCTGTAACTGGTGGAAGGTATTCATGATCTGTTCCAGCAGTTTCTCTTTTTTCTCCAGCAGGAGGCACAGGGTGTCGATACGGGCCCGCTGTTCCGGCAGGCGGGTATGGCCTTTCAAGGCGTACAGGATACCGCAGGTCTCCTCCCTCTTGTCATGGTAGAGCCTGATGTCCGTCTCGTTCCATACGCTCACGGTCTCCGCCCGGGTGGCCAATTCGAGCAGACCGGCGTAACTGCATTCGGAAAGCCTGTGAAAATTGACCAGCTCTTTTTCGTTTCTTTTCAAGGTGTTCCGCTTCACCTGTTCCTTCCGGAAAAGGAAGATGGTGAAGGCGAGCAGAGCTATCAGAATGACATAGCCCATGAATATCTTGAATTTCAATCCCATATGCTTGTTTTTCCGTTGTTTATCGATAACCTATACGGTGGAACATTCATTTTGAAGCAGGAGCCACTTCTCCATCAGTGCCAACCGGACTGTAAAATCCTTTTGTCCGCCATAAAGGAAGGCGCACCCGGCAAGGCAACCCATGAAGAACTGCCGTATATTGCCGTAATGTTTCCAGATACGCCTGTCCGCATCCAGGATATGGTCCCATGCATCCTCCTCGTCCAGGTATCCGCAGTCGAAGCACAGGCGGACGAGCCATATCAGCCGGGCCATATCCCACGCGATGATATCCGGTGGCAGGTTGTCCGGCGTAAAAGCGAAATCGGGATGGCCTTGCATCATGTCTATGCTTCGGTACAAAGAGTGAATGGAATGGGTGAAGGGATAAATAATGTACTCATGGCAAGCGTCCGAGGAATAAGACAAGACAGCTTTCCGCCTGCACTCCCCTGCGGTCGCGCTGGAACCGATGAAAGGATAATACTTCCGGTAAAGTTCCCGGCTGCCTTCCGTACCCGACCACTCGATAATCTGTCTTGCCGTTTTAATGTCATGAATGCCCCATTCCCAAAACAGGGCCTCTCTGACTTTCAGGGAAGAGAGCCCGGTCGTGAGGGTATTGGCATATATCGGCATCTTGCCGACTCCGATCATGCCGACCAATAGGGCTTTGGACCGGTCTTCCGGAAGGGGAGCTGCCGCCTTCTTCCGGTTCAGTCCAAGAGAATCATCGTACCTCAATTCGTTCGCATCCATAATATTTCTTTTTGTTTAGGGGTCAAATGAAAAAGGATTATAAGCCCGTCCTGTCCTGCTTACAATCCTGTTTTTTTTGAGGGGTGCTCCGGTATGTGTCAGTCGAATATCACCACATCGCCGATTTCCCATTCGTTCTCCACGTCCAGCACCAGCTCGTCCGCTGCCGCGAGGTCTATCGGTTCGTCCTCGCCGTAACTCTGCCCGTGCGATTTGGTACCCATCGTGTAGAGGTGGTTGCGCACGATGCTGTAGCAGTATTCCGTCTCGGGGTTGGCCTCGGTGGTTATTATGGCCGTGCCGTCCCCGTCTAGGGTCACGACGGTACGTGTCTTCTGCAAGGCCACCTTCTCACGCAGCAGCACGTCCCAATGCTTCAGTATGCCGCCTTCCGCGTCGAGCAGCTGCATCTGGAAGGTGGGGACGCCCTTGTCGATGTCCTCCGCGTACATGGCCGAGGCTACCAGGAAGCGGTCGGCGAACACGGAGCCGCGCTGTATCTTCAGGCTGCCGTCGGGATAGGATTCCTCGTCCGCCTGCCAGTTGGTGTCCTCTATGTCCAGATACCCGTCGCCGTTCATGTCGAGCGGAAGATTGTCCCCGCCACCCGGAAACCAGTTGCGGAGCGGGATGTCATAGACGATGAACGCATTGTTCCCAGTCGAACCCGCCAGCCTCGCGTCATAGTCCGTGCGGGCATCCATGCCGTTTATCACGTTCTCCTGCGCGAAATTCTCCGGGTCTTCCAGTCCCCGGAAGCCGCCGAAGATGACGGTCCTGTTCCTGCGTGTGGCCACCAGACGGAGGGTCGCCACCTTCTTGCCCGCCATTTCCACCGGGATGTGGGTGAAGTAGCCGAACGTACCCGCCACCTGCCTGCGCAGCGTCAGCACCCCGTCCTCCAGATTGGCGTCGGAGGAAGGCATGGTCATGATTTTCCCGTCCTCCACGTGCAGTATCTCTGCACCGGCGAAGACCTCGTCGGCATTGCCCCCGTCGGGGACGGTCGCCGTCTCGGTGCGGAGGAAGGCATTCCCCGGCTCTACGCCCTTGAACGGCTCGAAGCCGCCGTAGGTTCCCGTCTGGTATCCGATGGCATAGACCATGTACTCCTTCCCGTCCTCCAGCAGGTCGTCACCGGTCAGGGTGAGGGTCGTCTTGCGTCCCCGTTTGCCGCCGTCGGTGTAGGGCTGGGAGACGAAGTTTTCCGTATCGCTCCAGCCTGTCAGCGTGGTGCGGTAAACCACCTCTGCCGTAGCGTCGTTGCGGATGATGGCCACCTCCAGACGGTCGAACGTCTGCGCTGGGGTGACGCTGGTAATCGGGCGGCGAGTCCGGATGGTCCTTTCGGCGGCATCCTGGTTGAGGTAGGACTCGCCGACGCTCTCTACCCGGATGGTCAGCTCCTGTTTCATCTGTCCCTCGTCCGGGTTCTTCCCCTCGATGATTTCAGGGTCATCGCTACAGGCGGTGGCGAGCAGCAGGGCGGACAGCCCGGCTATCCATGTTTGTCTTTTCTTCATTGCTGTTTTCTTTTGTTGAGAATAGTTGGGTAAATCCCCCACAAGTCCGGAGACCTGTGGGAGATATAAAAAAAGGATTATCTGGTCAGTTTGAAGGTCTGTTCCCCGTTCTCCGTCGTCACCTTGACGAAGTTCACGCCGGAGGTCAGGGCCACACGGCAGCTTGTGGATTCGGGACGTTTCGTCGTCAAGACCTGCCCGGCAGCTGTCACTACCTGAACCTGCTTGATGGTCTCATTGGCAGCGATTACGCCTTCACCGTTCTCCGTGTATGCCTTGATGTTTGCAAGGGTGATGCCGGAGGTGTTGCTCTTGGCGGAACGAGTCTGCGGGGCAGTTTGTTCTGCCGTATTATAATCGCCTGGGGTCATCATTTCCGGAGTAAACACAAGGTTCAGCGTTTCTGTAGGAGTATTTGTCTCTACAAAGAAAGAACGGGTCGGGGCTATTTTTGCTCCACTGCCAAGTTCCGTGCTTTGCGAATATTCCGCATTCGGATTGTTTTCAATATCTGCGACTTTTACTGATTTTACTATATCATTATATGTTTTGAAAGCATCAACATCCAAATGACAGACAAAGGGATTGCCAACCACAAAAACGGTTTGTCCTGAGATTCCATTCAACACGGTTGTCAACGTATCCTCGTCATAAACAAACGATCCTATTTTAGTCTTATTACGAGGTAAATCGATTGTTCCTGGTAATACTGTTCCATTGTTATTTACTTTATGGTAAACAGTATCTTCCTTCCCGAAGATTATTTCCAATGGTTCTGAAGAAGCAACAAACTGGGTCTGTTGTGTATTCACTGCAACCCCTTCAGCTTTACCTATTTTATAATTCAATGTCGTACGGATTGGACTCCAAGCGTTATTGTTCCAAAGAGAAGTGACCATGAAAGGAACAGAACGATTTACATTATCAATCAAGGTATCTCCGAGTAACGGATTTTTATGGGCTTGCTCCAAAACCGCTTGATCTTCACTATTCTTATAGACAAAGAAATCACCCGAGAAAGTTTCATTCAACGGAACGGAAATCATATTATTCTTTTCCGGGTAGATATTCAATGCGACCCAAGCCTTGTTGTATTTCAGCAAATGCTGATTGACAAGTTCTGCGCCCGGCTTCAAATAAATACCATTGCATACATATATGCCTTTCCCTTGTTCCAGAATAGGGTAATGCACTCCGTTTGTAACATCCAAAGAATCTATGGAAGGGATGAGGACATTTGTACACTCTCCCGGAACTCCGTCGCTCCAATTGCCCCAATCGTTCCAATCGGAGGAATTTGTACCCTTCCAAATTGTATATTCAGGGTGAACCTCAATAATCAGATTCTCATAAATGTCCAATCCGTTTTCACGAATCGTGCAATTATAATATCCGGGATTTATATCGAATGATGCTATCCCATCCACAAAAGGATATTCATTTGTTCCATCATACAACGTATATTGCGCCTCTGGATTGTAATCTGTTATCTCTATATCTGCATGAGTATAACCACAAGGTACAACCGAATTGACAACGACAAGTTGCGTTCCACATGGGCTTTTATCCAAGCAATCAGGGATACCGTCACCATCCACGTCAGACTGTACAAATGCCCCATATACATTCAGTTCTACGAGAGCGTCAACTAATCCTCCCATATCCAACTGGATTTCATCGAAAGGCTTGGTCGGGGTCACGGTCACTAATGATTTTCCGGCACCACCTATCAAATCCAAAGACAGGACTTCCGGTACTATATTCTCATCGCCGGTAGCCACACCGTTCAGATAAGTCTTGATACGTAATCCACGCAACAAATCCACATTACCGACAAATGTCTGTTCTTTGACCACAAAACCGGCCTGATAGCCTTGTTCGAACACACGATTGGTCTTTATAGACAAAGAAGTATTAGCGGCAACACCCGCAACCTTTCCGACATAAGCGTATGTATTCAAATCACCGTCAATTACATTTGCCAGATTGCGCATAGTGGCACCGACATTTGCTACACCACCGAAACCGGTACGTTCATAATTGATAGTGGCTCCATGCTGTTGTACAGATAACATGCTCAAACAAGCCGTTGCGGAATATTGATCCAGACAAGTACTGGTCGCAGGTTCTTCAAACGCATAATAAATTCTATATTTACTTAAATTCAAGCTCAATACTCCTGCGGTCCAGATTGTTATTTGATTGAACGGTTTTGTCGCCACAAAGCTGAACCTCATTTGGTTGTCCTTTCCTCCAATCAGGTTGGCAGCTACCGCATCGTTTTCATCCACCGGAGAAGATTCAACCAATGTACTATCCATATACGTCTTAATGACAAAGAACTTCAATAAGTCCGCTGTCAAAAACTGGTCGGTTGCCTGCATTACGAAACCTACCCGGAGCGGCTTATCTGGTGAAGCATCAAAATAGCCGTCTGTCTTTTCCACACCGTAGATACTTGTATTGCTCAGCAAATCCAGTCCTTTTGTATATTCTATATAATTGCTCAAATCCTCATCTACCACATTCATTGCTCCACTGTCTAAATCCGGAGACAGACAAAGCAAACACCCTCCACCTGACGGACTGAAAGGTCTCACATTGGATCCGACGATGGGTCGGTTGCATTCATAAGAGGCTCCGGAAGATGGGGTATTCGTAATGGTGATTTGGTCTGTACAATTCCCTTTTTGAGCCTGTATCACATAGTCTCCGGCTATCGTCATGTTCTCTACCAAACCGTTTGAAGAGACAGTTGCGGACGCTCCTAAAGGCTGACTGATGATACTCCATGTGATACCGTCAACTCCACTCAACTGGAATGAGTTCTGCGAACATACGGCCACATCCGCGCTAAGTTTCAAATCGCATTCTTCGTTGACATAGACATTGGCATCCCGAGTATATGCATAGTAAATCTTAGTTCCGCCCACATCTATATTCAGGCCGCCGAACTTTATCTTCACTTGCTGGCAAGGTTTGGTCGTAACCATGCTGACCGTTGTCTTGCCTCCGCTCAATGCGGACAATCCTAACACGGACATGATTGTTTTCGATTCAACCTCGTTGTCGTTTGCGTCATAGGTGGTCAGTACGGTATTCTGCAAAAGGTTTATCGCCAACACCGAACCGCTCTCTATCACGAAACCGACTTCCGTGTTCGCAGGGATTTCCTCACCGGCATTGATGGTTACACGCGGTTCGGTAAGCAAGCTGCTTAATGTCCCGAACCCTACACCGTCCGATTCTGAGTTGGCCCCGACCAGATTGTTTTTCTGTGCAGGCCAGTTCCAGATAGCGGTTGTCCATTCATTACCGATACCTGCCACAGAACTGCTGTGTACGGAAGCATTCTTATAATACTCCGTTTTGGTTATCGGTTTCATTTTGTTCGCACCGACATAGGCATAATATACTCTCAACTGGCTGAACGCTTCCGCATTCACACCTGCCACCGCCAAGCGCACTTCATCAAAAGGTTTCGTTGTACGGATGGACACTCTTGTCTTGCCGTCCGAAGAAACTGTAATCAGATTCAAATCCAGCAAACCGCTTGTCGTTCCTTCGTAAACAGAACTCTCTTGCTTCACGCTGTCACGGTAGGTCTCGATGACAAACATTTTCAAGACATCCGCTGTCAACAGGTTGGTTCCCTCTGAAACACTCTGTAGCACGAAACCGGCCTCCAAATCATCACCGGAATACTCATGCTCGATGTCTTTGATAGAAAGGATTTGATGATACCCGACATCAACACCTGCCAACCCGCTGAAATTGGCATAGTTGTCTATGTTGGTGTCCAACAGGTTTCCCAATGAGGATTCCTGTCCCGCCACATCAATCAGACTCTTGTCTATCTGGTTGATTACACAATTACGCCCCACGAGAGGGGTCATCTGTTCGGGAGTGAGCACTTCTTGTGCCCTTAATGTCCCTAACAAACAGAAACACGCTGTTAAATACAAAAATAACCGTTTCATGTGTGTTAATTTAAAAGATTAATACTGTTTATTTATATCACTACGAAGATAATAAAATAGGCATTATTCAGTTTGAGAAATCCCTTCATTAACACTGCTGTTTACATCCCAGATTATTGAAAGTTCGCTTTGTGAAGAGAAAGCCGGTATGGGAACTTTGACGGTGAACTGACTATCTGAACCATAATTTATTTGCCCTTCATCATCCAATTCCCAGCGATTCGAATTATTTATATTGTAAACCGGTAATAATAAAACGGAGCATTTTCTCCGGCCCACGCGTCGTAACCCAAAGATGAATCCAGTCCTAATTCAACGAGTTTTTCTATGATGGCCTTATAACTGAAATATACGTCTGCCTGTTCGGATGTCATTGTTCCTAATGAAAGTTCACCCTCGGTACGTATCCGGTATGACGTTGATACGTTGGGAAGCAATGGGGCTCCGGGAAAATCACCTGTAGGAAGATTCAGGCTCTCGGTGGTAAAAGACGAGTATCCGAACGAGCATCCGGAGCTTTTTGTTCCTAACAACAGGAATGTCAGAGTATTCTCACCGGTTTCATCTTCTTCCATTTCAATTGTCATAGATTCCGATGTTTCCACAGCCTCCACTTGGTTCAGACTGAAATCCAGGGTCTTAGAGATGGCATTCAATGTGATTACCGCTTGTCCGCCCGAAGACCATGCGGCAAGGGATGTTCCCGTCAACGCTTTCTTCAGCGATTGTGCGATTGTTTGGCGGGCTGTGGTGTAAGAACCGGGACCCTCCATTGCGCTATTTTCCAGCTTTTTAATATTCTTTGATTTAAAATCCTCATAGAGTTTTTCCATACAACCCTCATTATTCTCCAGCAAGGCATTCAGCAAGGCTGCCAGTGCTTTCGGTTTATCGTCATATGTAGTGGATCCAGAGGTGTTGTTATACCACCCATTCCCATTACCCACATTCCATCCGCTTTCTAAGGTTGCCTTATCCAATCCTTCTGTTGTATAATTATTCCAGTAGGAATCTTTGTTCTCAGTCCACCATGTTTTGAGCGTATTGTAGCCTTCCATATACTTTTCATCAAGCATATAGGCGGACGGGAATATAAAATCGTATGTCAGTTTGTTGACAAATTGTTTCCCCATTACACTTTCCAGACCTGAGAACATTTTTTCTCCCAGCCCAAGCGGGTGCTCTTCATCCAGAAAACTTTCATAATAGCGTTCTTCATAATCCTCATCGCCACCGGGGTCGCATCCCTCCGGTATGCCATAACCACCTATTATGTGACGAGACACCAACCGTCTTAAAATGACGTATATATTCATACTCGTTCCTGCATCTTCATCTATGGTCGGTACGGTGAATGTTTGCGAGAAGAAATAATACATATTGTTCCCGTTGAACCAATCCGGCCAGTTTCCTTCCGGGGCATGTATCCGGGCGGTAGAAAGTTTGTCCGTTCCACTCAGGTTATCCCTTGGTATGTTGCCCAAATACACGATGGTATAAGTCTCGCCACGTTTCAAGTCCTTTTTGTATGAACACTCATACGGCCATTTTAAACCCTCGCTTTCAGTTCCTTCGAACGCCGTTTCCAATAGGACATTCCCCTCGCTCGCGTCACTGTATCTCACCACATCGTCACCGTGATACAGAAGAGCCTCTACACGGAATATCGTCTTGCTCCATCCTTGTACTTCCGTACGGGTCGATAGGCCATTTTCAGGGATAAAAGAAACGGACATGTACCCATCCGCTACGTTTTCGGGAAACGTTCCTTGGGACTCTTGCTCCGTCAGTACATCCTCGTCGCAACTTGCCAGACAGCAACCTGCCAAAGCTAATCCGGCCACTATTATATATCTCAATTCTTTCATCTTATCAATTCCTTTTAATTATAATCCTCCGTTCCAATCTCCTTCCTGATGGATGGCATTCTCTTCGCCAAATGTAACCCTTATGGTAGAACCATCACCGATTGTCAGTACCGTTCTCCTGTTCGGATAAATCGGAAATGGCTCTGTAGTGGAATAGGTTTTATCATTTATGGTTATAGAAGTTTTACACTCATCTCCGTAATCCCCTGCTTTATCATAGTTAGCATGCTCGTCCTTTGGAATATTTTCACCGAATTGTTTTGTCGTGGTGCAAGGTAAATACATGACATATTCCACCGATCCATCGGATAGCTGATTACCTTCAGTGAATGTCTGGGATATAATAGGATAACTATTTGAAATGGCATAATCGTCACAATGATTTCGGGTTCCGTGCGTGTTTGGTTCTACCATTTGCGAGAGATACAGCCTGTAATAATCAGAAAAGACTGAACACTCTACATCCCCCTTTGCGGTCTCTCCTGAAACGAATGCCACCGCTCCCATCTGCCGGGTCAATATGATTTCTGCCGGAGTGAATGAGTCCAGTAACGTATGCACTTCACCGCCTGCGCCATATACCATAAAATAATCCTCTCCTGCTTTATCATAAGGGATATATTTATTTTCATCCAATGCTGGTATGTAGCAGTTTGTATATAGACTGTTTTCTGCTAAATCTACGCTTGTAAGAAAAGTACCACTCTTGTCCAAAACTTTAACTTCCGCATTTTCTTTATATTCTTTTTCATAAGCTACGATGGCATAGATATAGCTCATCGTGCTCTGAAGGTTCGAAACCGTGACATAGCCATTGTCTGCTATCTCAATCGGATTATTTTTGTCGCCACCTTCTTCGGGATTACCTATAAACTTAAAACCCTTGAACGGATTCTCAGGTTTGGTATCCGTAGTCCCATTTTCTCTGGCAAACAAGTACAGTTTGGCGACGTATTTCGTAAAATCCACATCTACGATTCCCTCTGAACGGGTACGTGCCTGTCCCTCCAGACCGTTTATATGAAACGTTACGGAATAAGTCTCGCTTTCCGCTTTTCCGGCTCCGTTATCGACAATCTCTTCCGAGCATGAAGACCATGCCAGACATGCCATGAGCATCAGTAGCCCATGCCGGAAAACTCTGTTATATTTCTGTTTTGTATTCATAATCTATTCTTCTGAATCTATTCTTCTGTTAGTTGTATATCATCTGGAATGTAATCCTCGTCCCAACTGATTTTCATCTTCAAGTTGCCTTTAGTCAACTGTTCATATGTACCGTTGAGCTGAAACCAATAATTGGTAATAATTGTTATCTTGTTGTCCTTTACAACCCATCCTTCCGCCGCATCCGGTCCCAAAGCCATATACTTATCCGCAACCTTAACCGGATAACGCATGGTTCCGTCCGTTTTCCTTACTTCCACATACATGTAAGACGGCATCGTATTATGGAACATATTTCCATTCAGTATCGCGGTTCCGTCTTGGACATCGGCGGCAGCTACCGTAACCATTTCTTTCGGTTCGAAAGGCATGTAATATTTATTCTCCTCCTCCCAACCGACCGGAATCGTCTGGGTATATTTCTCCATGATTAAAGCCATACTGGTAATACCTTCATCTTCCGGGATGTCGGTCAATGTCACTTCCAGTCGTCCGGTCAAACGGCGTAACTCGCCACCGAAACTGTAGCTGTTATCCACCGCATTTGTTCCCGATACAATCATACTCTCCGTCGGGCTTTGGACTTCCGGATACAATCCTCCGGAATAAGCACCCAGAAATCCGCCGAACAATTCAATCGGATAACCTTCTGCGGATTGTGTAGAAGTATGCTGCAACGTAAAGGATACGACCTTATCTGCTGACAACGTTTCCTCCGTATTTTGCAATTGTCTATTTTCCAAAGCCAGTTCCGTTTGCAGGTTATGACCATCGTCATCCGCCTCTTTCACCGTGAAATTCCCGCTTTCGGAATTATAGGCAAACGCATAGAAACGGTAGTATTTGTCCTTTTCTGGAGTAAACGATGAACGGGCTGTCCAGCGTTCCGAGGGTGTCAGGTTACTATGGGTTTCTTTTGCGAATGTTATGTCCTGCCATTCAGAAAGCGTATATACGGCACCGTTCTCAAGGTCTCTTTCTTTGGACTCGAAAATCAGGATGACTCCTTTGTCTGCTCGCACGCTGTTGTCCTCCACGTTCCATTCACCCCCGTAAGTCTCTTCCTGATAGCTCTTACTCAAATTGCGCGACTGTTTCACAGGCAGCGATATGGTTATGGCACAACTGTTTTTGCCCTTCTCCGGCGTGTCCGTGGTCTCCATTACCTCGTCGCTGCACGCCGATAGCGCCAGCAGTCCGGCAAGGCATCCGCATAAAAAGAAATATCGTTTCATCTTGTTCCGTTGTTTATTGTTCGTCGTTAGTCTGCCCATTCCAATTCTCCTTTCCAATCCCAATTGGGGTTTACGGTGATGACAAGGTTACTATTGTCTTCTTTCAAGTCAATAGGAAAGTCTTTAGTTCCAAGACTATAAAGCTGATTGGCGAGAATGTCGAAGTCATAAGTTTCTTCCGTAGGGAGCGAATTCCCTTCCGAGTCTTTTGAACTTTTGATTTTAATGGGACGCCAATCTATAGCATAGTATTCTTGTGAACCACTCGGCAGATGAAAAAATACCAGATACAGTGTATGAGTCAAGTTTTCTGTGCCCTCAGTTCCAACAGTTAAAGTTGTTCCTCCATTGATTTTGGTCGGAGCTAACTGTGGCATTACAAAACCTCCTGCTGTATAAGTGCCGGTATAATATCCGTCTTGGGAATCTGTGTTTCCCATATCATGGAATATACATGTAGTCTTAAACCATGAATAATATGATTCATTGGCTTCAGTGTTATTCTGAATTCTGTTCAAGCTACTATAATAATAGTGTGTATCATGGACTTCCGGAAGAAAATATCTTGTAGACAAAACGACATCCGCATTGCGTGTTATCAACGCAATTCCGATTCTATTGACAGGATATTTCGTCCCTTTCTCTATGGCATTTGTAAGACTTCCTCTATTACCGGCTTTTTGCATTGTAGCTTTGGCTTCTAACTCAGTTGGTACATTTGTTACATAAAATAACATACCGGCAACAGCACGTTTTAGCTCAATGGAGGTAGATAAGCCGCCCGATTCCTGTACATGGACAGATGCGGAACAACCACTGAATAATTCAGATGCGGTTTCATTATAACCGGATGTAATAAAAGCAAAAGACAGACTCGTTTCGTTGTCCCATAGGGAATCATCAAAAGTAGGAGCGTTAGGTTCATTTGTTGCCCTTATGTTTTCAATAAAGTTCTCAGGGTATTGATTGATGCCCATGTTTGGGTCAGTCATCCGAATTTGAGATTGCGAAGGATTATCTTCTATAATATCATCCCTGCCGACAGCAAGAAATTTGTAATATCCATTCTTCAATTTCATTTTGGTAGTAACCGTATGCATTTCGTTTTCCTCTTCGCTGGTTTCGTCACCCCATGTGTTGCTGATAGTACCGTCTTCCCCGACTTTCGTGTTGTAAAAGTCACTGACATACAGATAATCTTTTTCCACACCGCCTATTTGGGGCTTATAATAAGTATAATCATCGTCAGTTCCGCCATTTTCCGAGCGGAACACATAAATACGCATATTCGTTACCCTTTGCCAGTTTTCTGGTCCTTCCAGTGGACGAGGAGCGGCTGTCGCCCTTGTTTGAAGTCCGGCATTTGCCCCTACCGAGAACGTAATCTCCACCTCGTGCAGCCCTTCGGGTACACCAGTCCCCGTACCGCCGTCAGGTGTCAGTTCGTCCTGAGAGCAACCGACGGCGGCAAGCACGAAGGGCAGATACAATACTAAATGTTTAAGTTGCTTCATTGTTGTTATGTTTTTTATTGTTATTATCTTGTTTTCCTTTATCGTTTCATTCTTCGTTTTTTCCTCTTTCAATCTTGGAACGGCACGTGTCAAAACAGGCCGTTCCCCTCGCCGCACCATCCGTGGGTGCGACGAGGGGAACGGAAAACGTCTTGTTGTATCTAATCTTCGTGGGGGAGGATAGCCTTATTTCTTGTTCATAGACAAGTCGTAATAAAGCAGACGGGTGTGCCGGTCATCTTTGTCACATTCTGTAATCGCCTCAAAATCATTTTTCTCGTAGAATGGAATGGCATTCACATAAGCATCGACTGTCAAAAAACGACAGCCAGCCTTGTGTACATTTACAAAGGTAGAATTTGTAAATGAGATTTTTATCCAGTTCAGGATAGCGCTACCCAATCGTAAGTTAAGTTCTTTCGCTTCTTTCGATACGGCAAGTCGTCCGATTTTCAAAGCCGGATAACTCGTCAACCGTTTGGCGTTCACGAAGCGGCGTTTGCGAAAGCGGTTGAACTCTGTCTTATTCTCGAACTCGGACAGTGATATTTTGTCATTCATCAGACTGAAATAAGCGAGTATCTTCTTGGTCGCTGTTTCTTCTATCACGTAGGTAACAGCCAGCATCTCTCGCTGATACAAGTGAGCCATATTCACAATGAAATCGTTCAAATCTGCATCTCCGCAATCGAACGATTCCACTATCTCTCCGTCAGCCAACGGACGGAACTCATAAGGTGATACTGACTCAGGAACGTTGTTCATCATTTGTTCTGTTTTTAAACATACTTTGAATGAACTCGTAATCACGTTGCATCTGTTCCAGTTTCTCCTTGCTCAACTTCTTCGGACTCTTCATCCGTGCCACAAATCGGCGTGCGTCTTCCCCGTAAAGTATCGGGGTTTCCTTGATAGGTCTTGCCATAGCTTGCTCCTTTCTTTTGGTTTATGGGGCAAAGATACGGTTAATTTCCGAGATTACAGCGGGATAGGAGGCTGTTTCTTCCTCACGAAGATTGTTTTCCGTTATTGTTCCAAGATGTCAAAGAGCGTTCTGTTTCTCCGTTCCGGGCGACCGGGCTTCCTGGGTTGCCCGACCCGGCGGCATGAGTCGTACGACCCGTGGATATGAAATTCTTTAACTTTGAAAGCCCCGGAGGGATTTCCGAAGTCTTGGAAGGTTTCGGAGTTCTCCGGAGCTTTTGCTATGAAATTATAAAGACTTGCTGGGGATTAGTCGATAACCATGTTGTGAACTGCTTCCCAGTTGTCGTTAACTTTAACAGTCAGGAATTGACCTTTACCCAAATCTTCGGGATAGTCAGGGTCAGTTGGGTCTGGATCTGGATCCGGGTCTGGATCCTGGTCAGTAGGATTGTTCGCATCTTTCTTACCAACTGTGTACAAGTGGTTACGAACAAGACTGTAGCTATTCACATCTTCTTTAGTAGTACCTATTGTTTCTTTTACTTGATCTTCATCTGCAGCCAAATTGATATTCCAGTATCTCAAAATTGTTCCTGAGTCATCAACCAACTGCAACTGCAATGTTTGAACACCGTCTTTTTTTAATACAGGAACAAGGAAACTGCTGGCGAACATGGAACCTTTTATGAATGAAGCTTTTCCGGTATATTGAGAAGGTTTTTGCCATGCATCCTTTCCTTCCTCTAATGATACATAACCATTTCCGTCTGCATCCAAATCTTTCATGCTTTGAGGATCACCATCTTCACTACCATTGAGGTTAAACCAGTCTGCAAATTTTGCTTCATAGATAACAATGGCATCGTCAGCGTTATCAGTAGGGGTGCCATAGAATTTGGCATTTTTTGTCGTAATCTCATCTTCAGCATTTACTACATACTCCACGTTTGTACCGGTTTCAGTAAAGTTGCTGTTAAAACCCGTAGGGTCAAAAAGTATTGTCTTGTTTGCTGCACTTGCAACCAAGCGCAATTTGGTTCCAGTACCCTTTCCATTAACATCTGTGTAAGGAATATTCTGGAAATATCCAAAAGTACCTGTTACTTGACGATGCAATGTTACCGTTTCTTCGACTGTATTAGTTGTCGGTGCTGGAACAGTCCATGATTTTGTTCCAGCAAAGATTTCTTCAGCAGCAGGATAAGTTTTAATAGCATCGTCTGTCAATGTTGCAGTGATATATTTAGTAAAAGCTTGATCGGTTTTAAGCTCACCATCTTCTAAAATATCTGCAAAAGGTGTTGTGTTAGTAGATGTAGCACCATCTTCAACGCCATAATTATAAGAACTTCCACTTGAAGTATAACCGATTGCATACACATTATAAGTTCCTGTACTCAGTTTATCATCACCCTTCAGCTCAAGAACCATCTGTTTCCCGTGTCCTCCAGTAGTGTAAGTCGTTGCATTGTTCCAATCAAGTGATTGGTGATAAACAATGTCTTTGGAGTCACTATTGTAAATAATAAGTTCTACCTTGTCTATCTCCTGATCAGCCTCAGAACTTAACAAGGGACGACCGGCACGGGTGGTCAAACCATCTCCACCGTTGGAAACTTGCAGAACAATTCTTTGTACTCCTTCTTCTACAGGTGTTTCAATACCACCGTTCAATGCGTCATCATCATTGCTACATGATGTGAACCCCACCGCTACACCCATCATCAGGTATGCGGCCACGAAAAGATTTCTCTTTTTCATCATTACTTGATTTTAAATTAGAAAACTATGTTGATTAACTCTATTATTTGTTTCACTTAATCTATCTCCATTTTATGTACCATTTCCCAGTTGTCGTTCACCAGCACATAGATGTAGAACTTCCCTTCTACCGGTTCATCCGGGTCAGGATTATCCGGCTCATCCGGGTCAGGATTATCCGGCTCATCCGGGTCGGGATTGTCCGGTTCATCCGGGTCGGGGTTATCCGGCTCGTCCGGGTCTGGGTTGTCCGGTTCGTCGGGGTCGGGTTCCTCGCCGCCCTGTTCCACGAAGATGTATTTCACCACCGTCAGCTCGTTACGGCCCATCGTAATCTGGATGTCATCGGGGGTCAGCATACGGATGGAACGGCCCAGCGTGCTGCGGTCGTAGAAATCGACCTCCAACTTCGACTTCTCGTATTCCCGTGAGGGGCCGAGCAGCGTGTGGGTCATCATCTCGTTGGGCTGCGTCCATTCCGTCTGGCTGGTCAGGTTGACCAGCTCGCTGTACTCGAAGCTGCTGTTGATGATGCTGTAGATGTCGTGTACGGTCTTCTCCGAGAAGTCGATGTAGTCCGGCAGGCCCTCGGCGGTGATGATGAGCCGTCCCTTGGTGCGCTCCAGTGCCACGGTATGGTGTTCCGAGCCGAGCCGGTAGTCCAGCTCGTAGTCGGCCAGGTAGATGTCGTTCTGTGCCGCGTCGGTATGCTCCAGCTCGGCGGTCGCCGGGTCGTCGCCCAGCGGGCGGTCGCTCTTCATGTTGCCCCACACCGTGACGCGGTACTTGCCGTAGGGCAGGGAGGCGGGCAGGTCTATCACCTGTTCCCGGTCGTCGTTGTCCACCTCGCGGTTGGTCTGTTCCAGCACCACGTTGCCCGCCTCGTCGTGTATCACGTAGTAGAGCGTGCGCACGTAGTCGCGGAAGGGCAGGTTCTCGTCCATCTTCTCTATCAGTCCTTTGGCCGCCACCTCGTCCACGTTGAAGTAGTTCTTGTCCTTCACCGACACGGTGATACGCATCGGCGGGCATTCCGCTATCTCGTCGCGGATGCAGGAGGTGAGCGTCAGTCCCCATGCCATGAGGGGGAGCATCAGGTATATCAGTCTTCTTTTCATCATTCCATGTCCTCCGCTTTAAGTCGTTTACCCTCGATGTCCGGATAGCGTTCCGGCAGCCGGCGCAGCAGCTCGCGCGCCTCCTCCTCGCGTCCCTCGCGCAGGTAGAGTACGGCGAGGTTGTTCATGGCCGTCTCCGACCGGGGGAAGTATTTCAGGAGGGTGCGGTAAACCTCTATCTTCTCTTCGTTCGTCCGCATCAGCGTGCTTACCTTGAACAGCTCCTGCTCGTTGAAGGCGTCGGGACGCTTGCCGTACATGTCGAGCAGTTCGGCGTCGGTGGTGAAGCTCCGGATGGTATAGGAGTAGGTGTATTCCACCTTGCGGTCCTTGGCGAGGTATTTCTCCTTGATGTCGTTCCAGCAGGCGAGGCGGCGGATGTGGCGTTCCTGCACGTCGTCGTTCTCGTCGGCGTAGCGTTCGAGGATGTCCTTCACCTTGACGGAATCGACGTTGCCGTCCTTCACCATCGAGTCGAGCACCGGCTGCCAGCCTTCGGGACGGGAGCCCGTGCGGATGCTGTTCTTCTGCGCGGCGGACAGTCCGAGACGCCCGGCCAGCCAGTCCTTGGCGGCATCGGCACGGTTCTCCGCCAGACGGGTGTTGAAGGCCAACGACCCGTCTGCGGATGCCTTTCCGCTGATTGTCAGGTTGTTGATGGTAGCCAGTGTGTCTCCCAACACCGGCGATAGGGTCTTCAGCATGGTCTCCAGCTCGGTACGGTTGTCGCCCAGCTCCATATCGATGTCGTACTTGTTGATGGCGAACTGCAGGCGTGCCTCGCCGCTGCCTTCCACCACCTTCGGGCGCACGGTCAGCTCCGGCTCCATCCACTTCACGTAGAGCGAGGGACGGCCGATGGAGGCCACCTCGATGGTGTCGATGCCGGTACACTCGCCGCATCCGTCGGTCGATACGACCGCCACCACACGGGCGGTATCCACCCCTTCGGGCAGGCTGACGGTCTCCCCATAAGGCAGGTCGAACGCCGAGGCGGTATCGTCCACCCGGCGGATGCCGCCGGCCAGCGTGTCGGTATAGTTCTCCAGTACTTCCCGGCGGCGGAGCTTCTTCTGATAGACAGGAGCGTCCACCACCAGCGGGAGGTATTCCTCCTTCACGGTGTCGCCCACCATCAGTTGCGGGGTAATCACCAGGCGGTTGCGCTTGGCGAGGTAGTCTTCGGGCACGTGGAACACCACGTCCATCCGGGCGTTCTTCCCGTCATCGGGGGTCAGCACGCAGGGCGCGGGGGTGGCGGTGATGCCCTTTCCGGCCTGCCGGCCGGAGGCGCAGCCCGTCAGCAGTCCTGCCGATGCCGCCAAGAGTATGATATGATGTATGTTCGGTCTCATTTCGTTTCTACGTTTTTTAGAAGGTGTAAATCAATGAAATGGCTGCCTTGGTGGGGCCGAAGTAGTTCTTCGTCCTGTCCTCATGGCATTTCTCGCAGACGGTACGGGGGCTTTCCTTGTACCACAGGCGGGCGTAGCCGATGCCGATGGCGGCCTCCAGGTTCCAGCGGGGGGAGAGTATCCAGTCGTACCCGTAGGTCAGTCCGCCCCCGGCAAGGTAGCCGTCGTAGCGTTTGTCACTGAATCCCCCGTAGTATTGCGCCCCGTGCAGGTGTACGCCCACGAAGTGCCCTTCGAATTTCTCGCAGAGCCAGTACCGCAGTTCCGGCTGCACCAGCCAGAAGCGCATCTTCTTGTCGTCCTTGAACGTCCAGGGGTTGTAGGCGCCGGACAAGTCGAGCGTGTATTTGGGGCTCAGGGCTATCTCCAGACCGAGGTTCGGAGTGGTGGTCGCCCAGAACAGCCCGTTCGTCTTCACGGCGATGTCCTGTCCCCATGTGGCGGATGTAAACAGGTACATCAGGCACATCAAGCAGAAAAGTCTTTTCTTCATCCTGTCTTTTGTTCTATGTTTCGTTTATTGTATATCCATTATCTGTACATGGTAGTCATCTACCAGCATCCTGTGGTTTCCCCGGAACTTCTCGATTACCGCTTCGAGGCTGAATCCGCGGATTGCCCGGGTGACGCTTCCTCCGCCCGACGGTATCTCACGGAGGGGCAGCTCCGGGAAGTGCCTGTGCAGGCGGACGGCCGATTCCCCGAAAGCGGCGGGGGAGCCGTCCCCGTCGAAATAGATGCAGATGCTGTCCGTGTTCCGGCTCTCGGCCTCCCTGACTTGGTCTGTCAATAGTGTCGTATCCATATACCTTATTATATTAATGTCCGTTCTTCTCTTTCGCCTTCTTCACCAGCTCCTTGTGCCTTTGCATGGCCTCGGGACAGTTCCGCCGCACGTAGCCGCCGAGGCTGTTGTACGTCAGTCCCAGCCGGGAGGCTATCGATTTCAGGTCTTCGGCGGTCGTCTCGTACAGCCGGACGGCCTCGGCGTATTTCTCCGCCGCCCTGCCCGATACGAGCTTCCCGTCCGCATTCCGCACCATGCCCAGACTTGCCGCCAGTTCCGGCTCATGCTGGTGGAGATAGTCGCGGAACACCTCCGGATGGAAACCGTATTCGGCCGCCACACGGGCGGTCGGCCGGGGATTCGCCTTCATGCTTGCGATGGCGGCGGCATACTTGTTGGACACCGCCCGGCTGTAACGTTTCTGCCGGTTGAGGTCAATCCAGTCCTCGTCCCCGTCGCAGCTGCCGCCCCTGCGTTCCAGCATCAGCTCCCGGTGCCATTCCCTGAGATGGTTCCGGAATCCCGTGAGGGTCACTCCGGTGCGGCGGACTATCTCTTTCGCCGACAGGTCCGTATCACGGTACAGGGCGACGGCTTCCTTGTATTTCTCGACCGATTCGGGCAGCGGTCCGCGCATACGCCCGTTGCCCGACAGGGTCCCCTGTTTCTTCCGTGTCTTGGCGTGTTCCCTCTCGGCCTCCTTCTTCTCCAGCAGCCCGCGGTGGTAAAAACGCAGGTGCTGGGTCAGGCCGCCCGGTGAGACAGCGCACGCCTCCGCTACCTCCGGTACGGTCATGTCAGTTGTCCGGTACATCTCTACGGCGGGGGCGTACTGTTCGACGGACTCCCGCTTCGCTCCGCGCCTGCAATTGTCGGCGATGCCCATATATTCCTTGACCTGTTCCCTCCATTCGATGATTTCCGGGTGGTGTACCCGCAGGTGGTTCCCCAGACAGCTCTCGCCGAGGCCGAACTCCCGGGCTATCGCCGAGACACTGAGGCTGATGAAGTCCATGCTCCCGCAGGCTTCGACGGCCTTGCCGTATTTCTTCCGGGTGGAATCTCTCGGCCCTTTCTTCGTGCCCAGCCTGACCTCTTCCGGGTTCTTCCCCTCAGAGCTGACCCCGTATCTTGCCAGCATCAGCGGACGGTGCCAGCGGTACAGGTGCGCCCGCAGGCCGGATTCCGACACATGGCACACCTTCGTGATGAGGCGTACCGGCATATCGGTGGTGGCATACAGGCGGACGGCCGGTTCATATTTTTTAAGGGCGGCCTCCCTCTGTTCCCGTGCATGCCTTTCCTTCCCCGAAATGTTCCGGGTACCCTCCGTTTCCTTGTGGAAGCCGGATTCCGTATTCCTGTTCAGACTCTGTTTCATAAGCGTTATAACCGCCTTTTATCCAATGATATAAATCACCCTCAATCTGTCCTGAAAAGTTCCCCCTCTTTTTAAGAGGGAGAATTTCGGACATAATTAATTGTGTTATAGATTGTTGAAATAAGACTAAATATGATAAAGTATCAGAGATAAGACGGAAGCCCCGGTAGGATAGGACTTTCGACAAGCGTATATTAACGACTAAAAATAGAGACCTATGAAATCAGAACAGAAAAGGGCAGGCGGTCTGCTGTATAGGGAGGAACATTTCATCTGCGAAGGCTATGTTTCCGATGACAGGGCCATTATCGGGCTGGTGGAACTGGAAGCCGGCAGGCTGTTTATCCGGGAGGACGTGAAACGTTCTACGCTGGTGTTCGTACTGTCCGGTGACATCGACATATCGACGGGGAGTGTCCTGAACAGGCGGATAAAGTCCGGCAACATGTTCCTCGTACCGGCAGGGAGCAGTTTTTACGGGAAGGCGTCAACGGCGACAGTCCTGATACGGTATTCCTTCACCGTCGATATTGCGTTGTGTAACAGGTTTGCCATCAAGAACCTGTTGCGTTACCTGCCCGATGGCGGACTGTCGGGAAGGAACGATTTTGTCACGCTTCCTGTCCGTGACCTGTTGTGTCGGGAACTGGAACTCACCCGTGACCTCATGCGTGAGGGGCTCCTGTGCGTCCATTTCCAGCAGATGAGGCTGGAAATCATGTTTATGGAACTGCGTGGCTTCTACAGGAAGGAGGAACTGGCGGGACTGTTCGCCCCGATTCTCGGTGTGGAAGAGGATTTCAAGGACAGGGTGTTGCAGACATTCCCGGAAGTGAACAGTGCCAAGGAACTGATGGAAAGGCTGAACATGTCCCCGACGGTCTTCAAGCAGAAGTTCCATGCCTCGTTCGGCGTGTCCGCCAAGCAATGGCTGATACAGAAGAAGAAGGAGAAGCTGTTGAGGGACATTCTCATGACGGACTGTACGGTCTCGGAACTTGCGGAGAAGTACAGCCTCACGGTCAACTACCTGACGACCTTCTGCAAGAAGCATTTCGGGAAGACCCCCACCGAACTGCGCCTGCAATGGAATGGATAGATGGGTACGTACACGTCCGGCCTGCCGGTGGCGTGGTGACAATAGTGTATCGGGTGGATGGATGGGAGGCGTATCCCTGTCTGTCAGCCGGAGCTGACCATTTTTGTAGGTTTTAAGACCATTTTTGTAGATTCTAAATCTCTATTTCTCACTACCTTTGCCGCCGAAAAGATGATGAAAGTCCTCCTCTTAAAAAGAGGGGGAAATTTTCATTTATGAGCATCGAGTCCACCTCTTAAAAAGAGGTAGCCCTTCTATAAACGCAAATTTATCTGATAAAAATGTATTTTCAAAGAAGCCTTTTTTCTTTTTCCTGATATTCCTTGAATTTCTTCCGTTTATGCCCGTCGTTCACCAGCGAGTCTATGACTTTCCGGTTGGCGGAGGCTATGACATCGACATTCAGCGATGCCAGATAGACGGTTGTCGTCTTGATGTTGCTGTGCCCCATGGCCTCGCTGATGACCGTGTCGCTTATCCCGAGCCACCTCGCCAGTGAGGCCCAGGTATGTCTTGATACATAAGAGCTCAGCGGCTCTTTCAGTTCCAGGAGGGCGGAGATACGTGCCAGCCTCTTGTTGTGCGTCCTGAGTGCGCTGCTGTATTTCACGGGCTTCTCCTTTTGTGGGTTGTACAGGATGGGGAACACGTAGGGGCAGTCCGGCGACTCCAGCATCCACTTCCTGATGATGGCTTCCGCACGGGGGTGGAGGGCTATCCGGATGCGTTGGTTCGTCTTGCGGCGTTGGTAGATGATATACCCCGATTGTATCTTGTCCTTGGTCAGGTGGGCGATGTCCACAAAGGGCATCCCTTGGGTGTAGATGCTGAACAGGAACATGTCACGGGCGAACTCCTCCGACCTGCTCAGGCCCTCCAGTCCGATGACCCGCACCACCGTCTCCTTCTCTACCGCCCGCTTGCGTGTCTTCTCCGCCCCGGTGAACACCTTGCGGAAGGGGTACCTGTTCACTCGCAGGATGCCCTCGTCCAGCGCGTAGTTATAGACGGCACGCAGTATGCGGTTGTACAGCGAGATGGTGTTCATCTGCAGGCCTTCGCCTGTCAGGAAATTCTGGAAATCCTGCATGACGGAGGCGGACAGGTCCTTGAGCGGGACGTCCTTGTCCCGCATGAACTCCCTGAACCGTTTCAGTACACAGGTGTAGTTCTCCGCCGTCTTCTCATTACCCTGCTCACGGAAATGCTCAATCCGCTTAGCCAACAATTCGAACATCGAGTCTGTAGTTTTTGGAATTCTTGTTCTCATACTCACATTTATTTTATCCCTATTATCAATTTTTAAACAAAGCTGCAAAAATAAAACATCCCCCATTCCTTTGAGAGACGGGCGGGACAGCCTTCATGTCCATCCGTTCAAAAGCGACTCCGGAGCTTTATGGAGGGGACGGTTTGGCGGCACGATTGCCGTTAAACCGTCCGGTTTTCGTTTAACGAAAACACAACTTGCTGTCCGCAGGAGCGGACCACGTTTCTACAATAATTATTGTGTATCAGCTCATTATATGGCTGTTTCTTTGTGATTTGCGGGACATTTCCATCGGATATTTGCCGGCTTCTCTCCCCATAAAAGGATGGATATCTCTCCATAGTCATGTGACTTACGCCCATAATTCGGGAATAAGGAGGCGCATATACGGGAAATCTGCCCTTTCCATACCCTATTCTCCATTAATGGATTGCTACTTCTACACTTCTGCAAATGGAGAACGGGCATATAGCTGTGTATAACTTATGTTTTTTCTTCATTGTTTCCATTGATGGATTGCCACTTCTACACTTCTACAAATGGAGAATGGGCATGTAACCGTGTACGACTTATTGGTTTCTTATCATTGTCTCCATTGATGGATTGCTACTTCTACACTTCTGCAAATGGAGAACGGACATATAGCCGTGTACGACTTATGGTTTTCCTTCATTGTCTCCATTGATGGATTGCCACTTCTACACTTCTGCAAATGGAGAACGGGCATATAGCTGTGTATGACTTATGGTTTCTTATCATTGTCTCCATTAACGGATTGCTACTTCTACACTTCTGCAAATGGAGAACGGGCATATGGCCGTGTACGCCTTATGGCTTCTTTTCATCGTCTCCATTAACGGATTACTACTTATACACTTCTACAGACCGATAATTTAAGAATCCGTATCAGGACGGA
>QWBY01000413.1_pt1 | contig 31063 bp, 33 predicted proteins | sample 1972471 | NCBI WGS metagenome assembly QWBY01 (sample SAMN09866722, study PRJNA288562) | Human gut metagenome isolate term6_stool, whole genome shotgun sequencing... | reverse complement strand
AACTATGCGAGCAATGCAGGCAAATCCGGCGGAGAATTTTTCACGCCACAGACAGTATCAAAACTATTGGCAAGAATTGTAATGGACGGCAAAACCAGCATTAACAAGGTATACGACCCTACATGTGGGAGTGGGTCCCTGCTTTTACAGATGAAGAAACAATTCGAAGAACATATCATAGACGAAGGATTTTTCGGTCAAGAAATAAATATGACCAACTTCAACCTAGCTCGTATGAATATGTTTCTTCACAATGTAAACTACAACAACTTCTCCATAAAGAGAGGAGACACATTGTTACAACCGCAACACAAGGACGAAAAACCTTTTGACGCAATAGTTTCAAACCCACCATACTCAATAAAATGGATAGGAGATGCAGATCCAACTCTAATAACAGATGAGAGATTTGCGCCAGCGGGCAGATTGGCCCCGAAATCATATGCAGACTACGCATTTATACTACACTCACTGGCATACCTATCTAGTAAGGGAAGAGCAGCAATCGTATGTTTTCCGGGAATATTTTATAGAAAAGGCGCAGAAAAAACTATTAGACAGTACCTCGTAGACAACAACTTCATTGACTGCGTAATACAACTTCCAGAAAATCTATTCTTTGGAACATCTATAGCCACATGCATACTTGTCATGGCTAAGAATAAAACTGAAAACAAAATACTATTTATAGACGCAAGCGAGGAATTCAAAAAAGAAACTAACAATAATATCTTAGAACAAAAAAATATAGACACAATAGTTGAAGAATTTAGAACTAGAGAAGAGAAAGAATATTTTTCAAGATATGTGCCGGTGGAAGAAATAGTAGAAAATGATTACAATCTTTCAGTGTCCACCTATGTAGAAAAAGAGGACACAAGAGAAAAGATAGACATAGTAGTTTTAAATAGAGAAATCGAAAAGACGGTAAAGAAGATAGATGAACTAAGAGCTTCTATAAATGAAATAGTAAAGGAGCTTGAAGATGAGTAAGATAGATGAACTATTAAAGGGTGAGAAGGTCGAGTGGAAGAAGATTGGTGATATAAAAGATATTAAAGTTATTTCACCTATTAAAAAAATTAATAAAAAGGAATATTTAGATGAAGGATTGTATCCTATTATAGACCAAGGTCAAAAATTTATTGTTGGATATACAAATGATGAAAATGCCACTTTTGAGAAAAATAAATATGTAGTATTTGGAGATCATACTGAAAGTTTAAAGTATATAGACTTTCAATTTGCACAGGGAGCAGATGGAATCAAAGTTTTAAAGACAAATGAAGAGTATTTAAATTCAAGATATTTTTATCATGCTATTTTAAATTTCTATGAAATGAAAGGAAACTATATGAGGCATTTTTCATTGCTTAAGAAAACAGAAATTCCAATTCCCTCTATAGAAACTCAAGAAAAAATTGTAGAAATACTTGACAAATTCACAGAATGTGTTACTGAGTTACAGGCTGAGTTACAAGCTCGGGTTAAACAGTATGAGTATTATAGAGACGAACTTTTAAGCGAAGATTATCTAAATAAATTAACTAAAGAATTTTATAGTTTAGATAAATTTAGAGTTTTGGATTATGTTAAGATATCTGAATTATGTTTGAGACAGAGAGGAATTAAAATTACTGCTGAACAAATGAAAAATTTAGATAGAGAAGATTCTAGTGTAAGAGTATTTGCGGGAGGGAATACAACTGCAAATCTATCGCCAGAAGAAGTCGGCGTTGAAAACATAATAAATAAGCCAAGCGTGATTGTTAAATCTAGGGGTAATATTGATTTTGAATATTACGACCAACCATTTACTCACAAGAATGAAATGTGGTCATATTCGACTTTAAATGAAGATAATCTAAATATAAAATATTTATACTATGTTTTGAAGAATAATTTAAAATATTTTACTGATAATGCAATTTCTGGGAAATTGCCTCAAATAGCAACAGGAGTTACAGATAATTACAAAATACCACTACCAAATATTTTGGTGCAAAACATTGTTGTAGAAATCCTAGATAAATTTCAATCTTTGGTTTCTGAAACTAAAGGATTATTACCACAAGAAATAGAACAGAGACAGAAACAATATGAATATTACAGAGAAAAACTCTTGACATTTGATGAAAATATGATAGAACGGAACGGAACGATTATTAGCTAGTGGCTACTTCGATATATTGCACGAGGCTTGCGATATAGCAGGAATTAAAAAAGGTCAATTAAAAAAAGTATTTTTAAAAGATATAACTAATTATTCCAATACTAAAATTAATATTACAGAGTTAAATGAAACAAATTATGTTGGAGTAGATAATTTATTAAAAAATAAACTTGGAAAAGTAGACTCAAAAAATGTTCCAACAAGCGGAAACTTTAATTTTTTTAGAGAAGGAGATATTTTAATAGGAAATATAAGACCATATTTAAGAAAAATATGGATTTCTGATATTGAGGGTGGAGCAAGTCCAGATGTTCTTGTTATAAGAAAAAAAGATTTATTTAATGATAATCTAGTATCAAAATATTTATACCAAGTTTTATCTAGCGAACAATTTTTTGATTACGATATAAAATATTCAAAAGGGGCAAAAATGCCAAGAGGGAATAAAGCAAAGATTATGGATTATACTATTATAGTTCCACCACTTTATGTTCAGGAATATGTTGTTTCTATTCTTGATAAGTTCGAAAGTTTAATAAATGATATTAACGAAGGATTACCTAAAGAGATTGAGCTTAGACAGAAACAATATGAATACTACAGAGATAAACTTTTAGATTTTCCTAGATAGAAAGGAGTTATTATGTCCGATATAATTGCAAACTATAATACGTCTACTATTGCAGAGATGCCTAACGGTATAATCCTTGCAAATTATAAAAAAGATTTAGATTTTAGGGATTCTGGATACCAAAGCGAAGCAGACCTTGAGAGGAAGCTTATTGAAAATTTAGTTTCTCAAGGCTATGAGCATGTGAAGTTTAAATCCAAAGAGGAGATGTATAGAAATTTAAAGGTTCAGATTGAGAGGTTAAATTGTGTTAATTTTTCTGATTCTGAATGGAATAGATTTTTATCTGAGTACCTAGATGCTCCAAACGATGGAATGATTGAAAAGACGAGAAAGATTCAAGAGAATTATATCTACGACTTCACTTTTGACGATGGAATTCTTAAAAATATAAAGATCATCGATAAGAAAAATATTTATAACAACTATCTTCAAGTTCTAAATCAATTTGCACAAAGAGGATCTCATAGCAATCGATATGATGTAACTATTCTTGTAAATGGTCTTCCTCTTGTGCATATTGAACTTAAGAAAAGGGGAGTGAATTTGCGTGAAGCTTTTAACCAAATTCATAGATATACAAAGGAAAGCTTCAATAGTGGTGATTCTCTATACAAGTATGTACAAGTTTTTGTAATTTCAAACGGGACATATACCAGGTACTTTGCTAATACTACTTCTCAAAGTAAAAATAATTATGATTTCACTTGTGAATGGGCCGATGCAAGGAACAAAGTCATCTGTGATTTAGAAGATTTCACAAAGACATTTTTTGAAAAACGTGTTATTTTAGAAGTGCTTACTAAGTACTGTGTCTTCGATGTCAGCGATACTCTTCTTATTATGAGACCTTATCAAATTGCAGCTACCGAAAGAATCCTATGGAAGATAAGATCTAGTTACGAAGCGAAGAAGTTTGGCAGAGCGGAAGCCGGTGGATTTATCTGGCACACTACAGGGTCTGGCAAGACTCTCACTTCTTTTAAGGCTGCTAGGCTTGCTACTGATTTAGATTTCATAGACAAGGTATTCTTTGTAGTGGATAGAAAAGATTTGGACTACCAAACTATGAAAGAGTATCAGAGATTCCAACCAGACAGTGTCAATGGAAGCAAGGATACCAAGGAACTTAAACGTTCTATCGAAAAATCTGACAATAGAATAGTTGTAACGACGATTCAAAAGCTAAATGAGTTTGTTAAGAGATATCCAAGTCATGAAATATATGACAAACAATGCGTGCTTATCTATGATGAGTGTCACCGCTCACAATTTGGTGATGCTCAAAAAAATATTAGAAGGTCTTTTAAGAAATACTACCAATTTGGCTTTACTGGTACTCCTATTTTCGCAGAAAACTCTTTAAATGGTGAGACTACTGCTGGAATATTTGGGGCTCAACTTCATTCCTATGTAATTACCGATGCAATAAGAGATGGGAAGGTTTTGAAATTCAAGGTTGATTATAACAATATCACTCCTAAGTTCAAATCTGCTGAGATGGAAGAGGATGAGCGTGAGTTAAAGAAGCTTGAGAATAAAATGCTCCTCCATCCAGAGAGAATCACAGAAATTACAAAGTATATTCTAAGAGTATTTGACACTAAGACTCACAGGAATGAATACTATGATGTAAAACATAGACGGCTCAATGGATTTAATGCGATGTTTGCTGTTCAGAGTATAGATGCTGCGAAGTTATATTATGAAGAATTTGAAAGACAGCAACGCTCTTTACCAGAGAACAAGAAACTTAAAGTAGCCACAATTTTTAGTTTTGCTCCTAATGAAGAACAGTCCGCTATTGGTGAAATAACAGAAGAAAACTTCGATCCATCTGCAATGGAACTAACAGGCAAGGAGTTTTTAGATAAAGTTATTGAAGACTACAATGGCTATTTCAAAACTAATTATTCTACTGAAGGTGGGGACTTTCAAAACTATTATAAGGACCTTTCTCTTAGAGTTAAAAATAAAGAAATTGATTTATTAATTGTAGTCGGGATGTTTTTGACAGGATTCGATGCTCCTACAATGAATACTTTATTCGTTGATAAGAATCTAAGATATCATGGTTTAATTCAAGCTTTTTCAAGGACAAATAGAATTCTTAACAAGGTTAAGACATTTGGAAATATAGTTTGTTTTAGGGATTTGGAGAAGGCAACCCAAGATGCGATTAAAACTTTTGGTGATGAAAACAGTGTGAATATCATATTGGAAAAGAGCTACGATAGTTATATGAACGGATTCACTGATGAGGAAACTGGTAAAATCACCAGAGGCTATATAGATATTTGCGAAGAAATCATGGCGGAATTCCCTGATCCTACTGAAATAGTCCTAGATGCGGACAAAAAAGAATTTGCACAGTTATTTGGCGAGCTTTTAAAATCTGAAAATATTTTGAAGAACTTCGATGAGTTTGAAAACTTTGAAAAAATAATTTCTGATAGACTAATGCAGGATATGAAAAGTGTCTATGTCGATATTAGAGAAAATTCTAGGAAACATACTTCACAAGATGGCGGCACTAGTATAGATTTCTCTGATGTGGAGTTCCAGATTGATCTTCTTAAGACTGACGAAATAAATCTTGATTATATCTTAGCACTAATTCTTGAAAAGTCTAAAGAAAATAACGATATTGAAAGTCTTAAGGCAGAAGTTAGAAGAGTAATAAGATCCAGTCTTGGCACGAGGGCAAAAGAAGGACTTGTTATGGATTTTATAAATCATACGAGACTATCTGAACTTAAAAATAAAGATGATATTTTGGAATCTTTCTACGCATTTGCTAGAAAAGAAAAAGAAAAAAATATAGATAGAATAGTTGAAGAGGAAAAATTAAAGGATGGATCCAATCGTTTCATTGAAAAAGCTATTAGTAGAGGTTACGTTGAGTATGCTGGTGATGAGCTGGACGGACTAATTCCTCCAACCTCTCGTAGACAAGGAGCAAGAGAAAAGAAGAAAGAATCTGTTCTGGATAAAATCAGAAAAATAGTAGAAGTTTTTGTAGGGATTTAGAAGTGTTAGAAATTCATCGTTTTTTTTAAAAGATAATGTTAAATATAAATAATAATGGGAGTTAATATGAAAATTAATATCAGAGAGGCACTTCCTAGTGATGCAGAAAAAATATTGGAACATATAAAGATTTGTGGCGCTGAAACCGATAATCTGAGGTATGGAGAAGAAGGTTTACCAATTACAGTTGAGGAAGAAGAGAGATTTTTACAAGAGCTTTTAAATAGTGATAATGAGATTATGCTTGTTGCTGAGGTAAATGGAATGATTGTTGGAACTGCAAACTATTCTACTTTAAATAACAGAAGAATGTCCCATCGTGGTACTATAGGTTTGTGTGTTCAAAAAAAATTTTGGAACCAAGGAATTGCAACAAATCTTATAGAAACTTTGATTAAATTTGCTAAAGACAAGGCAAAATCAAAGATTATATCTTTGGAAGTTAGAAGTAATAATAAAGCTGCGATTCATTTATATAAAAAATTTGGATTTGAAAAAATAGGTACATTTGAAGGTTACTTTGAAATTGACGGAGATTTAATTGATTTTGACTATATGTATTTAAAAATTTAGATTATACGAAAGATTAATGATAAATCTTTGCTTTTCTTAAATTAGTATTTTAATTTTATTAGTATAACGCTTACTTTATGTAGGCGTTATTTTTTTGTGGGATTTAATTTTAAGAGTGTAGTTGATTTGTTTAGGTTAAATATAGGTTATGTGTTGATGATTAGATTAGTTGGGAGGGTTGTCTGTGAAGAGATCTTTCGACTACGACGGCAAAAGCCGTCTTCGCTTAGGATGACTACCACCAACGTCATCCCGAGGGAGAAACCGAAGGTTTCGAGTAGAGGTATCTAACCCTGGTGGAGTAGAGTAGGGGTGATTTGTGTAATTGGATACACTGTCGCTCGATGAGATAAAATTATTTGTAACATTTAAAGACTTCACGCGTCGAAGCCCTAGCCGAAATCTTTGATTTCGTCGCAGGTCTTGTGCAAAGAGTTCCAAAGAAGCCGAATGAAATGAAGGCTGATTTGCAGAACTCGACTGCTCGGATGTGGAATCTGGAAGGTTCCGCTACAAGTGTGATTCGGAATTCATGTGGTTGTACGCCTGTAGGCTGAGGGAAGAGAATATAGTATGAAGGTTAATGGAAGCAGATTGCTTCCGCTACGGTGCATTTGCATAGGTAAGGTCTATAGAGGTTATACCCGTTCGACTACAGAGCCTAGCGGCTCTTTCGCTCAGGGTGACTGTAGTTGGGAGGGTCACTGTAGCCTTCGGCTGTGGAAGAAAAATGCTTCCGCTGCGAGTGTGAATATTAAGACAATTGTTTTCACTACAATTTGTTTTCTCAGTTTAATCATGATGTCATTGTACTTTTATAGTTTTATAGATATAATAGAAACAATAACATTACACGATTAAAGCATAGAAGCAACATTGTAAAGGGAGGATTTTATGAAAAGAATTTCTGGGGACAAGGTTATTTATGAATTTACTGAAAATTTGACACCGGTGGAGACTGTTAAGAGTGGCGAGACTGTCATATTTGAAGCCAACGACTGTTTCTATCAACAGCTTAGAAAAGACGGTGCGACCATTGAGGATATAAACATGGCTCATGTGAATCCTGCTACTGGTCCTGTGGAAATAGAAGGGGCTGAAGTCGGTGACCTTTTGGCAGTTACCATTGAACAAATCGATCTCGATGATTTTGGAACTGCTCTTTGCGAACCTGGTCATGGCGTGCTCGGTTCTCTTGAATTTAACAGAGCTCAAAGGGATATTCACATCGAAGGTGGATATGCGATCTTTTCTGATGAGATTAAAATACCTCTCAATCCGATGGTTGGTGTGATTGGCGTGGCTTCGAAGGCTGGCAACGGTTCTTGGCAAAATGCAATTCCTTGGAAACACGGTGGCAACATGGACAGTACTGTTGTGAAGGAAGGCTCTACAATCTATTTTCCTGTTGGTCAAGACGGGGCGATGTTTGCTCTTGGCGATTGTCACGCTTGCATGGGTGATGGCGAGATGTCCTTCGCGGCTTTGGAAATTAAAGGCGATGTAACTGTAAGTTTTGAACTGATTAAGAATAAAGAAAGAGATGTGGAATGGCCTTTCGTAGTTCATGACGGCAAGATTTCATTCATCGTTTCTGACAAGACTTCTGATGAAGCGTCTTTAAAAGCTGCTGAAGTTGCGATTAACCACATTGCAAAGGCTCTTAATATTTCTTTTGAAGAGGCTTATATCATAGGTTCTTTGGCAATGGATCTAGAAGTTTCTCAGCTGGTAAATCCTATGAAGACTTACCGTTCTACGATTTCCAAGGAAGTTTTGAGTTTGGATAAGCTACTTAACTCTCTATAAAAATTAAACTAAATAAAATTATGAAACCGTAGTAAAATTGCTACGGTTTTTATTGTAAATTTTTAAATTTAATTGTATGATTAAATCTACTTATTTTAAAAGGAGATTTTATGGATTTAAATAGACGTTTTAATCATGAGAAATTAAAGAAGTTTCAGATTTTAAATGGAGCGAAGCTCAAGTACATTGCTTTTCTTTCGATGCTAATAGACCATGTGAACAATGGTGTAGTTACACCACTCTTAGACGGAAAGGGAGTACTTCTGCACATTTCAAATTTATTTTCAATTCTAGGTAGGATTGCCTTTCCAATATTTATTTTTTTCATTGTGGAAGGATTTTTTAAGACTAGAAATAGAAAGAAGTATCTATTTAATTTAGTTTTGTTTGGAATCATTTCAGAAGTTCCATTTGACTTATTCACTTCAAAGGTGTTTTACAATCCAAACTGGAACAATATGATGTTCACATTAGTCCTTTGCCTTGTGACGATTTGGATAATCGATGAGGTGAAGGACAGAATAAATAATAAATATCTTTGGTATGGGATGTCTCTTGTAATCGTCATGGCATTTGGACTTTTGGCAATGCAACTTAGCCTCGACTACGACTACCATGCGATAATCCTTGCATATATTTTCTATATCTTTTACGATAGACCTGTTCTAGGTGCGACGATTGGATATGTTTCTATAATCAAGGAGCTTTATTCATTTTTAGGCTTTGCCATGACCATAACTTATAATGGCAAGAGGGGCAAGCAAAACAAATGGATTAATTACTTCTTCTATCCAGTTCATATATTAATACTTGGGATTATTCGTATTTATTTTAATATTTAATTGTGCCGCAGCTATCTGCGGTTTTTTTATTTTTTGTATTTGCAGTAATTACTCATGAGATTTGATTTTAATATATTTACAATTAAATTAAATCGAAAGGAGTTATTATGAAAAATATTATAAAGATAAAAAATATGACCAAGAATTTTAAAAATAAGAAGCTATTTAATGATTTTTCTTTGGAGATTGAAGAAAACTATGTCCACGCTATTGTTGGACCAAACGGATCTGGGAAGACTTCGCTACTTAGAATACTAACTGGACTTTATAAGAAAGATTCTGGAGAAGTTATGGTGGGTGGAACTTATAGTATGCTTCTAGAAAATGACTATCTCTACGAAGATAAAATTGGTTTTGAAAATATAAAATTGTACGGGCTTTATTTCGGATTTGAAGCCAAGGGCTTTGAAAAATATTCGGATTTACTTGAAATTACTGAGGATTTAGATCGAAAGGTGTCAACTTATTCGAAGGGGATGAAGCGCAAACTATCTCTACTTATAATTATTATGATGAACAGAGAAATTATATTCCTAGATGAGGTTACAAGCGGTGTAGATCCTATTTCTCGGGTGGAGATCAGAAAAATTATTCATCTTCTTAAGGATGAAGGTAAGACGATCATAATCACCAGTCACGATCTTTCAGAAATTGAAAAGGTGGCGGACAGAGTCTCTATGATCAAGAGTGGCAAACTCCTATTTACAAAAAACATTTCTGATATTAAAGGAGAGAGCTTAGAGGATCTATTTTTGGAAGAAGGTGCAAAATGAAAGATAAAATGAAATTAAACAGAGCTTGCAGGTACTATTTATTTAGAGATAGGGATGTAATTTTAAATTTATCTGTATTTATGCTTTTAATCATTGGATTTAATTATTTGCTCTTTAAAGGAGCCTTTAATTCCAGAGAAGATGGATTTGTAATTTTGGTTACATACACGATGATGATTGGACTTTTTCTTATATCATCCAACTCAATGGTGGTAAATCTGACGGTAAAAGATAAACTTAACAAGAGGATAGAATTTATCCTCGCATCTGATGTAGATATAAAAGATATTGTCAAAGCATACGCAATAGAAATGTGGAGGATATCATCCATAGCACCATTCCTATTATTCTATTCAACCTATGTGCTCTACGATTTTAAAATTGATTTTAAATATATCGTGGTAATATTTGTAACTACGATACTTATGATTTACTTTGAGATCTTAACTTTTAATATCATTAGTCTTTATAGAAAGAATTTTAAATTTTTTAAAAATCTGTTATTCTTTTTAACAACATTTATGATTTACATGGTGGGGAATTTTTCCGATGAGATTTTAAATTTTCTAGATGGATTTGGAATTGATATCGTATGGTTAATAATTTCTATTAATGTTGTGATGATTTTTGGATTCGGAGGATTTTCAATAATAAACCTTAGAAGAATTAGCAACGAATCGGTTATCACAAGGGAGGGAACATGGTCATAGAATTACTTAAAGAAGATTTAAAGAAACTTTTGGATAAGAATGCAATCTTCATGAGCTTTTTGGCTGTAATATTTAATTATACGGGTATTTTTTTCGGTGCGGAAGAAGGAACTAGCGGTGGATTTGGCTCTATTTTTAGAACAGAGGGAATTGTTATAATATTTTTAATATACGCACAGGAATTTGCAAAGGCAACTCTGACTATGGACAAAATCACAAAGAAGATTGAGTTTCTACTTGCAAATGGAGTAAAAAATGATTTAATCATCTCAAAATATATTTTAAGTCTCTACTTTGCAACATTTATTGTTCTTCTTCCAACATTCATAATTACATTTATAAATTTAAAAATAGAGTTGATTTTAATTTTAAACTTGCTCATAAGCAGTATTTTGTACACGATCGTAATTGTCTATTTAATTCTCTTTACAAGGAATATAAATCGAGTAAATGGTCTGCAGATAACCATGATTATTTTTTCAATCGTTACTAATTTAATCGCTATAGAAGTGTATAGGCTGACGAATATGGTAGAATTATACTTAATAGTTAAGATATGTATTCTCGTGGTATGCATCGGATATTTATCTATTAATACTAACAAAGAAAGGATTGTAGTTAGCTACTTTTGATATGTATAAGAGATTAATTAGAATTTTATCTATCCACATTTTAATAATTTTATTTTGGGGACTTCTTTTCAGCTTTGGACAAATTATAGAAAATTTGAAGATGGTAGAGCTCGCGTTCAACATGCTTATGGTTACAGCGCTTGCGATATTCTACACAGAAATCTCAAATAAAGATAGAGACTATACAGCAATTCTATTAAACATAATTTCCCTTGGAGCGATTGCATCTATTCCAATAAAAGCGACTCAATACCAAATATTTTTAATCATACTTAGCTTGGCTTTAACGATTATCTATCTAAAAAAATATTTTATTTATAAAAACATAAAGGATATAAATATTGTGCCGATTTCTAAGAGTAGTGTCTCAATATTTGCGGTATCTATGGGAATCTTGGTTGGTACATTTGCATATTTATTTGATATTCAAAGAGTGTCCATCGGAATTATTTACAATATTTTAATCATTGTTTTCGAGATGCTACTCATACTTTCTATTAGGGAAAGGGAAAATAATTACGAAAAAATATATAAACTTTACTATCTATCGGATTATATATCTAAGGAGAGGGACGAATTTGCCAGAGTTATTCACGACGAAATCATCCAGGATATATATGCAACGAAGAACTATCTCTCACTAAAAGAGCCAAACATTTCATTATCAAAGGAGATACTTGTAGAGCTTGAGAAAAAATCAAGAAAGCTTATGAAGTTTTATCAATCGGATATTTTTGAAGACGGAAGCATAGATATTTCTTTGGAAGAAGTTGTAGAAAATATTAAAAGTCTTTATAGAGAGAAAAATCTTGCAACAAAGATTGAAATCTCTGATGAAATAAAAAATATAAAGGATGAAGAGTTAAATAGGCTTATCCTTATTATCACAAGGGAGCTTATAAATAATGTATATAAACATTCCAATGGCTCTTATCTAAATTATAGATTATTTAAAATCGAAAATGATATTATTATGAGTTTAGAAAGTGATGGTGCAGATTCAAAAGATTTAAGAAGTATCGAAAAATCAAAAAGAGGAGTGTTGCTTCTGAAACTTTTGGTGGAATCGAATTCTGGAAAGATAGATTATAATTTGGATAAAGATTTGCTATCGACGACGGTAAAGTTGGAGGTGGGAGATGAAAATACTATTGTTAGACGACCATAAAATCTTGGGACAATCTATAAAGATGCTCTTAGAAGAAGAAACCGATATAGAATGTAATTACATTTCATCATCGGAAAATTTAATTGAAACTTTGAAAAATCATTATGATATTTTGATATTAGATATAAATTTAAAAGCTGAAAAAACTGGTCTTGATCTTGTAGAAGAAGTCTTGGGAAAATATCCAGAACAGAATATAGTCATATTAACATCATATGATTTGATAAATTATAGGAAGGTTGCTTTTGATCTTGGAGTAAAAGATTTTATTAACAAATCTGTAGAAGTTCATGAATTGGTAAGTAGGCTTAGGTCTGTCTATATCGGATCAGAAAATAGAAAATCTCCTGAAATTATAGAAACATTGACAGAAAGAGAAGTAGAAGTACTTAGAGAAATGATAAAGGGAGAAAACAAAAAGGACATCGCCAAGAAATTATATATAAGTGAGAGAACCCTCTACAATCATATCTCGAATATATACGAAAAACTCGGCGCGAAAAATATTGTAGAAGCATACAATAGGGCTATGGAGCTCGGGTATATTGATCCAGTAATGTAAAAAAGAGCTACGAAGAATAGCTCTTGTATATTGTCTTTATAAATATAAACTTTGAATTTGTTGAATGTTCTTCGTCAAACTTAAATCCTTCTAGGTTGAAGTTTTTTAAATTTATAATGTTTTCGATTTTATTCTTGCAGATATAATTAAGCATAAGTCCTCTTGATTTTTTAGAGATGGTTGAGTGGGATTTGAGATTTCCATCTTTCTTTTCAAAAAATTCAAAATCATATATTTTAAATCTCTTTCTATCGATTAAGCTTGAAAATTCATCGGAAGCTAGATTTAGAATTGTTTCTCCATCGTAAAAAGTATCGTTAAATTCATCTTTCCAAAAGTTTTTTAGGCTAAGACCATTAATTTTAATTCCTGTGTTCATGTCGAGACGATAGGGACGGACTAGTTTTTCTGGATTAATCGGTCCGTAGAAAGCTGAAAGGATTAAGAGATGGTCGTCTAGGTATGCTCTTTCATCTTTATTTAGAGAATCTATGTCGAACTTTCTAAAGGCAAGTCCTGTGTACATTTCGATGGCTCTATAACTTTCTTCGCTGTCGAAGCTATCTATATAATTTGCAACTTCATCTGCAACTTTGTCAGAGATTTTGTAGATCTTTTTTATTTCATTTTTGTTTAATTTTTGAAGAGCGGATATGATTAGTTTTGTTTTGTCTGAGTAGTTTACAGCTTCATTAAAAGGACTTTGAAAGCTCATTTCTTTACTCGGTGAGAATATTATTTTCATAGTTACCTCCTATAATATTATAGCAAATGATATAATTTATTTATTAATATTATTTCGAGGTGAGAAATGACAAAATATTTAAGAGAAAAGTCGCCAGATTTTAAATTTAGTCTTCATGATGCGAAGATCATAGATATTGAATTTGATTATGGCGAAATAGATTGATTTTTAAGACTCAAAGCGGTTTTATCGATATAGAAAGAAATGAGATGGTGGATGGGGAGATCATTTTGGAAGGCGTGTCCTGGGATAATTCCTATGTATACATCATGGAATATAAAAATGTTTTAACTGGCAATGTGGGCAGCTTCATCGGTGAGAAGATGTACCTTGGTGATTTTGTCGGTGCATTTGATTCTAAGTTTGGAAGTTTTGATGTGATGAGTGAATATGATTCTTGTATGACATACATGTTAAGTGGATTTCTAAAAAGAGGAAATGAAGATTTAGAGGCGAATATTGAAATTTTCTATAATGGAGATTTTATTTATAATGTGAAGGAGTAATTTATTTAGAAATTGCAGTTGGGAAGACTTGCTCTTCAGATGTTAGACCCGTTCGACTTCGACGGCGTTGCCGTCTTCGCTCAGGGTGACTGTAGTTGGGAGGCCTCGTGCAAAGAGTTCCAAAGAATCCGAACGAAGTGAAGGATGATTTGCAGAACTCGACTGCCTCTCAGGGGTACTGCCCTTGGGAAAATTTTGTGAATAATAAATATTAGTTTAAGGAGTTTATATGAAATGTTTAAATTGTAACAATGAAATGATAAAGGGAACTGTGGAAGGAGTAGGCCAAGGCGCTGGATTCTTCTACGAGTTTACAGCCTATGAAGAGAAGAAAAAATCTGGATTAGTTGGCTTCTTTACAAGAGAGACCGTTTCAATTTCAACCACCATTAATGAGCAGGACGCTTGGTACTGTTCAAAGTGCAAAAAGGTCTTAATGTGGATGGACACAGATGAATAAAGTAAAAATACCATCGTTTAGTTAAACGGTGGTATTTTTGTGTTCAAATTTGATTTAATTTTTATATTCATCTAGCTCGATTAATTTATCATTTTCCATTATAAATGGATTTGATGTGGTTTCGGATTTGTAGTCTTTGTACTTATTGTAAAGATATTTAAAACAGTCTTCTTTTGTAGCAAACTTTATAGCTTGGTAAGGTTCTTGGAAGCTTAGTTTTTCGATCCAAAGATAGTGATCATCTTCTTTAGCAAGTACTCCAACATGACCAATAAATAATGAATCGTAATCTAGGTCGTCATTGATCACAACAGACACCATGGAAATATTATCGTTCACTTTCAAATTAAAATTGGAAAGATGTTCTTCCATTTTCTTTCCATGAACTCTATAATCTTTGGTCTTTTCTGTCTTTATCTTGGAAAATAAACTATAGAAATTTTCTTTTTCAGATTCATTTAAAATTTCGCTGTGATCAAGAGAGCTCTTGTCGAAGGCTAGATCCTCGTTATCATATGGAATATTTTTAGAACCAATACTGTCCTTTAGAAGGACAAATGTATTTATCCTGCAATTTGTACCGATGAACTCACCTTTTTTAGAAGTCCATAGACTATCTATCTTTTCAAAATCATATTCAGGATTTATAACAGGCTGAAAATCTCCATGAAGGGATGTATTTTCGATGGTTTTGTTGTAGTCATCTACAAGTGATACAAACTGATTCACATCTTCTTCTTTTAAATATTTTTTTAGAGTTTCTTTTACTTTTCCTAAGCTATTTTCAGAACTCATGTTGGACATGGTAGCTTCATCTGCATAATTTTTTTTAGCAACTTCATCGCTTTTATTTCCGCATGAAACGATAAAGATCGCACATATTATTATTGTAAGTAATTTTTTCATAGTACCTCCTATATTTATTATATTTCACAAAAGTTAAATTTTTGTGGTAAAAGTTTTTTAGAAATCTTCACGAAATGTTTATTTAATTATTTAATTTTTTTATTTAGTACGGGGTAAATATTTTAAAACATTTATTTACTTATTTTTAAAATTCATAGCAAGTTCTAGGAAATAATTATAAAGTAAAATTTAAATGTATTATATAGATTTATATTTATAAAATATGGGAGGTAAGTATGAATAAATTATTAGTAGTAGCCATCTTAGTTTTGGCAGTAGTGCTTGTTGCTTGTACAAATAATGGAAATAGTAAAATAGCATCAAGTGATGGAAATATAACAAGAAAGATTAATGAGATTATTGAAAATGAAGAAGCAAAAAATGTGGGTGTAAATCCAAATGAAGGAGTAGACTACAAAGATGCAGATCTAAAGACGATTTACCTCGCTGGTGGATGTTTCTGGGGTTTGGAGGCATACATGGAGAGAATCTATGGTGTAGCTGAGGCAATTAGTGGCTATGCCAATGGAAGTACTGAAAACCCAACCTATGAAGATGTTTCCAGGAAGAACACAGGACATGCTGAAACTCTAAAAATTCAGTATGATCCTGCGAGGGTGTCCCTTGATGATCTTTTGGACTATTACCTACAGGTCATAGATCCAACGAGTCTTAACAAACAGGGAAATGATGTGGGTACTCAGTATAGAACTGGGATCTATTTTACAGATGAAAATGATAGAGAAATCATAGAGAAGAAGCTTGAGGCTGAACAGAAGAAGCACAAAGACAAAATTGTAATTGAAGTTGAAAAGCTGAGCAACTTTTATGAAGCGGAAGCTTATCACCAAGACTATTTAGACAAAAATCCATATGGTTACTGTCATATAGACTTAAGAAAGGCAAATGAAATTATAATCAACAAAGAAAAATACAAGAAGCCATCTGATGATTTATTAAGAAAGAGGCTCACGAATATTCAGTACAATGTAACTCAAAAAAGTGACACTGAACAGCCTTTCTCAAATAAATATTGGGACAGTGAAAATAAAGGAATCTATGTAGACATTGTCACAGGCGAGCCTCTCTTCGTATCCAGCGATAAGTTTAACTCTGGATGTGGTTGGCCTTCATTTTCAAAGCCAATTTCAAAAGATGTAGTAAAGTATAGTGGCGACAATAGTTATAACATGGATAGGGTAGAGGTTAGGAGCAGAGCTGGTGACTCTCACCTAGGTCATGTTTTCGAAGATGGTCCAAAAGAATCTGGCGGTCTTAGGTATTGTATAAATGGTGCAGCCTTAAGATTTGTTCCATTGGAAGAGATGGACAAAGAAGGTTATGGATATTTAAAGCATCTAGTTAAGTAAGATTTAAAATATAAAAAATCCCCTTAATTAAGGGGATTATTTTAATTATATTTAGTTTCTCTTTCGTAGAGGACGTGGTGAATCTCATCCCTGTCAACTTCTTCCAAAGTTTTATGCTTCCAATTTGGATTATTGTCCTTGTCAATTAAAACTGAGCGTATGCCTTCTTCAAAGTCGCCTCTCAAACTAGAGTCTAAGATATACATCCAGTCTCTTTTAAGAGTTTCAACTCTGTCCCATTTTTCTCCAGCCTTTAGCTTTTCAAATTGTAGCGCCATGCTGTATGGAGATACATTGTCAAGCTCTTCCAAAGATGTTTTGGCAAACTCATCGTCCTTATCTTCTTTAAGAGCTGCGACTATTTCAAAGACAGAATCTTTGTCGTAGTATTTATTTATCTTTTCTTCGTTAAAGGTTAGTTCAGTCTTCTTGGTAGGAATACTGTAATCCTTTAGCATTTCTTTGAAATCCTTCATTATTTCTTCAGTGGAATTGTTATTCTTTGCAAGTTTAAATAATTCTTCGAGGATTTCATCTGTTTCAGATTTTTCTACAAGATAGTCAACGATTCCAAGACGCTTAATATCTGATGCAGAAATTATTTTTGAGTTAAGGGTTATATAGTTTGCTGTCGGTCTATCGATCTTTGAAAGGACAGTTCCAACTCCTACGTCAGGAACGATTCCAAGCTTTGTCTCAGGCATTGCAAATCTAACTGTTTCGTCGGCGATTATTATATCTGAGTGCATTGAAAGTCCAACGCCTCCACCCATTGAAACTCCAGTCCAAAATGTGATTGTCGGCTTCTTGGTTGTTGCTAAGAATAGATCTAGGTCATACTCCTTTGTAAAATAGCTCATAAGACAGTTTCTGTCATTGCATTTTGAAAAAGATTCGTAAACTTCTTTTAGATCTCCACCTGCGCAGAAATCCCTCCTGTCTGAGTTCAAAACCACTACCTTTACGTCATCATTTTTTTCTATTTCTTTATAAATTTTTAGTAGATCCACAAGCATCTGTGATGAAAGGGCGTTTAGTCCGCCGTCCCTTGATAATGTCACTACAGCTACGTGATCTTTTATATAATGTTTGATCATCCAATTCCTCCTATTGTTACTTGGTTTTATTATACCCATTTGATATTTGTTTTTATAATTAATACCTATATAAAATAGATCTATGTTAAAATATAGCTATGAAAGAATCATTATTTAAAGAAAAAGTTTTTAAAATTGGAGATTTATTTGTAATCTTAACCATAGTTTTAATCGCTTTTGTAATATTATTTTCAACTGGAAAGGGAACTTTTGTAGAAGGTTCTATGATTAATATAAAAATAAATGGAAAGACAGTAAAAACCATAAAGGTGGATGGAAGTATGGAAGGAAAGATAGAGCATATCCATTCAGAATTTGGTGACAACGAAATAATATTTACGAAGCATGGAGTTAAGATGCACGAATCAGATTGTAAAGATAAATTATGTATAAAGATGGGAGAAATTACTACGAAAGGCGAGTCCATAGTATGCCTTCCAAACAGACTTGTAATTGAAATCGAGCCTGGAGATGACGGATTGGATGTGTTGTTACATTGAAAGAGACGAAAAGATTATTATTTATATCGCTTTTAGTGGCTTTGGGAATCGTTCTAGGAGCATTTGAATCACAAATTCCACTTCCGATTCCAGTGCCTGGAGCGAAGCTTGGACTTTCAAATATGGTGGTTTTGGTTGCGATCTACACCCTTGGATATAGAGAAGGATTTTTGATCATGATTTTTAAATCAATCGTCCTCATGCTTGTGACAGGAGCTGTTAGTGCATTTATATTTTCTGCAAATGGGGCGCTATTCTCATCCATTGCGATGATCCTATCCCACAAGTATCTTAGAAAGTATCTAAGCCCGATTGGAGTTTCTGAAATCGGATCTGCTTTTCACAACTTTGGGCAGATAGTGGCGGCGATTTTTATTTTAAAGAGCAAGGCACTTATATCTTACTTGCCGTATCTGCTTTTAATGGGGATTTTCACAGGATATTTCGTTGGACTTGCGAGCTACTATATTTCTAAAAATGTTTCGAAACATAAGGAGATAAAATGGAGAAATTAATACTTTGTTCAACTTCACCTAGAAGAATTGAAATTTTAAAAGATGAGTTTGAAATAGAAACGGTTAAGCCACAGATAAAAGAGAAAATTGGATTTATCGAAGATCCTATTTCTAATTGCATCTCACTTGCCTTTGAAAAAGCTACTTCAGTTGCAGAGAGCTTTTCTCATGAAACAATCTTAGCAGCGGATACCATAGTTGTCCTTGACGATAAAGTTCTAGGCAAACCAAAGGATAGGGAGGATGCTTTTAAAACTTTGAGATCTCTATCTGGAAGGGAGCACAAGGTCATAACTGCATTTGCAATTATAAATTTGGATAAAAAGATAAAATATACCGACTACGCCATAAGCTCTGTTACTTTTAAAGAGTTAAGTGACGAGGACATTGAAGAGTACCTAGACACTGGAGAGTACGCTGACAAGGCGGGTTCTTATGGAATACAAGGAATCGGCAGGAAGTTGGTATCTCATTTCGAAGGAAGTTTTCTAAATATAGTGGGACTTCCACTTGAAGAAGTAAAAGATGCTATTGCAAAAATAGATGAGGGCAAGATAAATGGAATTTAATGAGAATTTAAAGAACTTAGATAAGATTGAAAAAATAGACGTGGCGAAGAGAACTATAAAGGATCTACCGATTGAAGATCGCCCACAAGAAAAATTATTTAAAGAAGGGGAGTCATCTCTTTCAAATGCGGAGCTTATCGCCCTTATAATTAGAACAGGAACCAAAGAAGAAACTGCAGTAGAGCTAGCTCAAAAACTTTTAAATGCCTACGGTGGAATCGGTGAGCTTGCAAAACTTCGCCCATCGGACATCATAAAGATTAAGGGATTTGGACCGAGTAAAGCAGCCATGGTTTCTGCAGCCATTGAACTCGCAAGACGAATCTCTACAGTTTCTAAATTTGATAAACTGCAACTGAATAATCCGATGTCAATCTATGAATTTTTAAGTCCTCAGATGAGTCATCTTCCTTATGAATCATTTCGCGTGCTTTCTTTAGATACGAAGAAATGTCTTATCAAATCGACTGAAATTTCAAAAGGAACTCTTGATAGAACGGTGGTCCATCCTAGAGAAGTATTTAGAGAGGCAATCGAAGTAAATGCCCATTCAATCATAATAAGTCACAATCATCCATCGGGAGATCCTAAGCCATCTTCAAAGGATATAGATATCACAAATGTACTTTTAAAAGCGGGAGAAATATTAAATATTGAACTAGTTGATCATATAGTAATAGGTAGTGGCAGGTACTTTAGTTTTAGAGAAGAGGGGATGGTATTTTGATATATATTGACTCAAAATCTAAACAAATTTTTATATATAGAGATCGCTTGGAAGAGATATTTGAATTTGGTGACGATAATTTGATTGATGACATTTACTTGGCAAGGGTAGTCGAATACAATCCATCACTTGAGGCGTATTTTTTAGATATTGGAAGGACCAAGGTCTATCTTAGGAAGAAAGACTGCGGTCCTTTAAATATAGGCGACAAAAAACTTTTGCAAATAGATAAGACTACAGAAGGTAAATTTCCACGAGGCACAAGTGAGATAACGATCCCTGGAAGATACATGGTGAAAATCGGTGGAGACAATAAATTCTCCAAGAAATTATCGAAAGATGAAGCCCAAGATCTAAAGAAATATAGTTTCGAAGGGGTGCTCTTTAGAACGGAATCAAGATCTGCAACAGAGGAAGAGCTTAGGAGTGAGTACGAAGCTTTGAGCTCTATTTATAAAGAAGTCAACTTCGAAAAAGATTTTGAACCAGCACCGAGACTTCTGTATAGGAGGGATGTGGTACAGGAAGTCCTAGATAGGTACGACGATGAAATCACAACCAATGATAGAGAAATCTATAAAAAATATAAGGATATTTATAAAATAAACTACGACAAGAATTTTGAAATCAAGTATTCAAAGATTTACTTGGATTATTTGAAATTATTTGAAGAAAAAGTGGCGCTTAGATCTGGAGGAAACATAGTAATTGAATACACCACAGCTCTTACAGTTATCGATGTAAACTCTGATAAAAATTGGGATACAAATATGAAAAATTTAGCTTTCTCCACCAATAGAGAAGCGATAGAAGAGATAATGTGGCAGATAAAACTTAGGAATATTTCTGGAATCATCCTCGTAGATCTTATAAATATGAAGGATAAAAAAGACCAGGATAAAATCTTAGGTCTGGTGAAGAACTCAAATAGTACCATGAATCTAAGGCTAAGCGTCCATGGATTTACGAAACTAAACCTACTTGAAATTTCAAGACAAAATTCAGGCGAGAGAAGAAAATTCTATGAAGTATAAAAATATTATTGAGGGAATATTTTTAAGAAAATTAAATAGATTTACAGCAGAAGTGGAATTGAATGGAGAAATTAAACTTGCCCATCTGCCAACTACAGCAAGGCTTAGAGAACTTTTGATTCCAGGGGCGAAATGTTATTTAGAAGAAGCTTTAAATAAAAAGAGAAAGACTCCCTACACACTTATATCTATCGTAAAAAATGGTGAGATTTTAAATATAGTCTCCACAGTTGCAAATGACTTGGTATATGAAAAAATAATAAATGGAGAAATACTGACTGATTTAAAGATAAAAGATTTAAAGAAAGAAGTCACTTACTCTCATTCCAGGTTCGATTTTGGATTTACAACCATTGACGGAGAAGAAGGTTTCATAGAAGTTAAGTCTGTAAATTTAAAGAGAAATAATATTTCCATGTTTCCAGGATCTCCTACAGAAAGAGGCAGAAAACATTTAAAAGAGCTTGCAGAAGCAAAGATGGAAGGTAAGATTGCGGTACTTGTAATAGTGGTTTTGTTTGAAGAGATGGACTTCTTTACAGCAAATATTGCAACAGATCCACTTTGGTCTAAAGAGCTTCTAAAATCTCTAAAAGCAGGAGTTGAGATAGTGGGTTTCAATAGCCGAGTAACTAAGGACTCAATTGAGCTAAAAGATGAAATTGAAATAGATCTAGGATATTCTATAGAAGATAGTAAGGATAAAAACACTTTTGTTTTTAAAAATAAGACAAAATCTTTGGCAAGCTTTACGCTTAAAGAAAAGAATAAAATTGACAACGGGAACAATCTATCTAATGATGACTGCTTACTTATTTCAGAAATAGAAGCTTCCTTCTGCTCTAAAAAATCTTTTACGGCACTGATTTCATTTATAGAGCAAAAGACGTCAGATATGAAACTTGAAATTTTAAAAATTGAACTAGGCAGTGGAAAAAATGATTTAGAAAATATTTTAAAAGAGTTAAACTATAGAGAAGTAAAATTTCCACATAATAATAGAAATAAATTGTTTGAAAAATTTATTGATAAATAGATTATCGTTTCCTATTGACTTTAATTCTCAATATGATACTATAATAAATAGAAGAATTATTGTCGAGAGGAGAAAGATATGAAAGATGAAATAACTAAATCTATAATAGAATGTGGCAAGAATGAATTCCTTGAGAATGGATTTGAAAAGGCATCTCTTCAAGAAATTTGTAAAAAATCAAATATTACAACAGGAGCATTTTATAGAAGATTTAAATCCAAGACAGATCTCTTCGAAACGATAGTGTCTCCGTCTGTTCAGTCAGTCAAGAATCTTGTTTCATCTCCCCATGATGGTATGCCAACCTTCATTAAAAAGGTAATAAATGGAAGCCAAGATGAAGACACACTTCTAAATTTTTATGAACATAAGGATAATTTGATACTACTTCTAAATGCTGCAGAAGGTACAAAGTATGCTGAATTTTTCCACAATGTAGCCAAGTCAATGTCAGACGTTGCATACAAATATCTATCATCTAAAGAAGGTACTCCTGAAATATCAGAAGAAGAACTACATATTTTCATGTCGAGCTACTTGCAAGCCATATTTGAAGCTGTAGTTCATGCTAAGAACAAAGAAGAATATAAAAATTATGTAGAAAATCTAAATAAATTTTATAATTGGGAGAATATTTTAACCGACTAGTTTTGACAAGTTATTTTTAATATGTCAAAATGAAAAGAGAATATTTTGGAGGATAAAATGAAGCTAGTATTATTAAGACATGGGCAAAGTGAATGGAACAAACTAAACCTATTCACTGGCTGGAAGGATGTAGATCTTTCTGAAAAGGGAATAGAAGAAGCTAAATCTGCAGGAAGAAAGTTAAAAGAAGCTGGAATCGAATTCGATATAGCTTATACTTCTTACTTAAAAAGAGCAATAAAGACCCTTAATCTTGCGCTAGAAGAAATGGATTGTCTCTATTTAGAAACGGTTAAAACATGGAGACTAAACGAAAGACATTACGGTGCATTACAAGGACTTAATAAAAAGGATACCGCAGAAAAATACGGCGACGAACAAGTGCATATCTGGAGAAGATCCTTTGATATAGCACCACCACTAATGGACAAAGACGATGAAAACTCTGCTCATAGGGATAGAAAGTACAGAGATTTTCCTCAAGATGTAATTCCTGATGGAGAAAGTTTAAAACTTACAATGGAAAGAACTCTTCCATTTTTTATGGATCAAATTGGACCAAGCTTAATCTCTGGCAAAAATGTACTAGTGGCAGCCCATGGAAATAGTCTTAGATCAATTACAAAATATATTGAAAATATATCCGATGAAGAGATAACTTCTGTAGAGATAGCAACAGGAGAACCAATCGTATATACACTAGACGAAAATTTAAAAATTATTAAAAAAGAAATATTATAAATTACAAACCAAAGGTGAAAAATAAATTCGCTTTTGGTTTTTTGCTTGTCTAAATATTATTAATATAATAACTAAAGTATCACAAAACTCCTTTAAATCATTTGTTTTCTGTATTATAATAAAAGTAATGGGTAAATTTATAAAAAAATTTGATTCTCTTATTATAGAGATACTTAATAAGAAGATTAAATGTCATCCTTTAGACGTCTTCTTTAAAAATTTCACACATATTTGTGGTCCAGTATTTTTAACAATAATGACAGCTCTACTTATTTTAATAGCATCAACTAGAAATATAGGACTGCAACTAGGCTCAATGCTAGTAGTAAACGGAATTGTGGTTCACATCATAAAGATTATTAGAAAGAGACCTAGGCCATACTGGGTAGATGAATTTATAAATACACTGGGAATAGATTTAAATGACTATTCATTTCCATCTGGCCATACCAATGCTGCTTTTACAATATTTTTCGTATTAAAAAGCATATTTCCACAATATTTTTATGTATTTCTAATATTTGCAATTCTTATGGCTATTTCAAGAGTATATCTTGGAGTTCACTATCCAACAGATACGGTGGCAGGAGCTTTTATAGCTTGGATACTATACTTAATTCTATATGAGAAAATCAGAATTTTTATCGGAGGTTAATATGTTACTTACAAACTTTTTAGAAAAAAGAAAATCAGTTAGAAACTTCACAGACAAATCTGCTGATGCAGAAATTTTAAACAAAGTTAAATCAATAATCAATAACTCAGAAGAAGAAAACTACATTCTCTTTGAAAATGGAAAGATCATTTCAAAAGGACTAGAAGGAAAAGCTGGATATAATAACACAATGATAGTTGCACCTCATTACATCGGTCTTTCTGCAAAAGGAAATTCAGATGAAGACAAACTAAAAATAGGATATTATCTTGAAAAAATAAACACAGAACTTATTAGACTTGGACTTTCAACTTGCTGGATTACAGTTGATAATGTAGATGAAATGACTTGTAAAGCAGTATTTGGTGAAGAAGGAGCCAATATTTCTTATCTAATCGCATTTGGATATCCAAAAGCTAGAAAACTTTTCGATCCTAAGACTCAAAGCGAAAGAAAACCTGTATCAGAAATAGTTTTTGTAGATGATTTTAATCATCCTGCAACTCCAGAAGATTTGGAACAATACGGAATTCTAAATATTATGTCAACTATTAGATACGCACCTAACTACATGAACCTACAACCATGGAGATTTTTGATTAAGAATTCAGCTATGGAACTTTATATGGTAGAAACATATGATAGAACTAAGACGCTAGTTGACTGTGGTGTAATAATGTATTACTTCGAAGAGCTTATGAAAGCTATGGGAAGAAAATCTAAATGGGATATAAAACTAGAAGAAGCAAACAATATGCTTAAGATAGCTACATTTACAATGTAAATTAAGAGACCTCGTGTCTCTTTTTTTGTTATATTTTTAAAACTTGTAAGAAATTATTTTTTTACATCTCATGAAAAAATCTTGTTGACAGTATAATTTCTTACTGGTATTATTGCATTAGAAAGTGCTCAAGAAATTTGAGCGAAAGAGTGCCTAGGGATCCGTACAATCGTAAAGGACCAAGCGGCACAGTGCTATGCACTACACCGAAGGGACAAAAGCCCAGGAGGATAGGTTTCGCTGACCTATCTTTCTGGGCTCTTTTAATGAAAAAATTTAAGGAGTGTATTATGAAAACAATTTACGAAGGTAAGACAAAAAACGTACTAGAATCAGAAGATGGAAAGATATTTTTAAAATTTAAAGATACCATGACTGGAACAGATGGTGTATTTGATACAGGCGGAAATGAAGTCGCAGGATCTGTTGAAGGAGCAGGTAGCGAATGCTTAAAAGTTTCTAAATTCTTCTTTGAAAAACTTCGTGAAAAAAATGTAAAGAGCCACTATGTTGACTCTGATCTTGAAAACAATTTAATGGAAGTTGAACCTATAACCATCTTTGGTCATGGACTTGAAGTAATAACAAGATTTGTAGCTGTAGGATCATTTATAAGAAGATACGGAAGCTATATCGAAGAAGGCAAACCACTTCCAGGATACACAGAAATAACATTAAAAGATGATGATAGAAATGACCCACTAATCACTAAAGATGGACTTGTAGCTCTAAATATATTAACAGCAGAAGAATACGACGAAATAGTAAGACAAAACCTTGAAAACGCTGAAATCATAAGAGACATATTAGAAGAAAAAGGACTAAAACTATACGACATCAAACTTGAATACGGAAGACTTAAAGAAAATGGAGAAATTGTTTTAATCGACGAAGTAAGTGGTGGAAACATGAGAGCATACAAAGACGGCAAGTACATCGAACCACTTGAACTATCTAAATATTTAGATATTTAATTTATTTAAAGAACGGAGAAAGAATGAGAGTTTCAGTTATAATGGGCTCTATTTCTGATAAGGAAATAGCAGACAAAGTAGTTAGAAAGTTAAAATCATTTGATATAGAAACAGAAGTTAAAGTAATCTCTGCCCACAGAGCTACAAAACTTCTTGAAGAATATGTAAAATCTGCAGAAGAAGAATCAAAAGTATTTATAGGAATCGCAGGAAAAGCAGCACACTTAAGTGGAGTTATAGCTGCCATGACCACAAGACCTGTAATTGGAATCCCAGTTAAGAGTTCAACACTAGGTGGACTTGAAGCATTACTTTCAACAGTTGAAATGCCAAGTGGAGTTCCAGTAGCAACAGTAGCTATAAATGGTGGAGAAAATGCTGCAATCCTAGCTGCAGAAATCCTAGCAGTTTCAGACGAAAATTTAAGAAATAAACTTAAACAAATGAAACTTGATATGGAAGAAAAGATAAAAGAAACTGAATATATTTACGAGGACTAAAATTTGAGCGCAATATATGGAGTTTTTTCTCAAAAGAAAAATAAAAATGTATTTTTAAGAATTTATGCTGGTCTCTATGCCCTTCAACACAGAGGACAAGAGGCCATGGGCATATGCTTAATTGAAAATGAAAAGATATCTGAGATCAAGGGAAGAGGCCTAGTATCTGACAATATAAAACACGACAACAAAAATAGTATTGGTGGATACGCAGGAATCGGTCATGTTAAGTATGAATATTCAGATGATGATATCACTACACTACCTATGCCATGGCAATACTATCCAGATGGCAAGGACCAAGTAATTATAGCTGTAGACGGCAAATTTTTAGATGATAGAGATGTAGAAGAAATAGCTACTGTCTTAAACGGTCCAATTGAAAAAATACCTGAATATATCCTAAACTTAAAGGGAGCATACTCAATTATCTTTGCAAAAAAAGATAAGATGATAGCAATAAGAGACCCTCACGGAATAAAACCACTTTCAATGGGAAAGATTGACTCAGAAATCATCTTCTCAACAGAAACTTGTGGAATCACAGGAGCCGATGCAGAAGTAGAAAGAGATCTACTACCAGGAGAAATTGTAGTAGTTACAAAGGACGAAGTAAAATCACTAAGAGCTGGAAACTTCACGGCAACACCATGTGTATTTGACTTCGTATATACAGCTAGACCAGATTCATTCATAAATGGAACAAGCGTCTACAGATCAAGAATAAATATGGGTATGGAACTCTGCAAAGAATCTCCAGTAAATGCAGATATAGTAGTAGGATCACCAGATTCAGGAATGATATCAGCACTTGGATTTTCAAGAGCTTCTTGTATAAGATATGAAAAAGCAATAGTTAGAAACAGATATATTGGAAGGACATTTATACTTCCATCAGATGAAATGAGAAAAAAAGGCGTAAAGATGAAATTATCGCCTATAAGATCTCTAATTGAAGGCAAGAGAGTAGTCCTTGTAGACGACTCAATAGTAAGAGGAAATACAATAAAACACGTCATAGAAATACTTAGAGATTCTGGAGCAAAAGAAGCCCACGTGAGGATTGCGAGCCCTCCAGTAATAAGATCAGAGTCTCTTACATTCGACGTACCTAGTCCAGAAAAATTAATCGCAAACGGAAGATCTGTGGAAGATATCCGTAAACTTATAGGTGCAGATTCCCTAGCATTTTTAAGTTTGGACGGACTAAATAGAGCTTGTGGAAATGGTGAGTTCTATGAAAGATGTTTTGGTGGATACGATCCATTTGAAGAAGGAGATGAAGATGTCAATTAATTACAAAGATTCTGGCGTTGATGTTGAAGCTGGAGCAAAGGAAGTAAAACTTATAAAATCTATGGTAGAAGCGACCCATGGTAAGGAAGTTCTATCATCCATAGGTGGATTTTCTGGGCTATTCAGTTTAGAAGGTATGAACTATAAAAATCCGGTACTAGTTTCTGGAACAGATGGGGTAGGTACCAAGGTTATCATAGCGCAAAGTATGGATATAAACGACACAGTTGGAATAGACTGTGTTGCCATGTGCGTAAATGATATACTTTGCCAAGGTGCAAAACCATTATTTTTCTTGGATTATATTGGAACAGCGAAGCTTGAACCTCATAGAATGGCAGAAATTGTAAAAGGTGTGACAGAAGGTTGTAAGATTTCAAATATGGCGTTAATCGGTGGAGAAACTGCAGAGATGCCAGGAGTCTATCATGGAGAAGACTATGATTTAGCTGGATTTGCAGTTGGAATTGTAGACAAGGATAAGATCATCGATGGATCTACAATTGAGGAAGGTGACATCATATTTGGACTTTCATCATCTGGAATACATTCAAATGGATATTCATTAGTTAGAAAGATAGTTTCTGAAAGATCAGGACATGAACTTACAGATAAAGTTGAAGGTTTAGAAAAATCTCTAGGAGAGACACTTCTAACACCAACTAGAATCTACGTGAGAGAAATGCTTGAACTTATGGAAAAAGTAGAAGTTAAGGGAGCTTGTCACATAACTGGCGGCGGCTACTACGAAAACATACCTAGAATGATGCCAGAAGGCCTTACAGCTAAGATAGATGTAACAAATGTAAAAATTCCATATATCTTTGAACTTTTAAAGAAATGGGGAAATCTTGATTTAAAAGAAATGTATAGCACATTTAATATGGGCCTTGGAATGGTGTTTGTAGTTAAGGAATCTGATAGAGAAAAGGTACTTGACCATTTTAAAGATTACGACTCTATCTATGAGATCGGAAAAGTTGTAGATGGCAATGAAATCGAACTCAAATATTAAAGTAGCTGTCTTTGTATCTGGATCAGGTTCAAATCTTCAAGCTATAATTGACGCTTCGAAAAACGATAGAGATTTTGGAGCAGAAGTTTCTCTAGTCATTTCAAATAGAGAAAAAGCATTTGGACTTAAAAGAGCAGAAAACGAAGGAATAGATAATTTCTTCATCAAAGACAATGAAGAGATATTAAAAAAATTAAAAGAATACGAAATAGATTTAGTTGTTTTAGCTGGATACTTAAAGATAATTCCAGAAAGTATTATAGACGAATTTCCAAATAGAATTATAAACATACATCCATCACTGATTCCGTCATTTTGTGGAATGGGCTACTATGGAATAAAAGTCCATGAAGCTGCCATAGAAAGAGGAGTGAAGGTAAGTGGATGCACAACGCATTTTGTAAATAAAATCGCCGATGCAGGTCCGATAATTTTACAAAAGGTAGTGAATGTAGATTTTTCTTATGATGCAGATAGATTGCAACAAGAAATTTTGAAGGAAGAACATAAAATCTTGCCTGAGTCTGTAAAATTATTCGCCCATGGAAATTTAGAAGTAGTAGGAAATAGAGCCGCTTTAGTTCCATTGATAATATCAGCAAGTTCGTTGATGACACGACTAATTGAAAGTGCTTTCTATGAAGTTGATCCTGAATTGATAAAGGCAATACAATCTTTTGGTGCAACAAAAATTGAGATTATTCATGAAGTAGTAATTAGAGAGTCGATTCCATCAATTATTTCTCATATTACCCTAACATCTATTGTAATTTTATCGATGACTGCAATTTCAGGTTCTTTAGGAGCTGGTGGATTAGGAATGGTTGCCATAAACTATGGTTACAACAGCTATGATGACTTTATCATGTATTCTACCGTTGTTATACTCATTATTGTTGTACAAATAATGCAATATATTGGATCAAAATCATATGAATCAAGACTTAAATAAGGAGCTCGCTATGAATCAATCGTTGATTTCTATTTCAAATCTTTATAAAAAATTTGATGACAATCAAGTTCTTAAAGGAATTAATTTACACGTAGAATCAGGAGATATTTTTGGACTTGTAGGACAAAGTGGAGCTGGTAAATCCACTTTATTAAGATGCCTTAACGGACTAGAAAAATATGATCAAGGTCAAGTCCTTGTCCAAAACCAAGCTATTCATACGCTTACTGATTTTCAATTGAATCAATTACGGCATAGCATGGGAATGATCTTTCAAAGATTTCAATTAATTAGTCGTAAAACAATTTATGACAATATTGCATTACCAATGAAATTAGCAGGTATGAATAAAAAGGAAATTAAAAATCGAGTAACACATCTGGCTAAGCTTGTTGAGATTGAAGACAAACTTAAAGAATATCCGAGATCATTATCAGGAGGGCAGCAACAAAGAGTTGGAATTGCAAGAGCATTATCGTTAAAACCTACAATACTATTATCTGATGAGGCCACCTCAGCTTTAGATCCGGCAATCACTAAATCAATCTTAGATTTATTGGCTCACATTCATCAACAAACAGGTCTGACGATGCTAATAGTGACCCATCAAATAGAAGTTATTCAAAGGATTTGCAATAAAGTTGCAATAATGGAGCAAGGTAAGATTGCATATCAAGGAAAAACGCAGGACATGTTTTTAGAAAAACCTGAAGCATTCAAACGTCTTATTGGAGATCATAAAGACAAAGTATCAATAAATGATTCTGATAATAGACTTACCCTACTTTTTTATAATTATAATAAGCAATCGTCTTATTTAAGTGATTTAGCTATTAAAACAGGGTCATCTTTTAAGATTATTGATTCGACAATTGAAGTAATTGCAGGGATTCCCTCCGCAACAATTACCATTGCTTTTGATGATCAACAAAGAGATAAATTACTTCAACAAATCGAAGCAGATCAAATCCCGTGGAGGTAAAAAATGACTAGCCGAGATATACGAAAACTTCAACAAATCGTCTGGCCAGCCTTTCAAGAAACCATATATATGGTATTTTTCACCTTATGTATTGCAACAATAGTCAGTTTAATTATATCAACCATTTTATACATATCTAAACCAAATA
>QWBY01000409.1_pt1 | contig 31179 bp, 31 predicted proteins | sample 1972471 | NCBI WGS metagenome assembly QWBY01 (sample SAMN09866722, study PRJNA288562) | Human gut metagenome isolate term6_stool, whole genome shotgun sequencing... | reverse complement strand
TTACTATGATGAACCAACAAGCGGTATGGATTATACCAATATGGAAAAAATATCTGAACTGATTAAAAAATACAAAGCTATGGATAAAATAATTTTTATTGTTTCACACGACATAGAATTTTTAAACGAAGTAGCTGATGAAGTTTATGAATTATAAAACAAGTTTATATAAAATTTAAAACGGCAGTCTTATTACGAAGGGTCTAGATCACATCTAGACCTTTTCTTATGCTCTTTTGCAGCTATATGACACTTTAGTTTCAATATATCAAGAGCCTCCCACTATATAGCAAGGCTAGTGCTATATGCGAGGCGTCTCACTATATAGCAAGGCTAGCACTATATAGCAAGCAAGGTTTTAGTGAGCTCCTCCTAAGACTTGAAATTGAGCTATGCTATATTGATATTCTTTATAAAAAAGGCTTTTAATATACAGCGCTTTGTGATATAATAAATAAATATAGATAATGGGGTTATTGTATGCAAAAATGGTTTATAAAAAATAGAAATGCAGATAAATATGCAGATGTTAAGAGCGTAGTTAAGGATGATTTATTAGCGAAAGTTCTTTGTAACAGAGGAGTCGTTGAAACTGATGATGTCATCGACTACTTAAATGATGACTACACAAAGATTTACCGCACGGACGGCTTACCTGACATGGACTTAGCACGTGAGCTTATAAGGGATGCTATAAAAAATCAAAAGAGAATACGCATTGTAGGCGACTATGACTCGGATGGCATCATGTCCTGCACAATACTTTTAAGAGCTCTTAAGTCCTTTGGTGCTGATGCAAGTTTTGAAGTGCCGGACAGAAAGGCGGATGGCTACGGTATAAATAAGCGTATAGTTGATAATTGTCTTAATGACAAGGTTAAGCTAATAATTACTTGTGACAATGGTGTATCGGCTTTTGAGGCTATAGAACATGCAAAGGAGCAAGGCATAAAAGTTATTGTTACTGACCACCATTTACCAAAAATTGAAGACGGAAAAGAGATTTCTGTTGAAGCGGATGCGATAATTGATCCTAAGGTGGAAAAGTCTACTTATCCATTCACAGAGATTTGTGGAGCATTCGTTGCCTTTAAGCTAATTACATACATTAGCAAGGATTATGAATTTGATCCAGACCTTATAGATGAGATAATTCAGTATGCAGCCTTTGCAACTATAACTGATATCATGCCGCTTCTTGATGAGAACAGAGACTTATTAAAGAGGGGCTTGGAGCTTATGAATAAAAGACCATCTAAGGTTTTTTCTCATCTAAAGAGCGAGCTAAAAATTGATAAAGATATAAATGTTTTTCACATCGGCTTTATCTTAGGACCATCAGTCAACGCTATAGGCAGACTAAGCAATGCCAATCACGCAATTGCAGCTTTTGAGTCTTATGATGATGACAAGATTATAGATATCTGCAAGGAGTTATATGCACTTAATCAAGAGAGAAAGGACTTAACAGAGCTTGGCTACGACGAGGCTATAAAGGCGATTGAAGCGGATGAAAATTTTGATGCTAAGGATATTATAGTTGTAAAATCGAAAAATCTTGAGAGAAGTGTTGCAGGTATTGTCGCTGGAAGGCTTAAGGAAAGGTACTACAGACCTGCGATAGCCCTATATGAAGAAGACGGTATTCTGTATGGTTCTGCAAGATCTATAGAGGAGTACAACCTTTTTGATGAGCTAAGCAAGGCCAAGGAGTACTTAAATAAGTTTGGAGGCCATAAGCTAGCGGCGGGCTTGGAGTTAAAAGTTGAAAATTACGATGCCTTTGTTGATTTCATGAATAAAAATTCCAATCTAACTGACGATGACAAGGTCGAGAAGGTATATATTGATGCACTTTATCCAGTTGATTTTCAAAAATTTTCAACTTATGACAGCATAGAGAAGCTAAAGCCATTCGGTGAGAAGAATCCTGAAGTTTTATTTGCAGATAAAGACCTTGTTTTGAAAAGTATTAATGTATTTGGACAGAACCGCAACGTTATAAAGCTAAGGTTTAGAACAAAGCTTGACAATCTGATAACAGCTATACTATTCTACAAGGAAGATGAGTTTAAGAAAGACTACTTAGATCAATATGAATCTGACATTAACAGAGACTTAGCTGATGGCAAAGAGATAATTATGGATATTTGCTACAATCTTCAAGTTAATGAATATATGGGCACTAAGAGCCTTGATATAAATATAAAGCATTTTAGGTTTAGGAGGTGAGCTTATGATAGAAGATTTAATTAAAATTATCGAAAAGTACATGACAAAGGATGAGATTGCTTTTGTTATGAAGGCTTATGAATATGCAAGCGAGATGCATAAGGATCAAAAGAGAAAGTCTGGAGAGCCTTATATTATTCACCCTGTCAATGTAGCTATCATACTAGCTGACCTAGATATGGACGTTGAAACCATCATAGCGGCTTTGCTTCATGATGTTGTTGAAGATACGCCTGCAACTTATGATGATGTTAAAAATTTATTTACAGAAGACATCGCAAACATTGTCGATGGTGTAACTAAATTAAACAAGTTAAATTATAAGAGCTCGGAGGCTTTCCAAGCTGAGAACTTAAGAAAGATGATTCTTGCTATGAATAACGATATAAGAGTCATCATAGTTAAGCTTGCTGACAGACTCCACAACCTTCGTACGCTTGAGTATATGAATGAAGAGAAGAGAAAGCAAAAGGCTCAGGAGACTATAGAGATATACGCGCCACTTGCTGGAAGACTCGGAATATTCAAGATTAAGTGGGAGCTTGAAGACTTATCTCTTAGATACCTTGACCCAGAAGGCTATTACGACTTGGTTGAGAAGATTAATAAGAAGAGATCGGAGCGCGAGAAAGAGATCAATGAGATTATAAAGAGGATATCCCTTGAACTTGATAAGCAAGAGCTTCACTACGACATAAGCGGCAGGCCTAAGAACTTCTACAGTATATACAAGAAGATGAAGGGCAAGAGCAAGAGCTTTGAGAGCATATATGACCTTATAGCTGTGAGGATATTGGTAGACACGGTTAAGGATTGCTACGCTGTCTTAGGTATAGTTCACTCGATGTGGAAGCCGCTTCCAGGCAGGTTTAAAGACTACATAGCCATGCCTAAGCCAAATATGTATCAGTCCTTACATACAACTGTAATCTCTGACACTGGAGAGATATTTGAGATTCAGATAAGAACATACGAGATGCACGAAGTTGCTGAGTTTGGTATCGCTGCGCACTGGAAGTATAAGGGTGGCAAGGCGCAAGGCAAAGATGTTGACAATAAGCTTGACTGGTTAAGACAATTATTAGAGTGGCAAAAAGACTTAAAGGATCCAAAAGAGTTTATTGACACTCTTAAGATCGACTTCTTTGATGACGAGGTCTTCGTATTCACACCTAATGGCGATGTTGTTGACCTACCAGAAGGCTCGACACCAGTTGACTTTGCTTATAGAGTACACACAGGTGTAGGTAACACATGCGTTGGTGCTAAGGTTGACTCAAGGATAGTTCCACTTAACTATAAGCTTAAGAATGGCAATATAGTCGAGATTATCACACAAAAGTCATCAACAGGACCAAGTAGGGATTGGCTAAAGTTTGTAAAGAGCCCAAGAGCAAGGCAGAAGATAAAGCAATGGTTCAAGTCTAAAGAAAAGGACATCAGCATCGAGAAGGGCAAGGAACTATTTGAAAGAGAAGCTAAGAAGCTTGGCTTAGACTTAAATATATTGGACAACGAAAAAATATACCATAAGCTTGCAAAAGAGCTTTCGATAAACTCGATTAGTGATTTGTTTGCGTCTATTGGCTATGGCAATTTTAAAGAAAAGCTTGTTATAAATAAAATATTAAATATAAAGAATGCAATTGAAAATATCGGCCTAACTAAGAACGAGGACGACTACTTAAAGAGCTCTTCATCAAAGAAGGATGCAACAGGAGTTAGGATAGACGGACTTGAAGGTATGAAGATAAAGTTTGCTAAGTGCTGCAACCCAGTTCCTGGCGACGAAATCATTGGCTTCGTAACAAGAGGCTACGGTGTTTCTATACACAGAAAGGACTGCACAAATATTGCTAACTTACTTGATTCAGATAGATGTCTGGAAGCTGAGTGGGATGCTGCAGCGAGTGAAAAATTTCTTGCTAATGTAACCATCAGAGCGGTTGACAGAACTGGTATACTTTCTGAAATCACAGCCATGGCAAAGGAAGCAGGCATTGGTATACAATCCTTAAGTGCAAAGAGCAACACTATAAGCGATATATTTATATATTTAACATTTGAAGTTTCGGGAAGGGAAGAACTAGATAAGATGATGCAAAAACTTAAGACCATAAGCGGCGCTCTAGATGTCTACAGGGCATAGAGATGAGAGCGGTTGTACAAAGAGTAGAAGGGACTCGCCTGGAAGTAGATGACAAGCTTATAAGCGAAATACAGGGCGGCTTGCTTGTCTACATTGCTGTTGAAGATGACGATACAGATGCTGATCTTGAATATATTTTCAAAAAAGTTACTAATATGAGAATTTTCTCTGACGAAGAAGACAAGATGAATCTATCGGTGCAAGACATTGACGGTGAGATACTTCTTGTTTCGCAGTTCACACTATATGGTGACGCTAGAAAAGGCAACAGACCTAACTTTATGAAGAGTGCAAAGGCAGAGAAGGCTGAAAGCTATTATGAAACGTTTAAAGAGAAATTAAAGATAGGCGGGATAAATTTTAAATCGGGAGTCTTTGGAGCAGATATGCACATACACGCACATCTATCTGGACCGGTAACTATATTATTAGATTCAAAGAAGGAGTTTTAAATGAATATTTTTAAGAAAAATGTTGGAGTTTATGGCTCTAATTCATACATTGTCAGCAGCGACAGTGGTGATGCGGTAATTATTGACGTAGGTGGCAATGCAGATGACTTATATGCATATATGCAAGAGCATAAATTAAATTTAAAAGCGATACTCTTAACACATGGTCACTTTGATCATGTTCTAGGAGTAAATGCCTTAAGAGAATTAAGCAGCGCCCCTAGCTACCTTTCAAAAGATGATTACGAGATGACTCAAAGAACAGACTTTATGCTTAACGATAAGATGAGAAACTATATAGACGAGCCTATAAATATAGACCACACTATCGACAAAGAAGGTCCTATGCAATTCGGAGACATAGTTGTTAATGTTATAAAGACTCCTGGACATACAAAGGGCGGTCTTACTTATCAAATCGGTGATGATTTATTCGTAGGCGATACCATATTTTTCCACTCAGTTGGTAGAAGCGACTTATATGGCGGCGACGAAACTGAACTTATTGACTCGGTTAATAAAGTTTTAGCGATAGAAGGTAATCATATAATATATCCGGGACATAGTATGAATACAAGTTCTGAAGAAGAAAGAGCAAACAATCCTTACGTAAATGCTAAGAGAAGCTAGTATAAAGGTAATAAAAGAGCTCTTTTGGGAGCTTCAAAACATTAGAGATGGCATTAGTTATGAGATCTTAGAAAGCGGCGTACGCTTTTCTATAGATGGAAGTGAAAGAATTTTTACTTCATTTGATGGACTTAGTAATAACGAGATGAAGACCTTGATATATAAGGAGTTTTTGAAAGAAGGCATAAGTCTACCTTGGGGCATACTTACAGGAATTAAGCCACTAAAGCTATATGCGAGGTCTGATGATAAGGAGGCTTTCAAAGAAAAGTTTTTTATCTCGGATGAAAAGTTTGAACTTTTAGAGAGAACTTACAAGAATCAGACTCTATCTTTTAAGCCAAAGTACAGCTTGTATCTACACATACCATTTTGCAAAGGCATCTGCTCATATTGTTCATTCTACACAAATGATATCACAAAGAAAAGCTACGACTATGCAAAGTATGTAGAAGCCGTGATCTATGAGATGAGTATGGAGAGTAAGAGAAGAGATATATCCGAGCCTGACAGCATATACATAGGCGGAGGGACTCCATCTGCACTTGATAACGACAGCATAGCAAGGCTATTAAAATATATAAAAGAGAATTATAAGTTCAAAGAACTTACCTTTGAGTGTGGCAGAGCTGACACTATGGACGCATCTTTGCTAGATATTTTAGATGAGTATGGAGTTACAAGGATATGTATTAACCCGCAGACTATGAATGAACATACGCTTAAGAGGGTTCACAGAAGAGCAAATATTGAAGAGCTTTATAAGGCATACGAGCTTGCAAGAGGGTATGACTTCGACATCAACATGGATCTTATTATAGGCCTTGAAGGAGAAGGAAAGCTTGATTATATTGACTCAGTAAAAAAGCTTATAGCGATGAAGCCAGAGTCGATTACTATACATAATCTGGCACTTAAAAGACGCTCTGTCATTACTAAGGAGCAGTTTAGATTAGAAAATATTGACTTATCAAAAGAAATTTACACCTTGCTTTACGAGAGCTCTTATGAGCCGTACTATATGTATAGGCAGAAGATGACAAACTCTAACCTTGAGAACGTCGCCTTCGCACTTAAAGACAAGGCATCTATATATAATATAATTTCGATGAACGACCTTACAAGCATATACGCCTTTGGTGCGGGTGCTGTATCGAAGTACATTGAAGGCGCTGAGCTAAGGCGCAAATTTAATTATAAGGACATTGCATTGTATATAAACAGTGTTTATAATAAAGATATATTGTAATATTGGGAGGATATTTATGGAAACAATGGGAAACTTACGCAGGAGTGACTACTCTGGCGAACTAAGAATGAAAGACATTGAAAGAGAAGTTGTGCTGATGGGTTGGGTGCAAACTCAAAGAAACCTAGGACAACTTATCTTTGTTGATATAAGAGATATAAGTGGTATATCTCAAGTCGTTTTTGATGAGACAATCTCTAAAGATGTCTTTGAGAAGGCGAAGGGACTTAAGGGCGAGTACGTTATCGCTGTTAGAGGTAAGGTTAGAGAGAGATCACAAAAGAACCCTCACATAGCTACAGGAGATATCGAAGTGTTAGCTGATGAGCTAAAGATACTTGACACAGCCCAAACTCCACCTATCTACGTAAAAGACGATGACAATGTAGGTGAGCAAATGAGACTTAAGTACAGATTCTTAGACTTAAGAAAGCCATTCATGCAAAAGACTCTTATGACAAGAGCAAAAATTTACAAAGCATTTAGAGACTTTTTAAATGATCACAGATTTATTGAGATAGAGACACCTATACTTGGCAAGTCAACTCCAGAAGGAGCAAGAGACTATATCGTTCCAAGTAGAGTGAACCCTGGAAAGTTTTTTGCACTTCCACAATCTCCACAATTATTTAAGCAATTACTAATGGTATCAGGCATGGATAGATACTATCAAATCACTAAGTGCTTCAGGGACGAAGACCTTAGAGCCAATAGGCAACCAGAGTTTACACAAGTCGACATAGAAATGAGCTTCGTTGATGAAGACGATGTTATGTCAATCAATGAAGAGCTTATTGCTCATATATTCAAAGAGATTTTGGATATAGATATTAAGCTTCCTCTAAGAAGAATGCCATTTGATGAAGCTATGGATAAGTACGGTGTGGATAAGCCAGACTTAAGATTTGGCTTTTTGATTCACGATGTAAGCAGCATATTTAAGAACAGTGGCTTTAAGGTGTTCAAAGATACTGTAGATGCTGGTAATATGGTTAACGCGATTAACATTGACGGCTACCAAGAAAAGTTTACTAGAAAAGATATCACTAAGCTAGAAGATTTTGCAAAGACATTTGGAGCAAAGGGACTTGCTTGGGTTAAGTATGTAGACAATGAATTTACAGGCCCTATTGCAAAATTCTTTACTGATGAAGAAAAAGACGCTCTTATTAAAGAGATGGATATAAAGAACAACGACTTAATATTATTTGTTGCAGATAAAAAATCTGTTGTTAAGAAGACACTTGGCAACTTAAGAAATGAAGTAGCTAGAGAACTTAATTTAAACGATCCAGACAAGTTTGAACTACTTTGGATAACAGACTTCCCACTATTTGAGTACAGTGAAGAAGAAGGAAGATACATGGCTATGCACCATCCATTCACACATCCAAAGATTGAAGACATACCATATATCGAAGAAAGAAAAGATACTGTTAAGGCAAAAGCATACGACATAGTTATCAATGGCGAAGAGATTGGTGGAGGCAGTATAAGAATCAATAACTCTGAGCTACAAGAAAAGATGTTCAAGGCACTTGGCTTTACTAAAGAAAGAGCTGAAGAACAATTTGGTTTCTTCATCGAGGCCTTCAAGTACGGAGCTCCACCTCATGGAGGTATAGCTTATGGACTTGACAGATTCGTTCAACTTCTTACAAAGCACGAAAACATCAAAGACGTTATTGCCTTCCCTAAGACACAATCAGCAACAGACCTATTGACAGGCGCACCAAGCGAAGTTGATGACAAGCAGCTACACGAAGTATCTATAAAGGTTGATCTAGATGAAGCCCAAAAGAACGATTAGGACACGCGTTGTATTAGGAGACGAAGTATTTAATAGTTTTAAAGATATAAATGTTTTAATAGTTGGCATAGGAGGCGTAGGTTCATTCACACTAGAGTCCTTAGTCCGCTTTGGTATAGAACACATTACTATAGTTGACTATGATACAGTGAGTGAATCAAATATCAATAGACAAATCTTAGCTCTTGATGATACCATAGGCAAGAAGAAAGTCGATGTTATGAGACAGAGGCTTCTAAAGATAAACGATGAACTTGACATAAGGTGCATAGACAAAATTTATTCGAAAGAAATTAATGATGAGATATTTGATAGAGATTACGACTATGTAGTCGATGCTATCGACATGCTAAAAAATAAAATTGAGCTAATCGAGACATGCATTGAAAAGAAGATAAAAGTCATAAGTGCAATGGGATGCGGTAACAAACTTGATCCAACAAAGCTTGAGATATCAACTTTAGACAAGACAAGCGTGTGCCCATTAGCAAGAAAGTTAAGACAAAAGATTGATAAGAGTGTACAAAAGAAGATAAATGTAGTTTATTCAAAAGAACTACCTATAGAGAAAAAACTGAAGGATGATGGTAAGGTGGTGACAGGGTCGATATCCTTTGTAACGGCGACAGGCGGTTTATTAATCGCATCGAAGCTCGTTAGAGACCTATTAGATGGAAGAAAATGAAAGCATTGGTAGAGTAATTAAAATTGAGAATGGTCAGATGCTTATATCTATGAAGAGAGACTCAGCATGCGGCTCTTGCGAGTCATGCGCAGCAGGCTGCGAGTCAAAGGAGCATATAATTAAAGCAAAGCCGAGAGCAAACTTCGAAGTTGGTGATTTGGTATCAATAAAAGTTGATTCAAGTAAGATGCTTAGAGGAGTAATGATGGTATATTTAGTACCTTTACTTGCATTTTTATTAGGAATTTTTGTTTCAAACTATATTTTTAGCAAATTAAGCTTTAAAGTTCAAGACTTTTATAGTATAATAATAGGTGTAGTCCTACTATTAATATCTTTAGTCATAGTTAAGGCATATGACAAAAAATATTCTAAAGGGGATAATGATTTATTAATCATAAACAAGTTAAATTAATTTTATTTTAAGGGAGGAATTAACATGGATTTTGACAATCTAAAAAAGACAGACAAAGAGATTTTTGATGTCATCGAAAAAGAACATGACAGACAACAAGATCACTTTGAAATGATAGCATCTGAAAACTATGTTTCAAAAGCTGTTATGGAAGCAATGGGAAGCGAACTTACAAACAAGTACGCTGAAGGTTATCCTGGAAAAAGATATTATGGCGGATGCGAAGTTGTAGACATCGCAGAAAACATTGCAAGAGACAGACTATGTAAGCTATTCAAGGCAGAACATGCAAACGTTCAACCACACTCAGGAGCTAATGCTAATATCGGTGTTTACTTCTCAATCTTAAAGCCTGGTGACAAAGTATTAGGTATGAACCTTAGCGAAGGTGGTCATTTAACACACGGTTCGCCAGTTAACATTTCAGGATCATTCTTTGATTTTGCTGCTTATGGCGTTGACCCTAATACAGAAGTTATAAATTATGATACAGTTAGAGAGATAGCTCTAAAAGAAAAACCAAAGCTAATAGTAGCAGGTGCAAGTGCTTATCCAAGAATTATCGACTTCAAGAAGTTCAGAGAAATCGCTGATGAAGTTGGCGCTATGCTTATGGTAGATATGGCGCACATCGCTGGTCTAGTAGCAACTGATTTACATCCATCACCAGTACCTTATGCAGACTTTGTTACAACAACAACTCATAAGACACTAAGAGGACCAAGAGGAGGAGCAATCCTTTGCAAGGAAGAAAATGCTAAGAAGCTAGACAAGGCTATCTTCCCAGGAATCCAAGGTGGTCCATTAATGCACGTTATAGCAGCTAAGGCAGTTGCATTTGGCGAAGCATTAAAACCAGAATTCAAAGACTATTGCAAGCAAATCTTAGCAAACGCACAAGTACTTGCTAAGGAACTTGACAAATATGGCTTCAGATTAATTTCAGGCGGTACAGATAACCACCTAATCTTAATCGATGTTAAGAAGAAAGGCTTCACTGGTAAAGAAGCAGAAGCTATGCTTGGCGAAATCGGTATTGCTGTTAACAAGAACACAATACCTAACGAAACTGAATCTCCATTCGTTACAAGCGGTATCAGAATTGGTACTCCAGCTTTAACAACTAGAGGATTCAAAGAAGACGAAATGAGAGAAGTTGCAGAAATCTTTAGAGATACATTTGATACATCTATCGACAGAAAGAAAATTAGACAAAGAGTATCAGACATCTGCAAGAGATTCCCTATGTACGAAGGTATATTCTAAACAAAAGAATAAAGACTATATAAGAAGCGAGAGAGATCTTTCGCTTCTTTTTTTATTGAGCTATGTATATCTTTCAAAGCGTAAGAACAAAAGGTATCCTTACTAAGCGCGTGGCGTGTGAATCATGAGTAGCAGCGAGTGAGGTCTTAAACGCGTCACAACATATGATAAGTCACTAATGACGTTTTAGTGAGTAATATATCATGCAGCTTCTTTTATGTAAGAAATATATCTCGCAATAGCTATTAAAGTGTTGAAAACTAAAAGTCTTTATGTTATAATAATTAGGATAAGGAGGTGTCGATATGAATAGAGCTGTTGTTAGTATAGTAGGCAAACCAAATGTTGGTAAATCAACTTTATTTAATAAGATTGTTGGTAGAAGAATATCTATCACTGAGGACACACCTGGCGTTACAAGAGACAGGATATACTCCGAGGCAAGTTGGCAACAACATGTCTTTGACATCATTGATACTGGTGGACTAGACCCCTTTGATGATGACAAGATCATGTCAAACATTAGAAAGCAAGCAAATATTGCTATCGAAGCGTCTGACTTGATACTTTTTGTTGTTGATGGTAGAGACCCTGCCACAGCACTTGACCTTGAAATTGCAAATATATTAAGAAAATCAAATAAAAAAGTAATATTAGTCGCAAATAAGACTGAAGGCAAAAGAAAAGATAACTTTTATGATGTCTATGAGCTTGCTTTAGGTGAACCTATGTCTATATCTGCTGAACAAGGACTTGGCTTAGGAGACTTACTAGATGAGATAGTAAAAAATCTTCCTCAAGATAGAGACTTCGCAGAGAAGGAAGGACTTATCAAGGTTGCCTTTATCGGTAAGCCAAATGTTGGAAAGTCATCATTAACTAATAGAATACTTGGCGAGGAGAGAGTCATAGTAACTGATATCGCAGGCACAACAAGAGATGCTATAGACTCATATATAAACATAAAAGGACAAGAGTTTATGTTTATCGACACGGCAGGACTTAGGAAAAAATCTAGAGTTGATTCGTCCGTCGAAGCTTACTCGCAAGTAAGAACACTATCTAGTGTTGATAGAGCTGATGTATGCGTATTTTTGATAGACGCTCTTGAAGGCTTTACAGAGCAAGACTCTAAGGTAGTTGGCTACGCTCACAATCAAGGTAAGGCCATCATCATCTGTGTAAACAAGTGGGATATAGTTGAAAAAGATTCAAAAACTATGAAGACTTTCTCAGATAGTCTTAGAAATAACTTGCCGTTCTTGTCATATGCACCGATACTTTTCATCTCAGCACTTACTGGCAAGAGAGTTGACGAGCTTATAGATAAGATTATGGAGATTAATGAAGCATATAGTCACAGATTATCGACAGGCTTATTAAACGATATAATTTCGAATGCGACTCTTATAAATCAACCGCCTTCTGATAAAGGTAAGAGGCTTAAGATACTTTACGCAACGCAATCTGGAACTAGACCGCCAGAGTTTACAATATTTGTAAATGATAAAGAACTAACACATTTTTCATATACAAGATTTTTGGAAAATCAAATAAGAAATGTTTATCCATTTGAAGGAACATCTATAATCATAAATTACAAGAACAGGAGCGAGTAATGAAGGAGATCTTACTATTTATTCTTACTTACCTTATTGGCTCTATATCAAATTCTTATATTTTTGGAAAGATATTTAGGATGAAGGACATAAGAGATTACGGAAGCAAGAATGCTGGAGCGACTAATATGTTCAGAGTATTTGGCGCAAAGCTTGGTCTTATAACACTGTTTTTGGATATATTAAAAGGCGTTTTAGCTGTGCTTGTTGCTAGATATTTTGATGTTTCTTATGCACAGTACATCGCGCTAATTGGTGTTGTATTGGGACATAACTTTCCTTTCTACTTAAACTTCAATGCGGGTAAGGGAGTTTCTACTACTGTAGGCGCAATCATTGCAATGGACTACAAGCTTGGATTAGTTGTAGTTGTGCTTATGTTTTTAGTAGTTTTGCTTACAAAGTATGTTTCTTTAGCGTCGATACTTATGTTTTTAGGCTTTTTCATATATACACTTATAAGCTTCAAAGAGCTTAATTTAGCGGTAATCATAAGTTTTATTGTTGCTTTCGTTGGCATACTAAGACATTCTAAGAATATAAAAAGATTAATTAAAGGCGAGGAAAATAAATTTTATATATTTAAAAGTAAAAGTGAGGCATAGTTTTGAGAATTTCAGTAATTGGTGGAGGTAGCTTTGGTACAGCCTTAGCTATACATCTAGCAAAAAGAGGAGAAAACTTATATCAATATATCAGAAATAAGGACTCTTATAATTTAATAAAAGAAACTCGAATAAACAATAAGTACTTGAAGGGGGTAGAACTTCCTGAGAATATAATTTTGCTTAACAATATAGAAGAAGCTGTTAAAGATGCAGATGTAGTTGTACTTGCAGTACCTAGTCAAGAGCTTAGAAATGTTTTAAAGACTATAGATAAGTACATTGATGAAGATAAAATTTTTGTCAATGTTAGCAAGGGTATAGAGATTGATTCGCTTAAGACTATGAGCGAGGTTTTCTATGAATTTAATCCGAAGGCGAGATTTGTTTCGCTATCTGGACCATCGCATGCAGAAGAAGTTGCAATTGGCATACCGACAACTATTGTTAGTGCATCTAAATCGGTTAATGATGCTGAGTTTATTCAAGACATATTCTCTAATGACAACTTAAGGGTTTATGTTAATGATGACCTACTTGGTGTTGAGCTTGCTGGTGCGACTAAGAACATCATCGCTTTAGGAAGCGGCATATGCGAAGGTAAAGGCTATGGCGACAACACTAAGGCCGCACTTATCACAAGAGGTATACACGAGATTACAAAATTAGGCATAGCTCTTGGAGCAAAGGCATCGACTTTCTATGGACTTGCTGGCATAGGCGACCTAGTCGTAACTTGTACAAGTAAGCACTCAAGAAATAAAACTTGCGGTGTATATATTGGCGAGGGACTATCTACAGAAGGTGCTATAGAAAAGGTCGGCATGGTTGTTGAAGGTATAAAGACTACTAAGTCAACTTACATGCTTAAGGAAAAATACTCTGTAGAGATGCCGATAGTTGATATGATGTATAAACTTTTATATGAAGATTACCCACTAGACAGCGTTGTTGCTGAGCTTATGGGTAGACCACTTAAACACGAGATAGAAAAGTATGAAGATAGATAAGAAGAACGGCAAAGGCTTCTCGAGATTTTTAGGAGTTTTGGTAGCTTTTATATTTATAATAGTTGCATTTAACACCATAATCACATCTTTCTTTAAGAAAAAGGTTGTTACGCAAACACCTGTTGAGGAAGTTTTCTACAACTCAGTTGCAATGAATTCAGCGCTTATTAAGACTGAAGAAGTGTATCAAGCAGGTAGGAATTCTTACTTTCTAACTAAGGCTAAAGAAGGCGAAAAGGTTAAAAGAGGTCTTGAGAACTTAAGCGTAACAAGAAGTGCTAACGATATTATTGATAAAAAGATTGATGCCATAAATAAAAGATTAGAAGACCTTGATTATGATGTTAGCGACGAAGACAATGTTGATGAAAAAATCATAATGGCAAAGATTAAGGCCTTGCAGATAAGCATAAATCAAAAAAGGTATGAAGATTTATCACAAATCCTAGAAAGCGACGATGATGAAGAAGATGCTTACTACGATAGCATTAAAAATTACTCCATTGATAAGCTTTTAGAGATGAGAGAGGCTCTTAAAGAAAGTAAGAAGAGCGACGCTCCTTCGATCAAGGTATCGATGTCAGGCATAGTAAGCTACTTTATTGATGGCTTGGAAGATAAATACACTAGCAATAACTTTGATGCTTTGCAAGAGAAGGACTTAATTGATGACAGCAAGAATTACAGCTTAAACAAAGGTAAAAACAATCAAAACTTTAAGATACTAGATAATTTTTCAATGAACATACTAGCCTTTTCTGATAATGAAAAGCTTGATAATGTCGAAGTGAATGATGTAGTGCTTATCGAGTGGGACTTAACTGGAACAAAGACATATGCAAGGGTTCTAAAGAAAGAAAAGGCAGCTAAGACTTATAAACTGCTTTTGAATATCAGAGAGAGGATATCGGAGCTATATAAAGACAGATTTTCAAAGATGGAAATCATATTTGACGAGTATAAGACGTTCAAACTACCCAAGAGTGCTTTAATTGACAGAGGCAGCGAAAAGGGTGTATTCATAAAAGACATTGACAACACTATAAGATATAAAAAAGTGCTTTTAGTCGGAAGTGATAGGGACAACATTTATGTTATGAGAACTGACGATAAGGGCAATATGAATTACAAGAATTTAAGTTTTAAGAGCATAAAATATTATGACGAAGTTGTGGTATTTCCGTCGACTGTAAAGGAGGGTGACATACTATGATGAGTGTAAAAGAGAATTTAATTGATCTTTTAGAGTCTATCGATAAAGAGATTGACTTAGCAGGAAGAAAGAAAGATGAAGTAAAGTTATTAGCGGTAACAAAGACTGTTGATGTAGCAAGGATTAAAGAGATTAAAGAATTTAATCTTAACGAGATTGGTGAGAACAAAGTTCAAGAGATAGAAGAAAAGTATGAAGCCTTGAAAGACGACTTCGAATTTCACATGATAGGAAGTCTTCAAAAGAACAAGATCAATAAGCTACTAGGCAAGATAAAATTAATTCACTCACTAGATAGCCTTGACCTTATTGAAGCACTTGACAAGAGATTAAAAAACAATGATATGAAGCTAGATGGACTTTTACAAGTAAATATTTCTAAAGAAGAATCAAAGAGTGGTTTCTACAAAGATGAAGTAGCTGAAGCCTTAGAGAAGATGCACGAGTATAAAAACATACATATTGTAGGCTTCATGACTATGGCACCATTCACTGATGATGAAAAAGTCGTTAGAGATACTTTTAGAGGTCTTTATGAACTAAAAGAGAAACTAGCAAAAAATAACTATGACAATGTTGACTTGAAATACCTATCCATGGGTATGTCACATGATTATAAAATTGCAATACAAGAAGGATCAAATATATTGAGGATCGGCTCAAAGATATTTGGCGAAAGAAATTATTAGGAGGTTTATTATGGGTTTTATGGACAAAGTAAAGTATTTCTTAGGATTCGGCGATGACGATTACGATGAAGAATACGATTACGAAGATGAGGACGAAGCAGTAGAAGAAGAGCCACAAAAGGAAGCATCTATCTTCTCTAGAAAGAAAGAAAAGGAAAATGTTGTTCCTATTCAAAGAAAGACTAGCTCTATGATTATCACAGTGCAAGAGCCACTTGGCTATGACGAAGCACCACTTATTATTGATGACTTAAGACAAGGCAAGGCAGTTGTTGTTAACTTTGAACAACTAGAAGCTAGTGTTAAAAGACAAATTTTTGACTTTATCAATGGCGGTATCTACGCTATCGATGGAAGCATACAAAAAGTTACAAGAGACATCTTTGTATTAGCACCAAAGAACGTTGCTATAGATGGCTTAAAAGACGAACTTAAAAGCAGAGGCATGTTTCCATTTTAATGAATAAGTCAAAAAATTTAGATCATATTAGTAGTGAGAACAAAGACATTGCAAGAAGGGTTATAGATATTTGTGATATTGTTTCGAAAAATAAGTCTATCGAGTGCACAGACTTCTACAACCCTTTTGAAGTGAAAGAACTTATCTCACTAATAAACACGTATGATACTATAAGTTTTAGCCTTATTGGGAATGAAGATTCTGAAAGTAAGGCTATTTTAATTTATCCTGATTACATGGACGAGCCAGAGGCTTCTGAGTATATAAGCCTTGTCAAGATAGATAAGAAGGACTACGAGATAGCGCACAAAGACGTGCTTGGATCTATATTATCCTTAGGTATAAGAAGAGAAAAGCTTGGAGACATCATTATAAAGGATGATGCTATATACTTCTACATTAAGAACGAGATTTTGGACTATGTACTACTCAATCTTGAGAAGATCAAGAACTATGGTGTAGAACCAGAAGTGATTGATTTAAACACAGAAATTAATAGAGAAGTAGGGTATGAAGAGAAGCTAATCACTTGTGCTTCGTTAAGACTAGACTTAGTTCTTGCAAATGTTTATAATCTATCAAGAAGCGATGCGAAGAGTGCCATAGAAGCGGGTCTTGTAAAACTTAACTACAAAGTTACTTACAAGATAAGCGAAGCAGTAAACGTAGGCGACCTAGTCTCATTAAGAAGGCGCGGCAGGTTTATAATAGGAGACTACCTTGGACTTAGCAAGAAGGACAAAGCTAAGCTGATCATTAAAATTATAAAGTAGGTGTTACATGATTTATTTATTAATAGTAGTACTAGCAGTTGCACTAGATCAAATAACAAAGTATTTTGCAAAGCTATACTTAGAAGGTAGAACTGCATACGAAATAATTCCAAACTTTTTCTCGTTTGATTATGTTGAGAACAGAGGTGCAGCCTTTGGCATTATGCAAGGCAAACACATCTTCTTCTACGTAGTAACCTTCATTGCCATAGCGATAATTTTATATATATTTATTACAGAGTTTAATACGCTTGCTATGTATGAGAAGGTATTCTTATCGTTTTTCCTAGCAGGTATACTTGGTAATTTCATTGACAGAGCTTTTAGAGGTTACGTTATCGACTTTATATCCTTTAAGTTTGGTTCATACCAGTACCCATGCTTCAACTTAGCTGATAGCTACATGTGCGTAATCATTGTCTTATTTATCGGATATTACTTTTATTTAAAGATTAAAGATAAAAATGCAAAGAAGAGTAATTAAAGTAATGGACGCTGATGCATCTAAAAGGCTAGATGCATTTTTGGCAAGCTATGATGCGTCTAAGACGAGGTCATTGTATAAGAAGCTTATTGAAGAAGGCTATGTAAAACTTAATGGCGAGTCTGTGAAAGCTTCTTATAAGTTAAATGCGGGTGACGAGATAGAACTTATAGAGAAAGAGTCGAGGCGCTTTGAAAAGACCCCTATGGATATAAAAGTTCTGTACGAGGATGATGACATAGCTGTAATTGATAAGCCAAGGGGACTTATAGTTCATCCGACTAATGATGACGAGATAAGTTTAGTAAATTTTTTGCTATATAGATTTGCTTCACTAAGCGATATTGACGAAACAAGGCCGGGCATAGTTCACAGGCTTGACAAGGACACAAGCGGCCTGATCATCATTGCGAAAAACAACGAAGTGCATGAAAAGATGAAGGAGCTCTTTAAGTCAAGAGAGATATACAAAGAGTACATCACCATAGCTGTGGGCACATTTAAGGATGAGTTGACTGTGGTTGATAAGGGCATTATGCGTGATCCGATAAAGAAGATAAAGATGTGCGTATCTGATGAAGGCAAAGAGGCACACTCTGAAATCCATTTACTTAAACAAAATGATGAATATGCTTATTTAAGTGTTATTATCAAAACGGGAAGAACGCATCAGATTAGAGTGCACCTTTCATACCTTAATCATCCCGTGCTTGGTGACAAGACTTATGGCTACCGTGGCAAAATAAAAATGGACGGACATATCTTACATTGCAGAAAAGTAAGTTTCGTCCATCCAATATCAAACAATTTAATAAGTGTAGAGAGTGATGTGCCAGCATATTTTAAAGAGGCACTCATCAAAACGAATTTATATAAAGCTAAAGATCTACAGTGATGGTTTTGAAGTTCACATAGTTAACGAGGCCTGTCTTACCACTAGGGTGTTTCTTAACATTCTTCCTCGTCGTGAAGTCAACATCAACCTTGTTAGAGTCTTTGGCTTTTGAATTTTTTGCGGCAATTTTTGCTGCGAAGACTAATAGATTGTCACTAGGGTAGCCATCACACTTGATTACGACGTGCGAGCCAGGGAAGCCCTTGACGTGCATCCATACATCATTTTTGTCAGCGACCTTGAAGGTGATGTATTCGTTTTGCAAGTTGTTCTTGCCATAGTACACTTTACTAGTATCGTCATAATCAATAGAATGTATGGCGATTTTTTTTGGCTTATTTTTAATCTTCTTATCCTTTTTGATGTAGCCATTCTTAACAAGCTCAAAGTATATCTCATCAAGGTTCTTTACATCCTCAGTCCTCTCTATCGCATCTGCTACAAGCTCAAGATACTTAATCTCATCTTCAGTGTTTTCGATTTGCTTCTCTAAGACTATCTCTCTTTGCTTCATCTTCTGATATCTCTTGTAGTACCTTTGTGCGTTTTGCACACTGGATAGCTTTTGATCAAGAGGCACTACTAGTTCATTCATATTGTCGTAGAAGTTCTCAAGAGTAATCTCTTTAAGACCTTTAGTAATCTTGTGTATGTTTGAAGAGATAAGGTCAGCGTATACCTTGTATGCTTCTCTGTTTGCACTCTCAAGCATCTCTTCTTTTTGCTTTTGCAATTTATTTTTTGCTCTCTTAAGATTAGCACTTATAGTGTGCCTCATATTTTGTGAGCGCTGAGTTATTCTGTCCTTCTGATCCTTTTCATAGTAATATTTATCGAGAAGCTCGCTTATACTATCAAAGCTTTCTTTATCAACCGAGGCGTATTGATCTAGACAGATGGCGTTGTAGACGCTCTTTCTTTCACTAAGCTTATATATATTGAAGCTGTAATCATTTGAACTTAGCTTGTCAAAGGTATTGGTGAAAGCCTTTGCTAGTTTATCTATGGCCTTATCATCCAAGTTCTTAAGTAGGTAGCTCTCATCTAGAGCTGCATCGAAGAGTATCTTATTTACTATCTCGGTACTTAGTCCAAGAAAGGACTTCATTAAAAAGTCTTTTACCTCTTCGTCAGGCTTCTTACTTATCATATCTTTAAGCAAATCTTCATCTACATCCATTGGTGATAGTCTATCAAAAACAGGCGGTCTTTCATATATAAGAGAAGGCTCTATCTCACGCTCTCTAGACATAAGGGTAGAGACCCTCTTTATAGCATCGATGATCTTGTGGTCTTCGTTTAATAGTATGATGTTCGAGTACTTACCCATGATCTCAACAACGAGGTAGTAGAGAGCTTCTTCATGAAAATCATTGTAGCCTTTGAAGACAAAGCTTACAGCTCTATCGAAGCCGAACTGCTCAACACGAAGTAGTTTTGAACCAGATAGGTTCTTTCTAAGTATCATAGAGAATAAAGGCGCTTCACTTGGGTTCTCTTTAGTGACCTTACTTACATAGAAGCGCGGGTTATTACTCGATGCGCTGATAAGCACTTTGAAAGCACCATCTTTGCTCCTCATATTAATCATTATTTCATCTTTTTCAGTTTGATATATCTTATCGACCCTTGCACCGATGTACTTAGTGTTGAACTCATCAGTCAAGGCTCTAGTTACAATTCCATCAAATGACATCTAATCACTCCTTGCATCTATTATATCAAAGATAAAGATTATAAATATGAAGAATTTGTCATATTCTATATATATTTTTATTAATAGATGGTATAATGTATGCATAAGGAGTGAGACTATGTTAAAGAGTATGACCTCATATGGTTCAAGCGAATATATATGTGAGAAGTATAAGATAAAATTTGAACTTAAGTCTGTTAATAACAGATACTTTGATTTAAACTTAAGAAGTCCGCGCTCGCTTATCGAGTACGAGGACAAGATAAGGTTTGCAATTAAAAAGAGGATATCGAGAGCAAAGATAGATTGCTTCCTAACAGTTGTCTTCTTAGAAGACGACCCTAATGATGTTGAAGTGGATTTAGTTTTCTTAAGAAAGTATATGAAGGCTCTAAGGACTATCAAGGAAGAGCTTGGTCTTGATGACGAGATTAAACTTGAAGACATCATAAGTCAGCAAGAAGTCTTAAGCATTGTTAAGAATAACTACGAGAGTGATGAGTTTCTTGATATACTACTTGAGACACTTGAGAAGGCACTTGACAACTTTGATGATATGAGAATTAGAGAGGGAGAAAACCTTAAGCGTGATATACTAGAAAATCTTAATTCGATAGAGAAGAACGTTGACAAGATTAAGGAGCTATATATATCTTACTCGGATCAATATAAAGAAAACTTCTTAAAGAAGTACGATGCGCTTATTGATGACAAGAGCATCATTGACGAGAAGAGACTAGAGTTTGAACTTGCACTATTACTTGACAAGTATGCTATAGATGAAGAGATAGTTAGGATGTATAGCCACATATCTCAATTCAAAGCCATGCTTAACTCAGACGAAGCCATAGGTAAGAAGATGGACTTCTTAATACAAGAGATGAACAGAGAGTCCAACACTATACTTAGCAAGACTAACAACATCGAGATATCTAAGATAGGTGTTGAGCAAAAGAACCTAATCGAAAAGATTAGAGAACAAATACAAAACATAGAGTAGGTGAATTATGGAATACATTAACGTTGGATTTGGAAACTTAATCAATAAACATAGAGTCATAGCTGTTGTAGGACCGGAGTCAGCACCTATAAAGAGACTTATCATGGAAAACAGAGATACTATTAGACTCATAGATGCAACATGTGGTAAGAAAACAAGGAGCGTTATCATTATGGATAACGAGTCCATAGTATTATCGACACTTGCTACTTCAACTATTAGCGAAAGATTGAACGGAGGTAATTAGATGAAAAGAGGCTTTTTGATAGTGCTATCTGGACCGTCGGGTTGCGGCAAGGGCACTGTTGCTGATGAGCTTTTTAGAAGAAACGACGACATAGTCTTCTCAGTCTCAGCAACAACAAGACAGGCTCGTCCAGGCGAAGTGGACGGCAAAAACTATTTCTTCCTAAGTGAAGAAGAGTTTCTCAAAAGAGCAAAGAACGATGAGTTTTTGGAATACGCAAGCGTTCACGGACACTACTATGGCACTCCAAAAGACTTCGTCACTAAGAGGATAGAAGAAGGAGAGATAGTGCTTCTTGAGATAGACGTCCAAGGTGCTTTGCAAATCAAGCAAAAGATGAAGGAAGTTGTCTTTATCTTCTTGATACCACCATCGATGGAAGAATTAAAAAGAAGACTAGTCGGACGAGGCACAGAGAGCGAAAAGGACTTAGAGATCAGAATTGCAAACGGCTTTAAAGAGATAAGCTTCGTTGAGGAATATGACTTCTTCGTCGTTAATGATTACTTAGAGGACGCAGTTAGAGACATAGAGTCCATCATCAAAGCGGAAAAACATAGAGCGAAGAGATTCAAATATATAAAAGATAAAGTATTGGGGGAAAACAAATGATTTATATTAAAAATAAAGAAGATTTAGAAACAATGTCAAGATATGCCTTAGTAATGATTCTTTCAAAGAGAGCTAGGCAAATAGTTGATGGAGCAGAAGCAAAGGTTGACACAGAGTCACACAATCCTGTATCCATCGCTATGGATGAATACCTTGAAGACAAGATAGAATACGAAATTTAAGATGAAAAAGAACATTGTAGTTGGCGTTAGTGGAGGTATTGCAGCATACAAAGCAGCAGACCTTGTATCTAAGCTATCGAAGGTGCACAATGTAAGAGTTATTATGACTAAGGATGCTCTTCAATTTGTAGGATGCGAAACTTTTAAGATACTCTCAAAGAATGAAGTATATGTAGACGTCTTTAATGATGAAGCTAAGCCTATGCATATAGACATAGCTAAGTGGGCGGACATCTTTGTCGTAGCGCCTGCAACTGCGAACACCATAGCAAAGCTTGCAAGTGGCATCTGTGACAATATGCTTACGCTTGCTTTCTTAGCTAGCAAAGCAAAGAAGCTTGTAGTGCCTGCCATGAATACAAATATGCTTGATAATGTTGCGACACAAGATAACATCGAGACACTTAAGAGAAGGGGTATTGACATATTAGAAGCGGACTACGGAATGCTTGCCTGCGGCGACATAGGCAAGGGCAAGATGCCTCATACAGGCAGGATTATAGACCGTATTGATTATATTTTATCGAAGAAGGATCTTAAGAAGTATAAGATACTTGTAACAGCAGGTCATACTGTTGAAGCGATAGACCCTGTTAGGTACATCTCAAACCGCTCTACTGGCAAGATGGGCTACCAAATAGCTCTTAAAGCGTACAATAGAGGTGCAGATGTTACTCTAATCATTGGACCGAACGATCTTGACATAAAAGATCCGTTCAATATAGTTAACGTCGTTTCATCAAAGGATATGTATGAAGCAGTGAATAAAGAGTTTGCTTCAGCCGATGCTTTAATAATGGCTGCCGCGCCAGCTGATTTTACTCCAGCAGAATATAGCACAGAGAAGATTAAAAAAGAAGCAAGCGAAGTTCATGATATAAAGATAAAAAAGACTGATGATATTATAAAGTCACTTAAGGATAAGAAAGATGATAAGGTCATCATAGGCTTTGCAGCAGAGTCTGAAAACGTTATTGAGAATGCGAAGAAAAAATTATTATCCAAAGGTGCTGACATGATAGTTGCTAACGACATCACACTTAAGGGCTCGGGTTTTAAAAGCGACGAGAATAAAGTAAGCTTTGTATATGACAAGAAGAACGCTACATCATTCGACCTTATGAAGAAGAGCGAGCTTGCAGATATCATACTAGATAATCTTGCTGTGCTTTTAAAAGATAGAAAGAAAATTTAATGTTCGTACAAGTTGTTATTGATACAAAATCAAGAGTCTTAGATAGAGTCTTCACATATAAAACTGATGAAGAGATCGAGATAGGTACTAGAGTTTTAGTTCCATTTGGCAGGTCAAACAAGCCTAGCATTGCTGTGGTTTTAAATACATGTGAAGAAATTGATATCGATGAAGCAAAGATTAAGTCCATAATTAAAGTATTGGATGACAAGGCCATCATAGATAAGAAGATGATTGATCTTGCACTTTGGCTTAGGAATAGATACATCTCAACATACAACGATGCACTTAGACTTGTCTTTCCACCTGGAGGCATAAAGGAGCTTGACTTACTATATTACGCAAAGACTGATGTGCATGGCCTAATAAAGGACAAGGCGTACACAAAGGATGCCTTGCTTGATATGATGAGAGAAAATGATATCAAAGCTCTCATTAATGAAGGAGTGCTTGTAGAGAAGTACAAGATAAAGCAAAAAGTTAAGGAGCACTTTGAAAAGTACATCAGAGTTGTGAGATATGATGAGAAGCTTAGCACAAAGCAAAAAGCTGTTCTCGATTATCTAAGGGACAACGGCGGAAGTGCAACAGAGAAAAACATTATAAGCGCTCTTAATATATCGTCTTCGCCTATAAAAACTCTTGTGAAGAATGGTTTCTTAAGAGAAGACTATGTGCAAGAGTCAAGGAAGAGAAGTTACGATGTAGATTCTTATGAGAAGATAAAACTTAACAAAGAACAAGAAAAGGTTTTTAAGAGGATGGAGTACTCTCTTGATAATAACTTAGGAGAGAAGTTTTTACTAAGAGGGGTAACAGGCTCCGGTAAGACGGAAATTTACCTACACCTTGTTGAAAAATGCATACAAATGGGTAAAGATGCTATAGTACTAGTGCCCGAAATAAGTCTTACACCACAAACTATTAGACGCTTTATAGGCCGTTTTCAAAGAAAGGTTCACGTGCTTCACTCAAAGCTAAGCATAGCTGAACGCTTTGACGAGTACAATGACATAAAGGCCTCTTCGCCTACTATAGTTATAGGTGCGAGGTCGGCAATATTTGCCCCGTGCAAAAACTTAGGTCTTATAATCATAGACGAAGAGCACGATCAAAGTTACATCTCAGATATGAATCCAAAGTATCAAACAGATGAGGTGGCATACTATAGAAGCATGGATGAAAAAGCGACTTTGCTACTAGCGAGTGCAACACCATCTGTATCGTCATACTATAATGCAAAGCACGGCATATATGAACTCTTAGAGCTTGATAAGAAAGCGAAAGGTCAAAAGGAAGCTGAGATAGAGCTTGTTGACATGATAGATGAAGTGCAAAGGGGTAATATTAGTCAGATCTCATCCAGATTTTATGAAGTCATCGATGAGAACCTTAAGGCGAAGAAGCAAAGCATTGTCTTTTTGAACAGACGCGGCTACAATAAAGAAATCTTTTGCAAGAGCTGCGGCTATACGATTACTTGTGACAACTGTGATGTGAGTATGACATATCATAAGGGCATAAATAAACTTAAGTGTCACTACTGTGGTCTTGTAAAAAGCATACCGAAGACATGCCCAAGCTGCGGTGCTCGGAACTTAAGCTTTGCTGGCTACGGCATAGAAAAAGTTGAAGAGATGCTTAGAAAGACTTTCCCAGATGCAAAGATATTAAGAGCAGATAGCGATACAATCAAAACAGAAGATGACTACATTAACTTATACAAAAAAATGAATGCAGGCGATGTCGATATACTTATAGGCACTCAGATGATTAGCAAGGGCCTCGACTTTAAGAATGTTGATGCAGCGATTATAGTATCAGTAGACGCAAATTTAAACTTCCCTAGCTACTGTGCAAATGAAGACACATATAACTTGATTACACAAGTTGCAGGTAGAGCAGGTCGTGATGAGAAAGGTAGAGTACTTCTGCAAAGTTACTCAAGAGATAACGAAACCATCGGCTATGCAATGAAGGGAACTTATGAAGCGTTTTATAAGAATGAAATTGCACTAAGAAAAGAGTTTTTGTATCCACCATTCATTAACATGATATACATCGTTGGAACGAGCTTAGACAAAAATATTGTTCAAAGAGAGATGGAGTACCTAAGAAGCGATATTGAAAGATACTTAATTAAGAATGAGATTAGGTGCGATATATCAAAGCTAATGCAGTGTGCGATTGAGAGAATCAACGCAAGCTATAGATATCAAATCATACTTAAGTACACAAACACATACTCGAAAGAGATCAAAGACTATATACGCTTCATTTTATATAGAAGCAAGTTTGCAAAGAACAAAAAAGTAAATTATAACATTTATATAAATCCAAGAAATTTTTTATAGGAGGTAAAGATGGCAATTAGAAATATTAGACACGATGAAGATGAAATACTTAGAAAACAATCCAAGCTAGTTAAAGTTTTTGACGATAGACTTAAAGAGCTAGCAGATGACATGATAGAGACTATGGACCAAGCAGAAGGTGTTGGCCTTGCTGCTGTGCAAGTAGGTATACTTAAGCAAATGATAGTTATAGATATAGGCGAAGGGCCTATGGTCTTTGTTAATCCAGAAATACTTGAGACAGAAGGTAGCTGCGATGATTACGAAGGCTGTCTATCGGTTCCGGGCTACTCAGGAGTTGTAGAAAGACCAGAAAAGCTTAAGCTTAAGTACCAAGACCTTGAAGGAAAGGAGCACGAGCTTGAAACAGAAGGCTTCTTGACAAGGGTTATATGTCACGAGACAGATCATTTGAAGGGAGTTTTATACACTGACAAGGCTAAGAAGATGTATACAAACGATGAACTAAAGGCAAAATTAGATAAAGAACACAAGATGGCAGAGGCAAAGTAATGAAAGTCATTTACATGGGAACGCCGCTATTTAGTCTGGCGCCTCTAAAGGCTTTGAAGGATAATGGCTTTGACATAACTATGCTTATCACTCAGCCAGACAGAAGACGTGGTAGAAAGATGCAAGTCACTTATTCAGAGCTAAAGACATATGCACTTGATAACGATATAGAAGTCTTTCAGCCAGAAGATGTAAACAGCCCTGAGTCCATAGCGAAAATCAAGGATACAGATGCTGATGTCGTAGTTGTAGCTTCATATGGTCAGATAATAAAAGAAGAGATACTCTACATGAAAAAGTATCACTCGATAAACATACATGCATCGCTTTTGCCAAAGTACAGAGGTGCGGCACCAGTGCAAGCGGCTATCATTAATGAAGACAAAATAACAGGTATCACACTTATGAAGATGGCGAAGGGACTTGATACAGGAAACATTCTTATGATAAGAGAGCTTCCTATATCAGATGACGATACTGCAGAGACATTAACTATGAAGCTATCAAATTTAGGTGCCAAGATGATAACTGAGTATTTAAACAATCTTAATGAGCTTGATGAGGGAACTCCCCAAGATGACACTAAGAGCTCATATGTTAGGATGATTAAAAAGGAAGATGCTTTTATTGATTTTACTGAAAGCGCATCTAAAACCGAACACATAGTTAGAGCTATGCAGCCATGGCCAGTTGCCTTTACTACTTATAAGGGAGAGAATATGAAGATATTTACATCTTTCGTGACTAAAGACAGTAGCGACGCTAAAGAAGGTACTATATTAGCTGTTAATAATGATGGCATAAAGGTTAAGTGTAAGGACGCTGCCATAATCATAAGTGAGGTGCAAATGCCTAACAAAAAGAGGATGAAGGTAGCTGATTATATAAGAGGAAATAAGATAAAAGTAGGAGAAAGGTTAGGAGAAAGATTATGCTAAACTTTTTAATATTTGTAGGAAGGTACCATAGTTACGTAAGCTCATACTTTATCTATGTTATACCGGCAATGTTACTAAGCTTTTATGCACAATATAAGATCGCTTATGTATACAAAGAATATATGGGTAGACGCAGCTCATTGGGACGCAATGGCTCGGATGTAGCAAGAGAGATTTTAGACAAGAACGGCCTAAGGAATGTCTCGATAAAGGAAGTGCCTGGCACCTTAAGTGACCATTATGATCCAAGAGATAAGAGCCTATCTTTATCAAGAGACATATCAGGCGGCACATCCATCGCCTCTGTTGCGGTTGCGGCACACGAAGTTGGACATGCAATTCAAGATAAGGAAAGCTACCCTATGTTAAACTTAAGAAACTATATGGCACCAGCCGTAGGAGTATCAAGTAGACTTGCTATGTTACTAATACTTGGAGGCTTGTTCTTTAACTTTGGTGGCTTATTAGATATAGGCATAATTCTGTATGCTGTCATAGTATTATTTACGCTAGTTACATTACCTGTTGAGTTTGATGCATCAAGGAGAGCATTAAATGAAATTAGTTCTATGCAAGGTGCTGATGATGAAACTATTGACGGATCTAAAAAGGTTTTAAGAGCAGCAGCACTAACATATGTAGCTTCAGCCTTTGCGGCACTTAGTGAACTACTAAGACTATTATCAATGAGGAGAAGAAATGACTAAAAACAGCGATAGATATACAAGCTTTTTAATATTGAAAGATATATTTGCAAGTGGGGCTTACTCAAACATTAGCCTAAGAAGTGAACTTAATAAATTAGATAGCGAACAAAGTAAGTCTTTCGTAACAAAGCTTGTTTATGGTGTTGTAGAGAGAAAACTGTATCTTGACTACATTATCTCAAAGCTGTCGTCGACTAAGCTTAGTAAGATTGACATCGATATACTGATTGTCTTAGAGATGGCTTTGTATCAAATCATATACATGGATAAGGTACCTGAGAGTGCTGCAGTTAATGAAGCGGTGAAGCTTACTAAGACTATAAATAAAAGACTAGCAGGCTTCGTTAATGCAAACTTAAGAAATTTTCTAAGAAATAAAGACGACTTAGTTAAAGTTGACATTTCTGACGAGCTTGAAAGATTATCTGTAGAATATTCCATAAGCAAAGAGTTTTTGGATATTCTAAAGAGTGATTATGATAATGAAACTCTTCTAAACTTTTTAAAGAGGTCAATGGATGAGAGACTTCTTAATATAAGGATCAACACAAAGAAAACGAATAAGAAAGATTTAGAAGCTCTTCTTGATAAGTTTAATATCAAGTATGAAGAGAGCGATATATCTATTGACAGCCTTATTATATATGACAAGGTGAGTGATGTCATCAAGAGTTTATTTAGTCAAGGATATATATCATTTCAAGATGCAACGAGTGCGAGTCTTCAAGATCACATAAAGCTTAATAAGGGCGATAGGATACTAGACCTTTGCGCAGCACCTGGTGGAAAGAGCATGCACATGGCTGAAAAGTTATTAGAAGGTTCTATAACTAGCTGCGACATCTATGAGCATAAGATAAAACTTCTTGAAAAAGAAGCAGCTAGGCTTGGACTTGATAACATTGAATTTAAACTTAATGACGCTTTGAAACTTAATAAAGACTTTGTTGATGGTTTTGATAAGGTTTTGATAGATGTGCCATGTTCAGGAAGTGGTATAATATCAAGAAAGCCAGAGATAAAATATCAAATAGGAATAAAGGAGCTTAAAGAGCTTAATCAAAAGCAGTGGAAGATATTAAATAATGCGAAGGACTATGTCAAGAAGGGCGGCCTACTTGTATATAGTACATGCAGCATACTTAAGATGGAAAACGAATATATACTGAAGAAGTTCCTTGAAGAGAACAAAGACTTTACTTTGGAAGAATACATTAAACACATGCCTACAGAGAAGATTAACGACGGCTTTTTCATTTCATATCTAAGGAAGGATTAACTTGAGAAACATTATTAACAATATGTATATATCGGAGCTTGAGTCATACTTTTTAGAGCTGGGCGAAAAGAAATTTAGAGCCAAGCAGCTCTTCGAAGCCTTGCACAAGCAAAAGATAAAGAGTTTAGATGAACTTACTACATTTTCAAAGGATTTGAAAGAAAAGATTGCAATGAGTTCTGAGATATATGGTGTACACAAGGTTTTAGAGCTAAAATCAAAACTTGACGAAACAAGGAAATATCTTTTTGAGCTTCACGATGGCAATGTTATCGAAAGCGTCTTGATGAAGTATAAGTATGGTTACACGGTCTGTATATCAACACAGGTTGGTTGCAAGATGGGATGTGCCTTTTGTGCTTCAACAAAGAAAGGCTTAATAAGAAACCTTTATGCGTCAGAGATGCTTGATGAGATATACGAGATAGAAAGATTAAACAATATAAATGTATCAAACATAGTACTAATGGGTAGTGGCGAGGCACTTGATAACTTTGATGAGCTTATAAGGTTTATTGAGTTAATAAGTGCAAAGGAAGGCAAGAATCTTTCAAAAAGAAACATCACTATATCAACGTGCGGCTTAGCAGATAAGATACTAAAGCTTGCAGAGTATAACTATCCAGTAACGCTAACGATATCTTTACATAATGCAGACGAGGAAGAAAGAAAGAAGATCATGCCGATTACTAGGAAGTATCCTTTCAAAGATCTTGTGCCTGCTCTTAAAGAGTATCAGGCCAAGATTAATAAGAGGATATCTTTCGAATATGTTTTGATTGACGGTCTTAATGATTCTTACAAATCTGCTTTAGATATAAAAAATTTACTAAAAGATATTAAGTCACACATCAATTTAATTCCGCTTAACAAAATTAAAGAGTACGATGAAGAGCCAAGCACTTCTGAGAATATTAATAAGTTTAAGAAGTACTTAGAAGACTTTGGTTTCAACGTAACAGTTAGGCGTGAACTTGGAGCAGACATAAACGCTTCGTGTGGACAACTAAGAAACAATTATCTTGAACAATAGGAGGTGGTCTATGTGAATCTTGGTTATGTATCAGATAAGGGTAAAACGAGGAGCAATAATGAAGATAACTTTTTTATCTATGATGATTATCCATTCCCTTTCTTTGTAATTGCTGATGGAGTGGGCGGACACAAGGCAGGTGAACTAGCTAGTAAGATGGCGGTTGATACCATTGCAGATGTCTTGAAAAATAAAAAAGATGCAGTTTGTATAGACGATGTTGAAGATGCTATAAGAACTAGCATAGTAAACGCTAACAATTCCATTTACAAATATTCAAAGTTTAATAAAGATTGCGAAGGCATGGGCACAACGGTTTTAGTTTGTGCATATTACAAAAATACTTGCCTTATAGCTCATGTTGGTGACTCAAGAGCATATCTTATTAGAGATCACGAGATAGCTCAGCTAACAGAGGACCATACCTTTGGTAATGAGCTAATAAAAAGGGCAGGAAGCAAGATTTTTAATGTAAAAAATATAGATAACAAAAACGCTTTGACGAGAGCACTAGGTACAGAGAAGACAGTTGTAATTGACACATATAAGTTTATACACAGAAACGATGACATAGTCCTACTATGTACTGATGGACTTAACAAAGAGGTCGAAGATAGCTCAATACTTGCAATAATTGAGAAGAATAAAAATATTTCGATGCAAAAAGTTGCAGAGGAGTTAAAGGATAGAGCTATACTTATGGGCGGAAGAGACAATGTTACTATAATAACAATAAAAGCTTAGAGGTGATGAAATGGATAAGATGATAGGAAAACTTTTATCAGAT